>JACXTT010006132.1_pt1 | contig 17254 bp, 14 predicted proteins | sample 9270951 | NCBI WGS metagenome assembly JACXTT01 (sample SAMN15532306, study PRJNA645909) | rock metagenome | isolation source: weathered quartz diorite | place: Puerto Rico | collected 2017-06-21 | reverse complement strand
TAGCCGGTATGGTTCCCGATGAAGTAGAGCTCCTTCCGGTCGCCGTGATGGTAGTAGACCGGTTTCGAGTTGAAGCCTTCCGTGACGATCGCCTTTGTCACGGCGCTCGGCTGGTCGAGAGAGCCGAGAAGCGGATAGTACTTCTTCTTCAGCGCGTAGGTCCACTCCTCGTCGAACTGCCGGTAGGTGCGGTCGAACGTCAGCTTGAAGATCTCGTCGAACGAATTCGATTTCCAGAAATTCTCCATCAGGAGCAGGATCTTCTCTTCCCCGTAGCGCTCCGAGATGAACTGGCAGATGTTCTGCCCTTCCTTGTACATCAGGAAGGTGCCGAAAATCTGATCCATATCGCTCAGAGGCACCAGGTAGTTGCTCACGACGGCGTCGCGGATGACCATCTCCGCCTGATCGTCCCAGTCGGTCGACCAGTATTCCGCGAGGCCTTCCACGAACCAGAGCGGAGGGAGGCGGTCCTGCGACATCCGGTGATCGAGCAGGACGCGGTTGATCTTGCTGTGCATGAAGACGTGCGTCAGCTCGTGCCGTATGACGTGCCGGAAGTCCCACATCGAGCCGTCGTAGGGTATGACGACCCGCCCCTTGAGGAACTCGAAGAAGCCCCCGACTCCCTCGGGAATGAAACCGGGGGTGGTGTTCGTCTGCTGGAAATGAAGGTGGGAGCTGTAAAAAATGAGGGGGACCCGGTTCGTAACGTTGTTGCTGAACTTTTGCTCGAGCACCCTGTAGCTCTCTTCCGCGAAATAGGCCCCCCGCTCGGCGAGATCCTTCATCTCCGGGTAGTAATAGATGTCGAAGTGCTCGGTCTTGAGCACGTGCCAGTCGAAATCGGTGTACTGAACCTTATTCTGGCCGAAGTAGAAGAACTGCGCGGAGGCGGTGGCGGCGGGGAGGAGAAGAACGAGAAAATATCGGATCAGCCGGCGGCACATACCATTCTCACACATCTGTATGGTACCGGTTTCCCCGCAAACATGCAACGAAGGTCAGATCTTACCGAGCTCCCATTTAAGGTAATCGATGACCTTTACGGGGGTGGGGTCCATGCCGTTGAGAATGGCGAGATAGAAGCTCACCCAGTCGCCCTTGTGGATGAGGGAGAACATCCGGGCGAGGAGCGATTTCCCCTCGCTCATCACTTCGGTCGTGCTCCCGGAGAACTCCTTGACGATGCTCTTGGTGATCTCCATCCTCACCTTGACGCGCTTGTGGTCCTGCCGGTCGCGCAGGAAAATCACCGCGATCTCGCTCATCTGCCGCTGGAGCACCTTCCACCCGACGAGCTCGTTATGGTTCATCTCGGGGAGGACATTGCCGTATGCGAGGACCTTGGCGTTCTCCTCCATCTGCCCCCTCCACCGGAGGTTGACGGTATCGAAGCGGTCAGCGGCGGAATAGATGACGGGAAGCTTCCCGTAGAGGCGCTGGGCGATCTGAAGAACGAAGTTCTTTCTCGGATCGAGCGAACTGTACCGTTTTGATGCCCGGTCGAGGAGGGAGATCGTTTCCTTGAGGTCTCCCGGCCGCGGTCGGATCAATTTCATCCTCACAAGAGCCGTGAGGAGGGGGAAGAACGAGTAGCCGAGGGCCGCTCTCGGGGGGAGCCCCTTCGGGATCCTGATCAGCGGCTGCCTGAATTTCTGCGCGAGGCGGGCCGTCTCGCCCCCGGTGCTGATGCAGAGCACGTTCGCGCGCCTCTTGCGCGCCTCGTGATGCGCCGCGACCGTTTCCTCGGTGTCGCCCGAATAGCTCGACACGATCACCAGCGTTCGGGGTCCGACGAATTCGGGAAGCACGTAATGGCGGTTGACGATGAAGGGGATCTTCAGCTCGGGCGCGAGGTACGACCGCAGAAGGTCTCCCGCGATGGCGGACCCTCCGAGTCCGGTGAGGACGATGTTCTCGACCGACTTCACTCCCTTCGGCATGGGGGCGCGCTGCGCGATGGCCAGCGCGTCCTTCACCTGCTGCGGGAATCCCGCGATCAGGCGGCGCATGCCGGACTTGTCGTAACGCTCAACGGTCAGTTCGTTCATGGGGCATTCTCCCGGAGGATGAGTGAAGGTGGCGCCGGCGTCATCAGGAATTATCGTCCAGCGGCAAATCGGGGATTTCTTCTTTCAGGAACTCCTTCAGATATGCTTCGGTCTCCTGCGCGGTCGGGAAGGTCAGAGCGTCCTTCGCGATCTCCTGCAACCGCGCGTAACTCGTGGAGCGCACGATCTTCTTGATCTCCGGGAGGACCGCAGGGACGACGCTCAGCTCGTCGATCCCCAGCCCGATGAGGAGCGGGGCCGCGAGAGGATTGCCTGCCATCTCTCCGCAGATGCCGACCCACTTCTTCTCCTTGTGCCCGGCGTTGATGACGTGCTTCAGCGTCGCGAGGACGCCCGGATCGAACGTCTGGTAGAGCCGGGTGACGAGATTGTTCCCCCGGTCGACGGCGAGGAGGTACTGGATCAGGTCGTTCGAGCCGATGCTCAGGAAATCGACTTCCGCGGCTATCTGCCTGGCATTGAGGGCCGCAGTAGGGACTTCGATCATCACGCCGAGCTGGATCTTTTCATCGAACCCGATGCCGCTCTCTCTCAGCTCGGTTTTTGCCTTTTCGACGAACTCCTTCGCTTTCCGCACTTCCCCGATCGTTGTCACCATCGGGAACATGATCGCGAGATTCCTGCGGATGCTCGCCCTCAGCATGGCGCGGAGCTGGTTCATGAAGAGGTCGGGCCGGTCGAAGCAGATCCTGATCCCGCGCCACCCCAGAAACGGATTCGCTTCCTCCGCGGCCTCGGGGGCGATCTTGTCGCCGCCGATGTCGAAGGTGCGCATGATGACCCTGTGCGGGGAAAGCCGGTCGGCGACCTTTTTGTATTCCGCGTACTGCTCGTCTTCGGAGGGAATGTCGTCCCTCTCCATCAGGAGGCTCTCGGTGCGGTAGAGCCCCACCCCCTGCGATCCCTGGACGACGACATATTCCAGCTGCTCGGGGAGCTCGATATTCGCGGAGAGCTCTATGCTGCGGCCGTCGGTCGTGGTCGCCGGCAGGTCCCTTAGCTCGGCGAGCGCGGCCTTGAACTTCTCCATCCGCTCGCGCTTCTGCGTGAACTCCGCCACGCGCTCCGGGGACGGATTGATCACCACCGTGCCGCTGTATCCGTCGATGATGATCGTGTCGCCATTCTCGACGTCGCGGCTGATGTCGCCGAGGGCGACGACGGCCGGGATGCCGAGCGAGCGGGCGATCAGGGCGGGGTGCGACAGGGGTCCCCCGGTATCCGTCGCGTAGCCGAGGGGATGGTTGCGGGCGAGAATCATGGTGTCCGTCGCGCTGAGGGCGTGCGCGATGATGGTCACCGACTCATCCAACCGCGAGACGAGCGTTTCTTCGTGGAGGATGCGGATGACGCGGTTCTTGAGATCCTCGATGTCGTGCGCCCGCTCGTGCATGTAATCGTCTTGCGCGGCAAGCATGAGTTGGGCGTACTTGCCGATCTCGTCGCTCACGATGTACTCGGCATTCTTGCGCTCTTTGCGAATTCTCTTTGCCACCGCGTCGAGGAGGATCCGGTCCTCCAGCACCATCATCTGCGCTTCGAAGATCCTCGCCTTTGCATCCCCCATCTTCTGCCGGGCGAAGAGAAGGATCTTGTTCAATTGCTTGGACGACTTCTCAATCGCGCGGTGGAGCCGCTCGATCTCGTCCTCGACGCCGCCGGCGCCGAGGTCGCGCTCCTCGATGCGGGGGATTTCCTTGATGAAGAGGTATGCACGGCCGATGGCGATGCCGGGAGACGCGGGGAGTCCCTCGTGAACCCGTTCCAGCTGCGGGCGCCGGTCGGTCTTCTTCACTCGTCGAACCCGCTTTCAAAGAGAGCGATCACGGCCCGGGCCGCTTCTTCCTCGTCCTCTCCCGCAAACCGCAGAAGGAGCTTGGATCCCTGCTCCGCCGCCAGCGTCATCACGCCGATAATGCTCTTCCCGTTGATCTCCATCCCGTCCTTGTAGATAAGGAATTCCGACTTGAATCTCGATGCGGTTTTTACCAGCACCGCGGCAGGCCTCGTGTGAATGCCGGTGCGGTTCCTGATTGTCACTTCCCGCTCGATCATCAGGGGTCAGGCCGCCCGATCAAGGAGCAGCCGGGAAAGCCCTAGAAGCAGATCCTTGCCCTTCCCCCGTCGCACGCCGCCGAGCGATTTCTGCGCGCTCGCCGTGCTCCTCTCGACGGCCCTGGCCGCCCTCTCCAACGCCCCCGTCTCCCCGTAGATGCGCCTCACCCGGTCGATGACGCCCTTCGTGATGCGCTTTCGGCGCGGAATCGATGCCAGGAAGGCCCGGTCGTTTCCACGGGCACGTCCGAGGGCTGCCACAAACAGATAAGTCTTTTTCTTCTCTCTGATATCGCTTCCGATTTCCTTGCCGAACTCCTCAACGGTCCCGGCGACGTCGAGGAGATCGTCCCTGATCTGAAATGCGCGTCCTAGATGCTCGCCAAAACTGCGCAGGGCCGCGGCCTCCGCCGGCCGGGCACCTCCGATAATCGCTCCGATCTCAGCCGACGCCCCGATGATCCGGCCCGTTTTCTTGCCTATCATGCGCAGGTATTCCGCGAGGGATACGGCGCTGCGCCGCTCGAACTCCTTGTCGAGCGCCTGCCCCTCGCAGACCTCAACGAACGATTCGGTGAACACGCGGAGAATATCCGGGAGCCGGTTCGAGTCGGATCGGAGCATGGCCCTGTATGCGAGCGCGACGAGCTCATCGCCCGAGAGAATGGCTGCGTTTGCGCTCCAACGCCTGTGAACGGTCGGCTTCCCGCGGCGGAGCTCCGCATTATCCATGACATCGTCGTGGACCAGCGTAAAATTATGCAATATTTCCATCGCGGCGGCGGCGTTCAGGGCGCGGAGAGGGTCTCCGCCGGCAGCTTCACACGAAAAGAGAACGAGAAGAGACCTGATCCGTTTGCCTCCCCCCGAAAGCGCGTACCTGACCGGCTCGTAGACCCATCCGGGTTCGCGGTGATCCGTGAGAGCGCGAAGCCTTTTTTCGATAAGAACCCTGTACGAGTCGCAGACCCGCCTGAATTGGCGATCAGTTAGTGATTCTGGGCTCACCGGCGGAAGAGTTGTTGAGACGGGCGGATCCTTGCGGGTATAATAAGAAAAGAGGGTTTGAGAAGCAAGAAAAGTGCGGGATTTCAAGGGGATTCGGCACTTTCACCGTTTCACGAAAAATTTTCATATCTTAAAAGCCGAATTCGTATCCCATGTGCTCATCTTGACTCCGCAACGTTGAACTTCCGACTGCGTCTCACGGGCGTGGCTCTTGTCGCTTTCCTCTCGGCGTCGTATTATTGCTGCATGAAGATGAAGGAGAATCAAGACCCGAAAAGCGTGAAGGTGGGCTCCAAGAATGAACTCTATGTGTACCTCGACTCTCTCGAGCGACGGTATGAGAAGGCGTGCTACGGGATGGGGATGGCAAATTGGAACAGTTACTCGAAGGAGGCGCCGTACGATCTCGACGGCGCGAAGGCCGGGTTCGCGGCGATCTTCGGAGACACCAGCGCGCGCGCGATCATCGAAGAGTGGTGCGCGCGCTCGTCGTCCCTCTCCGATAAACAGCTCGCCCGGCGTCTCGAGCTCTGGCGGAGATGTTTCATAGGCGGCGCGATCTACTCCGACCCCGAGATCGCCACCCTCGAAAACCGGCTTCAGCAGACCATCACGGATTTCAGGCTGAAACTCGGAGATTCGCTCCTCACACGGGCCCAGGCGAGCAATCGCCTCAGGGTAGAGCGCAAACAGGCGATGCGGCATCGTCTCTGGGCGCTCACCTCGCAGATCTCCTCGGCGACTTCATCGGACCTTCTGCGCCTTGTCAAGCTCCGGAACGAGAAGGCCAGGGCGCTCGGTTTTCCCAATTTCTACTCGCTCGTCCTCCGCCTACAGGCCATCGATGAGTCGTGGCTTCTCAGGACGATGAATGACCTTGAGGAACAGACCCGGGATCCTCTGGAGGCATTTATCGCCTCCGCGGGCGAAAAGAACCGGATCGGCAGGTTCGGTCCATGGGATTACGAGTACTCCCTCCGGGAAGGCGTCCAGCTCCCGGACAAATATTTCGACCCCGATTCGGTCTTTGAAGTCATCCACGAATTTCAACGGGGGATCGGGTTCGATGCCGGCTCGCTCCCCATCCGCGAGGTGGTGAAGGACATCCCGTACGGGGGCTTGAGCCTGGCAATCTCCATCCCGGGCGACTCGCGCTTCCTGGTGAATCCCACGAAGGGGAAGGGTTTCTACTCCACGGCATTTCATGAATACGGCCATTCGCTCAAAGCCGTCAACACAAAGGCCGAGTATCCGATCCTGAAGGGGTACGAATGGATTCCCGGCGCCCAGTGCGCTGCGTACGAAGAGGGCGTCGCCGACATGCATGGCGAATTTACGGACGACTCGCTGTGGCTCTCCGCTTCCGCCGGAGTAAAGCCCCGGCAGATCGAACGCTACATGAAGAACCGCCCGCTTCCGGCGCTTGTCCGCCTGCGGCGGCTCATGAAGGACTTCTTCATCGAATACCGGATGTACCAGAATCCGGATCAGGACATCGCGGCCGCGGAGCGCGAGCTCTTCAAAAAGTGTCTCCTCGTCGAACTCGACTCGACGGAGAGGCCGCAGTATGCCGCATCGATCTGGTACGTCTCCTACCCCTGCTATTATCAGAACTACGTCCTTGCCGGCATGATTGCGACTCAGCTCCAGGAGGCGCTCTCCAACAAATTCGGCGAAAAGAAATCTCAGGACCCTCGCGTCGCGGCCTGGATGATCTCCCACCTCTACGCCCCCGGAGAAACCGAGGAGTGGACGGAGCGGATCAGGGATGCGACCGGAAAAAACCTGGAGACGGGCCCTTACCTGCGCAAGCTCGGCATCGACGTCGCTCACAACATCACGAAGGATTGAAAGGATGCCGGGAGTTTCGCTTGCCGCGGTGTTCCTCCTGCTGCTGTTCAGGGGGGAGGCCGCTTCTCAGACGGCGCGGCTTACCGATTTTTATCCACACGCCGATTCGGTGTGCCGCTTCCCCAACTACGATAAGAAGCTCAGGGTGACCTGCAGCAAGAAGATCTCGGAGCGCTACATCACATTCGTGGGGTACGAACGGGATCCGCGCGTTCTCCTCGCCGCGGTTACCCTGACGCCCTTCCAAGACGCGCAGGATTCCATCTCGCTTTCGGTGGAATTCCAATACAACGGGGTGAACGCGGGAAAGATCACGACATGGGGGTATGTGTACGACAGGAACCAGGACGGGAGGATCGACTATTTTGCCATCGTCGGAGGCGCGGCGGCCCTCAAGCCCGCCGATTTCCCACCCGATTTCCCCGAGCGAGGGATCCGCATGTCGGAATCGCAGGCCGACTATTTCGTGGGGCACGCCGCGATTATCTTCAACCACTGGGCGGACGAAAACTTCGACGGAACCCTGGATGCGCTGGTTCAGGCAGACATGGATCCGAAACGGGATTGGGTGGAGAGGCGCATCGTCGTGAGGAGCACGAAATACAACGGCAAGTTCGACGACGTGTGGGGGTTTACCGGATCAATCGGGGAGGAGCATGACACTGTCGGGCATACGCTCCATAGCGTGCCCTATCGCCCCGTCGGGAGGCCTCCGGAAGAGATCGGGCCGGCGCTCTTCACCGACAGAACAAACATCCTGAAGCTGATGAACGAGGCTGCGAAGGAATGCGGTCTGAAGGCGAAGAACTTTTACCCCGTACCCGCGGGGGAGGAGGAGCGGTAAAGGGCCTGTAGGCCCACCCGCAACATACGCACCCTACAGGGTGTGCCTACCGGCTTCCCAGCCGGTACGAGATTCCCCCGCTGATCGGAAAGTACTGGCGGGTAGGATCGGTCACTCCAAGAGTCGATTTAACCTGCGCGAAGACGCGGATCATCTCCGTAACAGGATATTCCACCCCTGCCCCAACCGTCCACCCGAATGCCGACTGACTCTTGGCCGGATTCGTGAACGAGGTATCCCCTGTCGCTGTAACCGCGCCTTCCGAGTAGTGAAGGAAACCGATCCCGAAGAGGAAATATGGGGCGGGTGTCTTCGGGCCGGGTGAGAAGGCTCCCTTATAGCAGAGCATCGCGTCGAAGATCGTAGTGGGATTCCTCGTCAGCGAAACCTTTTTCTGAAGGAGGTTGAGGTTGGTCAGAGTCCCGTTAACATCGAAGGCGAAACGTGCATACTGAGCGGTGAGGAGAAGACTGCTGTAGCCTACCGAGCCGGGTGAAAAATCATACCCGTAACCGCCGCCTATGTTCCAGCCATTCTTCCACCACTGCCGGGAGTACTCCGGCAGGTACGGGATCGAACCGCCGCCCCACAACGATATCACCGGGGTCTTTACGGTCGCGGCGTCGTCCTGCGCGAGCAAAGGCACGATGAGGCATAGGTTGAACATAATAATAGGCACGAAACGCTTCATGTCACATTCCCTCTTTAAATGATCAAACGATTGATCTGGCGAAAACCCCGGGGGGGCGGTTCAGCAAAGAAGAGCAAGAGTATACGAAGTTTTCCCCGTTTTATCAAGGCAAACGGGGGTTGACGAAGACGATTTCCTCGCGCTCCAGGGTTACGGTTCCCGGCGGAGCGCCACGGGGCTTGCGCACGTATTTCCTCTCGCAGTACGCAACCGGCACGTTTGAGGCATTCCGCATCTTACTATAATAGGCGGCGATCGCTGCGGCCGCCCGAATTGCCTCTTTTGGCACGTGCTGCCCCTTTCCAACCTTGAGGACAGTATGGGAGCCGCTCGCTCCCCTCGCATGAAACCAGAGATCGTTCGGTTTTGCGTATTTTGCCGTGAGGATGTCGTTTCCTGCGCTGCTTTTGCCGGCCAGGACCTTGAACCCGCCCGTCACCTCGAATTCCCGGTATGGGAGGGACGGCTCGCCCGGCGAGGCGGCTGAGGGAGCCGCGCTCTTCAGTACGCGCGCGTGCTTCCTCCTGATCTCCTTCAGTTCATCGGGATCCACGGCCGTTTGAATCTGCCGGAACAATTCTTCGAGGACATCCGCCTTCCGCGCAAGGTTTTTGAGGCGTATGCCCATTTCCAGCTCCGCGCTCTTTGCTTTTGTCGCCTTCTTGAAATATTCCTGTGCATTGCGTGCGGGTGTCAGAGCGGGATTGAGCGCAATGCTCACGATTGATCGGTCCGGTCCGGGCGGATCGGGATCGGCGACTTCGATCCGGTCAGCTCCCTTCGACACAAGATGAATGTTGGCCATAATGAGGCGGCCCATCCTCTCGTATTCCGCTGGGCGCGATGGATCACGGGAAGCTGCCGCGGCTTCAAACGACCGTCTCGTCCTCTTCAATTCTGTTTCGATTCTCTCAAGGAGGCCGCTCTTCTCCGATTGGAGGGATCGGGACCGCGATTCCTGTCCGATGAACGATCGGACTGCATCGGTCACGCTCCGGAAACTGTCGAAATCCTCCGATCCGAGGTGGTGAAGAGGGATCACGGAGAATATGGGAGACTCACCCGCGCGATCATAAATCCTTGCTCCCCCGCCGGCCGGGAGGCTAAGCATCGTTCGGACTTCCTCGTAGAGTCGTCCTTCCGACGCCTCGCTCGTCTCTCCCATCGGCAGGTGAGCGTCAATCTCCGCGCGGAAGAGGGCCTCGCGCGCAAAGGTTGACCCGAGGATCGGGAGAATGCTTTTCAACGCCTGAAGCGATGGGAGCGAAGAATCCCTGCGTATCGCGGCGCTGAATGGGCGGGGATCGTCGAGAATAGCCGGATCAAACCGCAACTCGTGCCCGGGAAGGATCGATCCTTCAAGCCGCTTCCTGTTCTTAAACGCATTCAGTATCGTCAGTTGCCGGTCAGTGAGATAGACGTTGCTTGCCGCGCTCCCATAGAGCCGCAACAGCAGGAGCCGCCCGCCCCGGAGATCGATTCTCACAGTTCGGTCGAATGGCACGATGGAGACGCCGTTGATGACAGATCCCGCGGTCTCTTCGAAAATGTCGACGGAATTCCTTCTGGCGCGGGAGGTTTCATCCGTGGAAAAGAGGTAATTTTCCTGCGGATCTACGGAAACATGAATTGAGGGCGCCTGCCGCCCCCCATCGGCCGGCTCAGCGGATATGATCATCTCATTCTTTTGCTGCGTAAAGATTTCTTTGATCCGGAGAGTGCGAAAGAGGGTGTCGAGCTCTCCCGCGAGAGCCCTCAGGGCGAGGAAGTGAGTGACCATGCAGCGGGACCGGGGCGAAAAATTGAGCCCCAATATAGGGAAAATCGGCCTGATTGCCAATGAGTCCGGCGAGTGAGAAGTCGCCTGCTTCGCCGGTTTCTTTGGACATAGGATAAATATTTCGTACCTTTCTCACGATTTGCGCCTCAGAAAGCCGCTGGTTTCCATGATTTCAAGCATGACAGGATATGGGCGTGGTGAAGTCACCGAAAAACGGATCACGGCCCTTGCCGATCTGCGGTCGGTGAATAACAGATTCCTCGAAGTCTCCGCCCGCCTCCCGCGTACCCTCTCGATGAGGGAAAATGACGTGAAAGAACTTGTTCGCACGAAGTTCACGCGGGGGAAAGTCAACCTCGTCGTCACCATTACGCGGGAAAACGGAAACGAACCGGCGCTGAAGATCAACGGCTCGGCTGCGAAGTCCTACGTAAAGCTCCTGAACAAGCTCCGGAAGGCTGCCGGAGTTCAGGGCAAGGTCACGCTCGACCACCTGTTGAAGTTTCCGGAGGTTCTCGAGATCGACGCTCTCGAGGAGGCCGACGACGAGGAATGGAAGATTGCGAGGAAGGCGATCGCAGCCGCTCTCGACGACGCGGGAAAGATGCGGCGCCGTGAGGGAGGAGAACTGATGAAGGATCTCCTCGGCAGAATCGAACGGCTTGACGGGATCAACGACGATATCGCCAAGATCGCCAGAGACATGGTTCCGCGCGAGCGGGAACGGCTCGAAGAGCGATTGAACCAGCTGCTGGGCGACAAGAAGGTGATTGATGCGGGGCGGCTCGAGCTGGAGGTGGCCCTCTTCGCCGAGAAGCTCGATGTGACCGAAGAGAGCGTGCGGTTCCGCTCTCACACGAAATTCTTCAAAGACGCCCTCGCGAATGAGGAAAGCGCCGGCCGCCGGCTCAACTTCCTCATCCAGGAGATGAACCGCGAGGTCAATACGATCGGCTCCAAGGCGGGGAGCGCAGAGATCGCCCACATGGTGGTCGAGATGAAAGACGAGCTCGAGAAGATCCGGGAGCAATTGCAGAATATAGAATAGGCAGTCGCGGGATTTAGCCCGCGTGACCGCGCCGGTTTCGGCGGTCTCAGTACACCCAGATTTTTCATAACGCGGAGAATTGTTGCATGCCCATTAAACCACTCGACATTGAACAGCTGACCGGACGCGCGGAGAACATCTACGAGGCGATCGTCATCCTCCTGAAACGCGCCCGCCAGATCAATGAAGAGCTGAAGATCGAATTCAACCAGCGCATCGAAATGCTCCAATCGCGCATCTTCGAGCCGGAGGAGGAGACAGAACAGCCTCAGACGAATCCCGACCAGATACTGGTCGCGCAGGAATTCGAGCAGAGGCCAAAGCCGACCGAGATCGCGGTCGAGGAGCTGATGGAGAACAAGCTCACACACCGTTACAAGGAGGAAGAGCCGCCGCCGTTGCCGGCGGTCTGACCGGGAAGGCTCCTTCGGCGCCCATGTTGAAGAAGAAACACATCCTCGTGGGGGTCACAGGGGGGATTGCCGCATACAAAATTCCGCTCGTCGTTCGTGAGTTCAAGAAAGCAGGCGCGGCTGTCCGCATCGTGATGACCGAGGCGGCGAAGCAATTCGTGACGCCGCTGGTTCTCTCCACCCTCTCGGGGGAAAAAGTCGTCGTCGGGACATTTCCCCAGGAATCCTCGGGCTCAGTGGACGCCGGCACATGGCACATCGATCTGGGACGCTGGGCCGATGTCATGCTGATCGCCCCCGCCACCGCCAACGTCATGGCCAAGCTCGCCGGAGGATACGCCGACGACGCCGTTTCCACGCTTGCCCTTGCAGCCCGGTGTCCGATCGTGCTGGCGCCCGCGATGGATACCGACATGCTCCTCAATAGCGCGACTCAGGGGAATCTCACCCGGCTTCGGGAGCTTGGCTACACCGTCCTTCCACCGGAAGAAGGAGAGCTCGCGAGCGGACTTACGGGGCCCGGGCGTCTCCCCGAGATCGCCGCGATCGTCCATGGGGTTGAAGAAATTCTCGACTCGGCGCGGAGTGATCTGAAGGGGAAAAAGATTCTCGTCACCGCCGGACCCACGCGGGAGGCGATCGATCCGGTCAGGTACCTTGGAAACAGGTCATCGGGAAAAATGGGATTCGCGCTCGCAAACGCGGCGGCATTGCGCGGAGCCGACGTGACGCTCATAGCGGGTTCCGTCTCTCTCCCGACGCCGAGGCACGTGCGGCGGATCGACGTCGAATCCGCGGCACAGATGTCGCGGGCCGTAGCCGGAGAGGCGGGGAAGGCGAACGCGGTCATCATGGCCGCGGCAGTTGCCGATTTTGCGCCCGTGAAGGCCGCCGCCTCGAAGATCAAGAAAGAACAGCTCGACGGCGAGTCGATGACGCTCCGGTTGAAGCGCACGCCCGACATTCTCGGAGAGCTTGCCAACAGGAAGCACCGGGCGGTCGTCGTGGGGTTTGCCCTTGAGACAGACAATGGGCTTCGCAACGCAAAGTCAAAGCTCAAGGGGAAGAAACTCGACATGATCGTGCTCAACAATCCTCTCACCGACGGCGCGGGCTTCAATACGGATACCAACGTGGTCACGATCATCACGAAGTCCGGAAAGGTCGAGCGGCTGAAGAAGATGCCGAAGTTCGACGTTGCACACCGCATCCTCGACAGGGTAGCGAAATTGTTGTGAGCCGGGAGGAGTTTCTTGACAGCACGCGCTCCTACCTCATGCAGCAGCGTGATCTCTTTGGAAATATCGTCTACGTAGAAGAGGGTAAGAAGAAGGCGCCCGCCGGCGGAGCCCCTGTCCGGGGCTACCCGGACGAGCCCTGGGTAGCAGCCCAATCGCCCGGCGAGCTCTACGATGGGATCCACGAATGCCTCAAGTGCCCTCTTGGGCAGACCCGGACGAAGTTCGTCTTCGGCACGGGAAGCCAGAAGGCCGACGTCATGTTTATCGGCGAGGCGCCCGGCGCCGACGAGGACGCGCAGGGGGAGCCGTTCGTCGGGAGGGCGGGCCAGCTCCTCAACAAGATCATCGAGGCGGTTGGCATGAAGCGGGAAGATGTGTATATTTGCAACATTCTGAAGTGCAGGCCGCCGAACAACCGCGAACCCCTGCCTTCCGAGATGGAAACCTGTTCGCCCTACCTTTTGAAACAGATCGAGCTCATCAAACCCAAATTCATCATCTGTCTCGGCCGGATTTCAGCCCAATGGCTCCTGAGAACGAACGATGCGCTTTCCTCCCTCAGGGGGCGCACGCATGAGTTCATGGGATCGACGCTGATCGTCACCTACCACCCGGCGGCGCTCCTGCGCAATCCCAACTGGAAGCGCCCGGCATGGGAGGACATGAAAATGTTCAGGGATCTTTATGAACAGAGTAAATTGAAGGAGGGGTCGTAATGGCTAACGGAACTCTTAATTTCCCGGCAGGCGTAGAAGCCCCCTCCGCATCGGCCGGGCGAACGCCGCCGCAGGCGGTGGACGTCGAGAAGTCAGTTCTCGGAGCGATGCTGATCGACAAGGAGGCCGTTCCGAAGGCATTCGAAATCCTCGACGCGGAGAGCTTCTACGATCCAACGCATCAGAAGCTCTATCGATCGATGCTCTCGCTCTTTGAGAAGGGCGAGCCTGTCGATGCCGTCACCGTTGTCGAAGACCTGAGGAGCAGGGGCGAGCTCGACCCCATGGAAGATCCTTCGTACATCTCCTCCCTCACAATGAACGTGACGAGCTCGGCGAATATCGACTATCATGCCCGGATCGTCCTTGAGAGGGCGCTGATGCGGAATCTGATCGCCGCATCCACCGCCGTCGCATCGCGCGCATACAGCGATACGGAAGACGCGCTCGATCTTCTTGACGAGGCGGAATCGAAGATTTTCCAGATCTCCGAGCGCCGTCTCAAGAAGACGTTTACTCCGATCAGCCGGGCGATGCATGAGACCTTCGCGATGCTGGAAGAGATCCACGGGAAACACAGCGGCGTGACGGGAGTTCCGAGCGGTTTTCGCTCACTCGACGATATGACCGGAGGGTTTCAGAATTCCGACCTCATCATTTTGGCGGGTCGGCCCAGCCAGGGAAAGACTGCTCTGGCTCTCTCTATCGCTCGCAATGCGGCTCTTCACCACTCAAAAAAAACGAGTGTCGCCATCTTCAGCCTCGAGATGTCTGAGCAGCAGCTCATAATCCGCATGCTCTCCGCCGAGGCGAGGGTCAACGCGCACTTGTTACGCACAGGGAAACTTCCTGCTGAAAACTGGAAATATTTGAGTAGAAATGTCGGCAGACTTGCCGACGCGAAAATCTTCATCGATGATTCTGCCTCATTGAGCATTCTCGAACTACGGGCGAAGGCGCGCCGACTGAAGGCGGAGCACGGCATCGGCCTTCTCATTGCCGATTACCTCCAGTTGATCCAGGGTCCCAAGAGCGCCGAGTCTCGCGAGCGCGAGATCGCGATGATATCGCGGTCACTGAAGGCGTTAGCAAAAGAACTGAACATCCCTGTCATAGCGCTCTCTCAACTAAACCGCGCCCTGGAATCTCGCGGCGATAAACGTCCCGTACTCGCAGATCTTCGTGAATCCGGCGGACTCGAGCAGGACGCGGACGTCGTAATTTTCGTGCACAGGCCGGAAACATATAACATCAAGGAAATTAAAGATGTGGATGGGGGCACGGTGGATGCTGAAGGGCTCGCAGAGATCATCATCGGCAAACAAAGAAACGGTCCAACAGGGCACGCGCTCCTCACGTTCAAAAAGGAATATGCAGGGTTTGAACTGAGAGCCCCGGCAAGCCTTGAAGGGTACATCCCGCCACCAAGTCTCGCGGAAGCAGAGCCGCCGTTCTAGGGGAGTGTACCGGCTCTCGAGATCCTTCCCGGAATGCTCAACTTTTCTCCACGCCTCTGCGTGACACAAGTTTTTTGTTCGTGTTGCCTCGTTGCGCTTCTTCCGGCCACGACGGCTGGATTTGCTCAGACCTCCGATCAGACCGAGTGTAACAAGATCTACTCCTACGCCTTCGAGCACGCCCTCGTCAATAAGCCCATCGGAGAAGTCGTGCGGTCTGTAGGCGAGCGGTTCCTCGGAAAGCCGTACGAAGCGCATACGCTGGATGGCGCCGGAGAAGAAACCCTGGTCGCTGATCTCCACAGCTTCGACTGCGTCACTCTCGTCGAGAACGCCGCCGCCCTATCGAGATGCATCAAGGGGAATCGACTCTCGTTCGATGCATACCGGCGCGAGCTTCAGCAGCTGAGGTATCGCGGGGGCGTGATCGACGGATACCCGAGCCGGCTGAATTACTTCACAGAATGGATAGCCGACAATGAGCGGAAGGGGATCGTCAAGGACGTGACGAAAGAGATCGGCGGAGTTCCGCTTCAAAAGACTATCAACTTCATGTCGACTCACCGGAACTCCTATCCAAAGCTTTCCTCTGACACTGTGTTTGCCGCGATCAAGAGGACTGAGGATACTCTCTCGATGCGCGAATGCTATCGCATACCGGCTTCCAGAATCGCGCGAGTTGAATCCAAAATACATTCGGGCGATATCATCGCCATTACCACAAAGATTGACGGTCTGGACGTCAGCCATACCGGCATCGCTGTTCGTTCCGATGACGGAAAGCTCCGGTACCTGCACGCACCGGACGTGGGAATTCCCGTCCAGATCACACACGAGACCCTCGCGGAGCACGTAAAGAAATTCCCAGCGTACACCGGAATAATCGTTGTGCGGCCGGTTGAGCCGAACGATTGACCCCCGGCGTTTGTTTTAGAGGGGGGATTTGAGTACCTTTTTGGGAGAATATTGTCCCGTTTGCCCTTATTCTGCGGCATTCGGGACAAACTTTATTACCGAATGAAAAACATCTGCATACTCGGCTCGACCGGTTCGATAGGACGCAGCAGTCTGGAGGTGATCGCGAATTTTCCGGACGAGTTCCGGGTCGCATACCTCACATCCAACACCAACATCGATCTCCTCCAGCAGCAGATCCGCCGCTTCCGGCCGAGCGGCGTCGCGGTCCTCGACGGAACCTCCGCCTCGGCGCTCAAGCAGATGACCAACGGCTCTCTCAGCGTTTTTTCCGGGGAGCAGGGGCTCAGCGAGCTGATGAACCGGGAGGACATCGATATTGTCATAAGCTCATTGGTGGGTTTTGCCGGCCTTGGGCCGACGCTTGAGGCGATCAGGCGCGGGAAGACCGTCGCCCTGGCGAACAAGGAGACGCTCGTCGTGGCCGGCGAGATCATCATGCGCATGGTGAAAGAGCACAACGCAAAGCTCATTCCGGTCGACAGCGAGCACAGCGCGATCATGCAATGTCTGATCGGCGAGAAGCGATCGAATATCGCCCGCCTGATTCTGACCGCTTCCGGAGGCCCCTTCCTCGCAACGGATAAATCCGAATTCCCGAGGGTGACAGTGGACGCGGCGCTCAAACATCCGAAGTGGAGGATGGGGAACAAGATCACGATCGATTCCGCCACGTTGATGAACAAGGGCCTCGAAGTAATCGAAGCGCGCTGGCTCTTTGACCTGGATCCTTCGAAAATCGAAGTGCTTATCCATCCGCAGTCGATCATCCATTCAATGGTGGAATTCATCGACGGTTCGGTAAAGGCCCAGATCGGGATGCCCGACATGAAGCTCCCGATCCAGTACGCGCTCACCTATCCCGAGCGGGCGCCGTCGCTCTACGAGAGGGTGAATTTTTCCGAACTGAAGGAAATGACATTCTTCAAACCCGACCTCGCCAAGTTCGAGTGCCTGGGACTCGCCTACGACGCGCTTAACCGCGGCGGAACCGCGCCGGCGATCCTGAATGCGGCCAATGAAGCCGCGGTGCAGTTGTTCCTGGAGAGGAAGATAGGCTTCCACGAAATCCCCTTGCTCATCCGCGACTCGCTGGAGAA
>JACXTT010006131.1_pt1 | contig 17254 bp, 21 predicted proteins | sample 9270951 | NCBI WGS metagenome assembly JACXTT01 (sample SAMN15532306, study PRJNA645909) | rock metagenome | isolation source: weathered quartz diorite | place: Puerto Rico | collected 2017-06-21 | reverse complement strand
CGTCGTAGCAGCTTGCTGCAAGCCGCTGCACGCCTGATGCATCGGGGTTGAAACCTCCCCGGATTCAAAACGCTTGGTGGAATCTGTCCTTAGATAGTTGGCGGCTATCCGCTCGACGCCGTCCGAATGGCGCGCCACCCTGACCTTTGCGGGGCTGGCTCACGCGAGCGTTGGCTTGCCCTTGCGCCATTCGCACGGCCAGAGCTGACGGCTCTTGAGCGCATCGAGCCCGCAGCACCTCGTCGAGCGGCGGCCGGCCGACAGGTCGTTCACACCCACGAAAGGGGGGTGCTGCCTTCCGCGTCAAACGATGAAGGTCGCTCGCAGCGGGACGTCTTCTTCCTTGTGGACGATCCCGAGCGCGCTCGCGAGCTCGCGTTTGATGTCGGCGAGCATCGGGTACGGCAGCTCGCGGAGTTCCGGGTGCTGCCTGCGCCACGCCAAGTGGACGTAGTGGGTGTCCGTGCTCACGCCTAGCACCTGTGCCTCCCGCGCCACGAACTCGTGGTGTCGTCGTCCGAACTCGGCGATCTCGGTGGGGACAGACAAACGTGAAGTTAGCCCACGATCGGCCCCGGTGACGGACAATCGCGGGGCATCGTTGATGCCCGGGCCGGGCGCTGCTGTTGACTGCCTACGCCAGGCGAATGCGTCGGCGAAGAGGTCCCCGAGGCCTGGGGTCGAAGCGGCGGAGTTGAAGCACGTTCATTCAGGCTGCAGCGATGCCGACCGACGGGAGCGCACGTAGATACCCACGCGCACGAGAAGGAGCGCTCCGAGCACGAGCGCATATGCCGCGGGCTCGGTCAGGTCCTTCTTCACCCGCCACGTGAAGTGCATCACGCCGAGGACAGGGGCGACATAGGCGAGGCGGTGCAGCCGTTTCCAGCGGGCGTAGCCGAGACGCTTGAGGGCGCTGCGGGTCGAGGTCGCGGCAAGCGGGACGAGCAGGAGGAAGGCTGTGAAGCCCACGAAGATGAACTTCCGTTTCGTGACGTCCTCCCAGATGGCGTGCCAATCGAGGACCTGGTCGAGTGCCGTGTACGTACTGACGTGCAGGAGCGCGTAGAAGAAGCCGAAGAGACCCAGCATCCGGCGGAGTCGGATCGGCCACGTCCAGCCGAAGAACGACTTAAGCGGTGTGCAGGCGAGCGCGGCGACGAGGAAGACGAGCGCGATCAGCCCAAGCTGGTTGAGCGCCTGTGCGATCGGGTTGGCGCCGAGCTCCCCCCGCCAGGCGCGGAAGAGAATCGCGGCGAGCGGCACCAGCGCGCCGACGAACACCCCGGGCTTGAGCCAGGGCAGCGGTCCGGCGAGGCGCATCGCTAGAAGAAGCGGCGCAGGTCCATGCCGGCGTAGAGCTCGGCAACGTGCTCGGCGTAGCCGTTGAAGGGGAGGGTCGGGCGACGGCGGAACTCTCCGATGCGCCGCTCGGTCGCCTGGCTCCAGCGGGGATGGTCGACCGCCGGGTTCACGTTCGCATAGAAGCCGTACTCGTGTGGCGCGGCGAGGTTCCAGGTGGTGGGTGGCTGCTCCTCGGTGAGGTGGATCTTCACGATCGACTTGATGCCCTTGAAGCCGTACTTCCAGGGGACGACAAGGCGCAGCGGCGCGCCGTTTTGGCTTGGGAGCATTTTGCCGTAGAGGCCGACGGCGAGGATCGTGAGGGGATGCATGGCCTCGTCGATGCGCAGCCCCTCGACGTAAGGCCAGTCGAGGATATGTCGGCGCTGCTCTGGCATCTGTTCAGCGTCCAAGAGCGTCGTGAAGGCGACGTACTTCGCACGCGACGTCGGTTCGACCCGCTGGAGGAGATCGCCCAGAGGGAAGCCGACCCAGGGGATCACCATCGACCATGCCTCGACGCAGCGCATGCGGTAGACGCGCTCCTCGAGTGGGAACCATCCGAGGAGCTGGGCCATGTCGACGATCTGCGGTCTGTGGACCTCGCCCTCGATGCTCACCGTCCAAGGGCGGAGCCGCAACGCGTGCGCCTGCTCGGCGGGGTCGCTCTTCTCGGTCCCGAACTCGTAGAAGTTGTTGTAGCTTGTGATGTCGCGGTACGGCGTCAACAGCTCGTCGGTGGTGTAGCCGCCGTAGCGGGCGATCGTGAGCTGCTGCTCGTTGGCGTTGGTGCCGCCCGTGCGCTCGGAAGGCCTCGGCTCCGCCCGGCCTCCCCTCATCAACCAGAGCAGGCTGCCGCCCACGCCTGCGCTGGTTGCCGTGAAGAGGACGGCGTTCCGCATGAACTCCCGCCGCCTCATGTACAGACCCTCCGGTGTGATCTCAGAGGCCGGAGGGTCCTTGACGAGCCTACCCATTGCGCCTCCTACGGATCCTTTTCGATAAGGTCGTCACGGTGTCGGTCAATCGATCCGTCGTCGGTAAGCCGCGAGCGCCGCGGCGCCGGCGACGAGCGCAAACAGCGCCACGGGTAACATCTCCGACGCCACGAACGAGGCGGGCTCACCCTTGAGGAGCACGCCGCGCGTCGCGCGCACGAAGTGCGTGAGCGGCAGCGCCTGGCCGATCGTCCGCGCCCACGCCGGCATGCCTTGAAACGGGAACATGAAACCCGAGAGGAGCATCGAGGGCAGGTAGAAGAACACCGCGGCCTGGATCGCCTGCATCTGGCTTTCCGCCAGCGCCGAGAGAGTAAAGCCTAGGACGAGATGGGCACCCCCATACGCAGGCACCGCAGCGAGAAGAGCCCAGAGAGCTCCTGTCACCGGCAGGGCAAACAGCAGTCGAGCGGCGCCGACCACCACTGCGGCCTGCACCGCACCGACGACGAGATAGGGAGCGAGCTTCGCGACGAGCGCATCGACCGCCTCGACGGGTGTGGCAAGTAGCGTCTCCCAACTCCCGCGCTCGCGCTCCCGGACGAGCGTGAGCGCGCCCAGCATCAGCGTGCTGATCATGACGACGACGCCAGCCAGCCCGGGAACAATGGTCCAAGCCGTACGGCCCGCCGGGTTGTAGAGCCACTCGACGTCGAGGGCAGGGACAGGGCCCTCCGCGTACGTCTGTGCGGCCCCTCGCCAGTAGGCGATCTGCAGGGCAGCCAGTGCCGGACGCACCGCCGCCGGGTCGGTCGCGTCGACCACGATCTTTGGCTTCTCCGGCGGCGCATCGGGATCGAAGTAGTCGAGCCGAGGTATTTCGATCCCCACGAGCGCCCGACCTTCCGCCACCATCCGTTCCGCAACACCGGCCTCGAGGCCATCTGCAAGGATCGAGAAGTAACCCGTCTCCGCGATGGTGCGGTGGAGCCGGTCCACCGCACCGTCGTGCTCCCGGGCGATGGCGATCGGAACGTCCTTCGGATCGAGATTGACTGCGTAGCCGAAGAGCACGAGCTGGATCGCGGGGACGACCAGGATCAGCGAGATCGTCGTGCGATCGCGAGTGAGGTGCAAGGTCTCGATCCGGGCCACGGCGAGGATGCGCGCGACGCGGTGCCGGATGCGGCGCCACGGGCCGGAGGCCGTCATGCATCGCCTTCCGAGGATCCCCGGGAATGGACCAGGGCCGCGTCCTCGAGCCGCATGGCGACGCGAGCGAGGCGCGCGTCGTGCAGGGTGGCCATGCGATGCAGACGTTCTTCGATGTCGACCTCGGCGACGATGCGCAGGCTCGCACCCTGGGGATAGCTCGCAAGGACACCCGGCACCGCCTCGACGTCCCGGGCGAGCAGGCGCGTATCGAGACCGGACAGCAGGAAGGCGACCGCTGGGGCGCTCTGCGCCACCTGCTCCGGCGTACCGGCCGCAACGATGCGACCTTCCGAGAGCAAGGCGACGTGCGCGCAGCGCTCCGCCTCGGCAAGATCGTGCGTACTGACGACGATGCCCGCTCCCCCGGCAGCGAGGCGTCCCATGCGGCGCCAGACGTCCTGCCTCCAGACGGCATCGAGCCCGGCGGTCGGCTCGTCGAGGAGGATCAGTCGTGGTGCGTGGGTCAGGGCTGCGGCCAGCTGAAGGCGGCGCGCCCACCCGCCCGAGAGCTTTCCTGCAGCGATCCGCGCGTACTCCGTGAGTTCGAACTCCTCGATGACGGCCTCGGCCGCCGCCCGCGGCCGGGGGAGTCCGTAGACCGCAGCGCGGAAGCGCAGATTCTCGAAGACGGACAGGTCGGCGTAGAGGGAGAACCGCTGCGACATGTAGCCCACGTGCTTGCGGATCTCCCCCGCGCCGCGACGGAGGTCGAACCCGAGCACGTTGCCGCGCCCCTCGTCCGGGCTGAGTATCCCGGCGAGTACCCGAAGCGTCGTCGTCTTCCCGCCACCGTTTGCTCCGACGAGGCCGAAGACCTCGCCGGACCGAAGCGAGAGCGTGACACCCTCGATCGCCACGCGGCGCGCGTACCGCTTTCCGACGCCCTCGAGAGCGACGAGGAGCTTCGGGGCACGCGTAGGCGCTACGCCGCTACAGGCCGCGCGTCCGGGCATGGCGGTAGCAGAAGCCCCCGAACATGTACTTCGTCGCCTCCGCTCCCAGCGCGACCACGCTCGCGCCGGGCGCGAGGGTCCGCCGGAGCTCGGCGAGGGCAAGCCAGATGGCCGCGGAGCCCGTGTTGCCCAGATGGTCCGCGTTGACGAACACGCGCCGCGGCTCGATGCCGAGGTAGGGCCCCAGCAGCTCCGCCAAGTGCCCGTTCGCCTGGTGCGGGACGACGTGGTCCACCACATCGACGCCGGTCCCGAGCTCGCGCGCGACCGCGGCCGCGTGATCGAACAGCGCGGGCCCGCCAAGGCGCACCGCCGCGAAGTCGTGATCGAACTCGAGGCCCCCTTTCTCGATGAAGGGTGCGTCCGAGCCGCCCGCGGCGAGGGTGAAGACGGGTGTCCGGCCGACGCCAACCTGGCCGAAGAAGTTGGCGCCGATCCGCGCGCCAGGGCCGGAATCGTCGGCCCCGAGGACGATCGCCGCAGCACCGTCTCCCATCTGCACGAGATTCACGAGCTGGCCCTTGTCCTCGCCCGCGCGCTGCGGGTCGAAGTAGACCGAGCCCGTCTCGGAACCGACGATCGCGACCGCTCCCGTCCCAGGGACGGAAAGGAGACCCTGCGCGATCACCAGCGCGTTGGCGAAACCAGTGCACGCCTGACGGAGCTCGAGGTAGGGCCCGGTGAAGCCAACCCGATCGGCGACGAGAGCGATGTTCGGCGGCAGCAGGCGCGCGGGCGTAGCCGTGTGACCGATCAGATATGTGAGGTCACCAAGCCCGAGCTGCGCTTCTTCCAGCGCCTCACGGAGCGCAGCGGCTGCGAGATCGGGATTGGACTCCCCCGGGCGCGGCCCCTCGTGGCGCGATGCGAAATCTCGGCAGATGTGCCGCGTCCGGATCCCCAGTCTATCGGCCAGGATAGTCCCGTGGGGCGACACGGGAACCCCGAACCGGCTCTCCACTCGCGCGAGCAGTTCCGCGGTCGAGACGGGCGGACCTGGCACGGCCGTGCCCATGCCCAGGACCTTCAGCGTGCGCGGATCGCGCCAGGACCGCGGTAGAGGAAGAACGTCGGAGCTCATTGGAGCGCCTCCGGTGTCACCTGCCCGTCGGTCTTCTTCGGAAAGACCGCCCAGTTCCGGTCGCCCGCAACGATCCTCCCGCGCTTGTTCACGGACCACAGGGCCTGGGAGAAGTGGTTGTTGTTCAGATAGAGCTTGCCGTCGACGATCGCCCAGCGCGCCGGATCGATGTCGGCGATTCGGTTGATAGACATGGCGTAGGCGCAGTAGCCGCCGTACTGCGGGACATATTTCTCAGGGTCAGCCTTGAACCGCCCCCGGTTCTCGGCGGAAGCGAATCGATACGTCACGCCATTCCAGCGGTGCGTGTAGTCGGCCAGGCCCTGAGTTGGCTCACCAGTGATGAAATATGCGACCGCGTCGTAGCCCTTCAGGCCGACACCGTCGGCGGTGTTCACCGCGGCGACGGGAGGCGTCTCCTCATGCGCCAGGGCGGGCACGAGGACGCCGACGGACAGAGCGACCGCCAGCAGTCGACGGATCAACGCAGGACACCGACGATGGACCATGATTCCAAGCTCCCTCCTCGACTGTGGATCGCGGGTGCCGACGGCAGCGTGGCGGTGTACGAGGTCCGCACCGCTTTCGACTGACCGGCCCCGTCTCGTCCTTCTGACTTGGAGGGGGATTCGTCCCGGGGCGCGGTCGGTTACAATGGGTTCGGCGGCGCGGATCGCGTTGGAGCGTGGCGGGCAGCATCCTTGCCGTCACGCAGGGACACGGAACCACTGCGGCCGCGGGTAACCTACGACTCGGCGCGACGAATGGACGAAGAGAACCTCCGAGCCCGCAGCGTGCAACGAACGCAGTGGATGGAGTCCGCGCAGTGCGGGGACCGCGAGGCATATGGTGCACTCTTGACGGACGTCGCCGCCCCGCTGTTGCGTTTCCTGCGCCGTTGGATCGCCGACCCGCATGAGCTCGAGGACGTCCACCAGGACACGCTGATGGCCCTGCACCGGGCGCGGCACACGTACGATCCGTCTCGGCCGTTCGAGCCGTGGCTCTTCGCGATTGCGCGCCACGTCGCGGTCGACCACCTTCGGCGCCGCGCGTCGCGCACGTCCCGCGAGATCCTCGTCGAGGCGTTGCCCGAGCCTGGGACGGACACCGATCCCGGGAGCCCGCGGCTCGTGGAGGCCCTCGAACGGCTGCCGCCGGCGCAGCGTGAAGCCTTCGAGATGCTACAGCTCGAGGGACTATCCGTGGCGGCAGCGGCGGCGCGCGTCGGGATCACGACCAGCGCTCTGAAGGTGCGCGCCCACCGGGCGTATAAGGCGCTGAGGGCCCTCCTCGGTGGCTGACACGACGAGCCCCGTCCCGACCGCCAGCACGCGCGCTCTGATCAAGCGGCTGCAGGATGAGGCCGCGCCGGTGCGCCGCCTCTGGGCCCCTTGGGCTCGCCTTGGGGTCTGGCTCATCTTCGTGGCGATGGTCGGCGGTGCGGTCGGCCTGTCGGGCGTCCGACCCGATTTGGGGGTGAGGCTGCGCGATCCGGTCTACCTGCTCGAGATCATCGCGCTCGCCCTCGGGAGCATGGTCATGGCGGCTCGCGCCTTGCAGGAAGCGGTCCCGGGTTACAACGCGCGGTGGCCTGCGCGAGGGCTTGCTCTCGGCCTCGTACTTATGGCCGTCGTGCTCTGGTTCCGGCAGCCGATGCATGGTCAGGTGACTTTGGCACAGTTCGTCGCGACCGGGGTTGGGTGTGCCGCGAGAACGGTGCTGCTGGCTGCGCTTCCCTGGTGCGGGTTGCTCATCGGGGTCCGTCTCGGGGCACCGCTGGCCCCGGCGAGAGCGGGCGCACTGGCCGGCGGAGCAGCGTTCCTGATGGCGGCGCTGCTGATGCGGCTCGTATGCCCGCTGCATGAGCGCCTTCACCTCCTCGTGTGGCACGGCCTCCCGGTTGCCGGCGGCGCGGCGCTCTCGGCGGTGATCGGTCTCGTCTGGTTGCGCCGCTGGCGTGCACGTCCGCCGCGGTAACTTCCCGGGTTGCCGTTCGGAACGCCTTCTCGTCGGTGGTGTCGATTCCGGCGGCCGCACAGGTGCGCCTCGCCTTCGAGGTGGTCTTCGAGTGAGATGCCAGTAGTGATGGTACGTCGCCCGTCGGGCCCCTACGGCCGAAACGTGGAGCGCAGATAGTCGATCCCGGTCCGATGACAGCCGGCACATACGGCGAGACCTTGCCCGAACGAGACGGCGTCGTTCGTCCCATCGAAGGTCTCATAGAAGAGCCACCCATTGCCCGTCGTCCCACTGCGCGACCGCAGCTTGCGCATTACGGAGTATCCCACGGGCGGCGCATTCGGCCCCTCGAGATACAACTCCTTCACCATCGCCGCGCCCTTGCGGAACGTGCTCCGCCCGGCGCGGAGATCTTCGGTCAGCACCGGGCTGTACCAGGTGCGGACGTACGGACCGTGTGCGCTCATGGAGGTGTGTGGCTCTGGCTCAGGGGTGAACGCGCTCTGATAGGTTCCCGCTTTGAGCCACGCGAGCAGCGCTCGTTTCCGTTGCGGGGGCACGTCGGTGCCGGCGTGCGCGCCGGACGCCATGAGTGTCCCCAGCATCACTACCAGCGCCATATGGCGACCACGTCTCCGTGGAGTGCGTGCGTGCATCTCGATCAATCGCCGACGGCTCTGGTCATCAGGGAATCGAGGGTCCGCGTGTCGCCCCGCGTCCTCGCCGTTTCCCCTGGCTGCGCGTAGAGAAGTGCGCCGTCCCGCGCCAAGATGACGAGCGTGGGAATCGAGCCTCGGTAGTAGGTGTTGAGCAGCGCGCGCTGGGACGCAGACGGATGGTTGACGTCGACGACGATGAAGCTCACGCGGCCGCGATACTTGGGGTAGAGCGCAACGAGCCGCTCGGCCTCACGGTTCGTGTTCCAGCAGTGCGAGGCCCCGAAGAACATCACAGTCGCCCGTTCCGGCCGTGATGCCGCGTCTTCCAAGTGCTCCCCCCGAATGGGGAAGCTGTCGCTCGAGTCGTCGGTAAAGCTGAGCCCCGGCGCGAGATGGAGGTCGTCGGCAGCACCTGCCGGCGACGATGATGGGGCTCCATGGGCCGCCACCAACGCAACCGCCAACCATAAGGAGGGCCCGCGAATGGAACGCGCTCCAGCCGAACTCATCTACCCCTCCATCGCCGGGTCGCCACTCTTCCACGTCGATGCGAGGGCGCATGCCGCCCCCGGCACCCTGCGGCTCGCCTCCCTTCCTCTGGTGAGGTTACCGCGAGAATGCCGTCCTCGACCCAGCGCAGAATCAGCGCCGCAGCCTCTCGCACTGCCGCCGCTGGGGAAAGCATCGCCTCCAGGCGAGCGCACATCGCCACGAAGGACGCACCGGCCAGCAGCCGCTCGAGTGCGGCGTCCTCCACCGGGTCCATACAAGAGTGATAGACGGTGAAGCCGTCCCGCCAGACCCGCAGCACCGTCGCCGCTGGTCGCAGCGCGGTCGCGACCGCCTGCGCGTCGTCGGCGGCCCAGAGCTCGTGCACCGGCCAGGCGACGCGCAACACGTGCAGTGCCGGGACCGTGTGGAATGTGAGACGGGACCACTCAGATGGCGGAATCGCCCGCAAGCTCTCGACGCGCAACGGCGCCGCGTCGGCCGCGTCGAACGCGGCCAAACGGGTCCATTCGAGACGCGCCACGTCCGCGAGGAATGGCAGGCCCTCCACCGCACCGTCCCGCGCAAGGAAATCCGCGAACTCGGATCCCACCCAGCGTACCGACGGGCGGGTCGATGGGCGGCGCGTCAGGTACGCGCAGGACAGCGCGGTGAAGCGACTGCTCCCGAGGATCGTGGCGACGCGCGGGAAGTCGTCGCGCAGGACGTCGACGAGCCGCGCCCAGTACATCTCCGCGTAGACCCCGAGGCGATCCGCGGCGCCGAGCGAGCCGCGTCCCTCGACGAGCTCCAAGAGCGCCGGGTCCACGCCCGCGAGGACCGATGACGCCGGGGCTGTCGCAATCGTGCGCAGGAACCCCGCCTGCAAGTCACGCAGAGACAGCATGCGCCTCCAGTGTCTCGGCCTCGACGAGGCGCGCCCGCTCGGCCTCCCCGCACAACACGTCCCACTCCGGAATTCGGTCGTCCCACTCGACCAGCGTCGAGACCTGGCCGCACCGCCGCACCGCGAGGCGGTAGAGGTCCCACACAGCGGGGGCGACGTGGCCGTCGTGCGTGTCGAGCAGATGCGTCCCCTTGTGACTGTGGCCGGCGAGGTGGATCTGACCGACCCGATCGGCGGGCACCGCCCGGATGTATCGCTCGGCGTCGAAGCCGTGATTGGCCGCGCTCACGTACACGTTGTTCACGTCGAGCAGGATGCCGCAGTCGGCGCGCTCGGCCACCGCCGCGAGAAACTCCCACTCGGGCATCGCCGAGTGCGTAAAGGTGAGATAGCTTGAGACGTTCTCGATCAGGATCTGCCGCCCGAGCCGATCCTGCACGGTCCGCACCCGCTCGACGACATGGTCGAGCGCCTCCTCGGTGTAGGGCAGCGGCAGCAGATCGTGCGCGTAGCGACCGCCGACGCTCCCCCAGCACAGGTGATCCGACACCCAGGCGGGCGCGACGCGCTCCACGAGGGCACGCAACGCGCGGAGGTAGGGCTCGCTCAGCGGATCGGTCGAGCCGAGCGACAGGGACACCCCGTGCAGGACGACCGGACCGCTCGCCCGCGCTCGCTCGAGCACGGCCAGCGGCCGGCCGCCGTCGATCATGAAGTTCTCCGAGATCGCCTCGAACCAGTCGACCCGCGCCGTGCCGGCCAGCACGTGCGGGAAATGCGTCGTTCGGAGCCCGACGCCGTGCCCCAAGTAGGGAACGCTGAATGCCATTGGATCGACGTTCACCGGAGAGAGGCCGGGTCACTTTGACGACCCGGTCTCGTATCCCGGAGCGCTGTCGTTCTACTTGTCCGCGGTCACCTTGCCGCCCGCCTTCTTGCATTCCTCGGCGCTGCCCACGTCGACGTATCCCTTGCCCTTGCAGTCGTTCTTGGCCTTGCACGCGTTCTCCGCGCCGGCACAGCTGCCCTTGCCCTTGCACGCGTTGATGCCGGCGCAATGCACCTCCCCGCCGGCCTTGTCGGCGGCGCGGGCGACGACGTCGCCGGACAGGATGAGCGCCGCCGCTGCACTCGCGATGAGCATGCCTCTCCGGACCCCGTTCGTTCTGCCGTTCATTCTCTTCCTCCCTCTGTCTGGTTGTGCGTTCACTGCCCGGGCCCGCCCGGCCCGGATTCGTCCGCGGCCGTGGCGAATAGATTGACCTCGATCGTCCCCTCGGTTCCCACGACCGGCGCCAGTTGCTGCACCCGGGCGAGCCAGCCGGCCGTGTTTTTCGGGCTGACGCCGTACTTCTCGCGATCGAAGTGCTCGACCTTCGCCCGGATACGGAGCGTCCGCTTCGCGCCGTATGTCCCGGCGGGCAGATAGATCACTGTCCCCTGGATGCGCTCCGGCTGGCCGTCGTCGCGGGGCCGGCCGCAGATCGTGAAGCGCCCCTCGGTGGTGAAGGCGACGGGGGTCTTCGGCTCGACGGGGGACGGCAGCTTTACCTCCGGCACCTCGAGCTGGAACGTGCACTGCTTCGGGTCCGTCTTCTTGTTCGTTGCCCACTGCCCGAAGTGCTCGGTCTTCGTGTCGTCGTTGTCGATCCGGACGGTGCTGAGCGGCACCGAGCAGCTCGCGCGGCCCTCTCGCGCCGCCTCGTCGATGGTCAACGTACAGCCGACGGCCGAGCTCACGGCAGTGATGCGCTCGCCGATCTGCGAGTCGAATACCGCGGTGAAGGCGTTGTTCCCGACCTCGGGGTCCACCGCGAACCGCGTCGCGGCCGCGGTGTGCCTCGCCGCCATGAGTGCGGCGAACAGCATCAACCCTGATCTCAGTTGTCCACGCATGGCTCCTCCTCGCACTGGGACGGGATTCGTGGAGGAGCGACTCCGGTTACAGCGGGTCCGTCGCACGGATCGACCGGGATTCCGCGGGCTGCATCGTGCCCCGCGGCCGGGTCGGAGATGCGGTCGTGACCGGCGCCTGAAAGAGCTCTGGGGCGACGACCCACGATAGGTCTCATGGATCGCCCGTGATGGCCGCCCGGACGACGGCTTGCGGTGCCTGGGCATCAAAATGCACAGCGCCGTCGCGCACCTCCACGCCGAGGCGGCTCCAGAGCGCAGGCAGGTCGACAGCCAGTGGTGTGGCTCCCATCTGGCCGTAGAGCTCCGTGAGCACCGGGACGCCGACCGCCTCATCGGCGACTGCGAAGATGCGCGCGATCGGCCACTCCTTCTCGATGCTGCCACCAGCGGCCAGTACGCCCCGCAAGGCGTCGCGCAGGCCGTACCGATCGTGCGTGCGTTCCCGGATCTGAATGTCGGCCAATAGGCAGAACAGCGCACCCCCCCAGTAGGTGCGTCCCCAGGTGTGCGTGACATCCAGGCCGTGGTCATCCGCGGCGGGAAGACCCTTGGGCATACCGCGCACCGCCTCGCTCCAGACGGTCTCGGCGCTCAGCTGCCCAACCTGCGCCCGCGCGATGGGCTCGACATACGTGGCGATCCCTTCCTCCAGCCAATGATGATCTTCTCCCACCTGCGGGAGGGCGAGATGCACCATCTCGTGGGTCATGACCCAGTCGCGGGCGAGCTGAGCACGGGTCGCCGACTCTCCCAGAACGACGCGAATCAGCGCCCCGCCATCGTGTCCGTAGGTCGTGCCCGAGAGCACACCTTCCCCCGGACGGCGAAGGACGCGGATGCGCGCGTGGGAGACCGGATATCTGCCGTAATAGTGGCTGACCGCCTGCGCCGCCGTGCTGATCCACCGCAGCACCTCGGCCTGGCTCAGAGCTCCTCGGCTCGGTTCGATGAACACGTCAAGGACCGCACCGCCGGCGTGCACGTGAGCCGTGGGGCGCATGTCGGTATCGGTTCGAGCTGAGGACGGAGCGGCCAGCGTGACCACTCCGAAGAGCGCCATGAGCACCCGCCGACGCATCCGTGCCGCTGTCGGTGCCTGCCGGCGCGGGGCCGAGGTGCCGTTCACGCTCCCCAATCTCACGAACGACCCGATGAGCGCCGAATTCGACGAAGGAAGTACCGTCGATCTTTGAGCAGCCGACATCGTTGGGCCGCAACCGATCCCAGGGGACTCTCCACTGGACGGCGTGCGCCGGCGCCACCTCCGCCGACGCACGCCCGCCTCGGTCTAGTTGCCTTTCTTCTCCCCGACGACCTTGCCACCTTGCTTGGCGCAGTCGGCGGCGCTCAGCTCGACGAAGCCCTTGCCCTTGCAGGCGTTCTTGCCCTTGCACGCGTTGTCGGCGCTCTTGCAGGCACCGTGCCCCTTGCAGGCGTTGACCCCCGCGCACTCCACCACGTCGCCGCCCGCCTTGTCCGCCGCCCGGACCGGGACGGTCCCCGACAGGATGAGCGCCGCGGCTGCGCTCGCGATCATCCAACCCTTCGTCACTCGTTCCATGGGTTATCCTCCTTGCGTGTGCAGCGTCGGACGCACGGAGATCGTGCTGCGCGCTGCTATCACGGTCTCCGTTCGTGCCGGGGGGCCGCCGGTTACACGGACGCCACGCCGTGACGTTCGCGCCGCGGCTGGGGAACTCACCCTAACGAAATGGGGAGCGCACACCTGGAGCGGGGGGAGATCCTGTCGAGTGGCGGGGCGTCCGCAATGCCCTGACGGCGAACAGAACCGGGATGACACAATATGGGCCGCGGCGTCGCGTGGGTCAGGGCACCCACGCGACGACCACCGGCCCGCTCGGTGTGGCGCTTCCCGTGCGAGGTTCGAGCGTGACCTCCAGAGCATCGGGCAGCGCCGAAAGCGCGGGGCTCTCGGCGATCAAGCGAGCACCGCCCGCGTCAGGCGACGCGGTGCCGAGCGAAGTCCACGTGGCGCCGTGCCGTGCCCATGCCTGGTAGATCTGCCCGGCCGGAGCCGGCGGGAACGCGGAGAAGGTGACCACCGCGATGCCAGCGCCGGGCCGGCCGCGGTAGCGCGCGTGTGTCGCTTCCGCCGTCCCGGGCGCCGGCCCCAGCCGGAGGTTCACGCTGTCGCTCGCGGTCACCAGGGACAGCGCGCGATCATACCGCGCCAGCGTCGCGTGCTCGGAGCGGTAGCGGATGCCGACAGCCGCTAGCAGACAGATGGCGACGAGCGCCGCCCATTGCGGTCCGAGCGTGCTGCGGAGCTTCAGAAGACCGGCGCGAATGCGCGTCTTTGCCGTGCCAAGCGGCAGGCCGAGCTCGGCCGCGACTTGCTCGTGCGTGAGGTCGTCGAGGAAGGCGAGGCTGAGTGCTTCGCGCTGCGGAGGTGGAAGCTCGTCGAGTGCCGACTTCAGGACGGCGCGACGGTGTTGCTCCCATGTCGCCTCTGCCGGCCCGGGGTCGCTGGCGGGGAGACTCGCGAGCACGAGCCCCTCTGGGTCGGGTACGACCTCTGGCTGGCGGCTCCGACGGCGCAGCTCGTTCAGGAGACGGAAGTGCGTGATCTGCAGGACCCACGCGCGCACGGTGCCCCGCTCGGGTTCGAACCGTCGGGCGTTGCGCCAGACCGCCAGGAAGACCTCCTGCACGAGGTCTTCGGCAGCCGCCCGGTCGAGCGACTGGACGGCCAGCCCGAAGATCAATCGTGCGAAGCGACGGTGGAGCAGCCCGAGTGCCTCCGTAGAGCCATCAGCGACCTGCCGCATCAGCTCCTCGTCGCAGGGAGCATGCTCCCTCGATGGCATCCGCCGCTGTCCGTTCATGCGAGCGTGCATGGCCGCCGCGTGGTGGTGCGAGGTTGCGGCTGCTCAAGCCAGACGTTCCACCGCACCATCAGTGCCCGTTACTACACCGGCAGAGGCGATCTGGATTGCGTCGCCACCGAGGCCGGGCCGACGAGGCGGATCAGGCCCATGCTGACGAAGAAGAGCACGGTGAAGGCTACCCCCAAGATCAGGGGGCTGTAAGGGTCCGCACCCGGGGTGATGAAGCAGGATGCGGTCCAGAGCGCCACCAAGATGGATGCTCGGTGAGTGCGCAGGGTGTCGGGTGAGACGATCCCCATGACCACGAGACCCGTGACCACCAGGGGCAGCTCGAACGTGAGGCCGAAGGCAAGGAGGAAGTAGGCGACGAAGGTGAAGTAATTGTCGGCCGTGATGATCTCCACGAAGGATCGGTCGCTGAAGGTGAGGAGCCAGTTGAGGGGGTAGCGCAACGTCACGAACCCGACGCCGACCCCCGTGACGAAGAGGAGGACCCCGAGGACGGTGAACGGCAGGGCGTACCGGCGCTCCGGCCCGCGCAGCGCCGGCGTGATGAATGCCCACAGCTGATAGAGCCACACGGGTGTCGCGAGCGCGATCCCGGCCGCCAGGGAGAGCTTCAGCACGACCGCGAAGGCCTCGCCGACACCGGTCACCGCGATCCGGTGTCCGCCGCCGAGGGCCTCCAAGGCCCCCGCCTGCGCGGGAAGTGGCCGCAGGAGCAGAGCGAGGATGGAATCGTGGAAGACGAAGGCCACGGCGGTACCGAGCATCACCGCGGCGACGCAGAAGAGGAGGCGGTGGCGGAGCTCCTCCAGGTGCTCGACCAGGGTCATCGGAGGCCGAGATCGGGGACGGGCAGCTGGGCGGGGACGCCTGGAAAAACCTCGTTCACCGACGGCTCGAGTGGTCCTCCAGTCCGCGTCTCGGAAAGGCGATGTCGACCGACGATCATCAAGCGGGCGATCTCACTTCGGCGCGGCGAGTTCGTCATCGATGATGTTCTTGAAGTTCTCGTAGGGCTGCGCGCCGGAGACGAGGCGCCCGTTGATGATGAAGCCCGGGGTCCCGGTCACGCCGACCGAGGTCCCCTCGGCCATCTGCGCATCGACCGCGGGGGCGCTCCTCTTGTTGTCAAAGCAGTCGTTCCACTTCGCCATGTCGATGCCGGTGCCCTGAAGGAACTCGGTTGCCTTGTCCTTCACGTTGTCCGGCGTCATCTGGCCCTGGTTCTCGAAGAAGTCGGAGTAGAGCTTCCAGAACGCCTCGGGTTTCTGCTGCTTCGCGCACTCGGCCGCGATGGCGGCCGGCTTCGCAAACGGATGGAAGGGCAGGGGGTAGTGCTTGTAGTAGAAGCGGACCTTGTCGCCGTAGTCCTTCAGCACCTGCTTATCCATCGTGTTGAAGGCGCGGCTGCAGAAGGGACACTGGAAGTCCGAGTACTCGACGATCGTCACCTTGGCGTCGACGGGTCCCTTGCCGGGCTCGCCCTTCAGGTCGATCTTCTGCATCACCGCCTTCGATGGGTCGACGGACACGTCCTCCACGCTCGCGAAGGCGGCGTACCGGAGGTCAGGCGACGCCATGAACGAGACCTTGCGAAGGGCCTGGCCCTCGCCGAGCTCGACCGTCCCCTCCCTGACGCCCTTGATCGCGGAATCGTGTAACCCGGTCACGGCCACCTTCATGGCTGGGGCGACGTTCGCCTTCTTCCGGTAGTACTTGATGAGCTGCTCGGTGCCGTCACCCGCGGCGGACGCGATGCCGCCGAGCAGGAGCAGCCCTCCTATCGTCACTACACCCGCTACCCGCATCGAAAGCCTCCTTTGGTGTGTCCGGCCCGACATCGGCTCTGCGCGCCCTCGGACCTCTCGATCATGCTGCGCTCGCGTTGTCCCGTGGGGCGTGCGGCTGCGAGCCACACGCCGCGGTGTCGAATGGCCACCGCCGCGGCGGAGAAGACGATGCCGCGCCAGAGATCATCGAGATGCTCGACGAAGTTCATCGCGCCTCGTGCTCGGGAGCGGGCGTGTCGGAGGGTGCCGGCGCTGGTGCCGGCACCTCGTTCATCGACTTCTTGAACTCGCTGAGCGCCTTACCGAGGGCGTTACCCATCTCCGGCAGCCGACGCGGACCGAAGATCAAAAGGGCGATCACGCCGACGACGAACAGCTCAGGCCAATGAAATCCCATGGTTCTCCTCCTATGGACGGTTGGTGGGGACCGCGCTCGCGTCGGCGCGGGCCAGCCGGCTTCGCAAGCGCACGTTCTCGGGAAACTCGGCCCGCATCCGCTCGAGCACGGCACGGGCTTCGGGCTGGCGTCCGAGGGCGTCGAGCGCGTCGGCGGTGAGCCAGCCGCGGCGGAAGCGCAGCCGTGGCTCGTCCGACGTGGGCCCGAGCCGTTCGAGGGTCGCGAGGGCGCCTGCGGGGTCATTCCGATCCTCGAGCAGCGCCTCCGCGGCTCGCACCTGGACCGCGGTGTCGCTCGGGAAGCGCCGCGCGGCAATCTCGAGAAGGCTCGCCGCGTCCCCGCCACGGCCTGCCTTTTCGTCGAGCTCGGCCTGCCGAAAGAGGCCAGCCAGGAAGAGCCGGGCGACGTCCTTGGGATCGCCGCTGCGGATGCCGACGCCCCCGGCGTGCCCGTACACGAGCTCGCCGCCGAGCTTGCCGGTCTGAAGGATGCAGAGGAACGCGAGCAGGCCGAACCCGGCGGACACGAAGGACAGCGTCCGGACGATCGAGCGCCCGCGAAGTGCGAGCGTCAGGAGCTCGAGCCCCCCGACGAGAAGGGCGATGTTCCGTGTCCGCTCGCCCCACTGCTGGTGCGCACGCACGGCGGCGGCAACACCGGGCGCGGCCTCGACCGCCACGTGCGCGTCCTCGCCCGACTGCGCGGCGACCAGCGTCGCGGCCGTGGCGAGCAGGATCAGCGCCGCCG
>JACXTT010006130.1_pt1 | contig 17256 bp, 28 predicted proteins | sample 9270951 | NCBI WGS metagenome assembly JACXTT01 (sample SAMN15532306, study PRJNA645909) | rock metagenome | isolation source: weathered quartz diorite | place: Puerto Rico | collected 2017-06-21 | reverse complement strand
CGCTGCGCCGGAACTGCTGGAGGTTCTTGCAAGCCTCTGTAGCCAGCATTCCGAAGCCGATTTGCGCGATGACCCTGACCTCCATGCAGCGGTCAAGCGCGCCCGCACCGCCATCGCCAAAGCCACCGGAGGTGCGACATGAAGCGATACATCGTCCGCATCCCCGGCCTGCGCCTGACCGTCAGCGCCACCAGCGTGTGGGATGCCATCCTTCAAGTGCTGGCCTGCTTCCCTGCACCGCGGTGCTTGAGTGCGAGGCCAATATGAGCGCTAAAGCACTTGGACACTTGAGAAGCGCCCTCGCCGACCTGAGGGTGACTTGGTACACGCGGCGGCACTGGAAGTGGGTGGCATGCCAGTCCGACCAGCAGAGCTACTGCTGTCATGGTGGCTACGGCGGACCGGACGATTCCGAGTTCCTGGGCTGCCATGCAGACCGCCACAACGACTGGATTGCATCGCGCTGGTATCGCCGCTGGGTGGCCAATGCGCGCGAGGCCATGACCAAAGGTTCCTTCATATGAAGCGCTACCTCAAACGCCTGCGCGAGTTGCGCTACAGGCTCCAGAACTACCGCTACTGGCGCGCCCGCGGCATACCAATGCGCCGCGCCTGGGCCAAAGCAGACCTGACCCTTTAACCCCACCACCTGAAAGACCGAAATGAACGCAGTTGTAGAAATGAAAGCCGCAGCCGGCGGCGTGCTTGTCCAGCAGCAAGGCCGCATGGCTATCTCCGAAATCATTGGCCACGTCGCCATGGTGCAAGAAGTCATGCGCGCCGTCATGAAGGGACCATCCAAAGAGCACCCTCAGGGCGTGCACTACGGCTTCATCCCCGGCACCGACAAGCCCACTCTGTACAAGCAGGGCGCCGAGGTGCTGTGCATGGCCTTTCGCATCGCACCATCCTACGTCGTAGAAGACCTGTCCACCGCCGACTGCATTCGGTACCGCGTGACATGCACCGGCACTCACCAGGCCACCGGCATTGTGCTGGGTTCCGGCATGGGTGAAGGCCAAAGCTCCGAGGAAAAGTACAAGTGGCGTAAGGCCATATGCAAAGAGGAATGGGACGAGACTCCCCCTCATCTGCGCCGCACAAAGCACGCGCGCGGCAAGGGAGGCACCACCTACAAACAGGATCAGGTTCGCACCGAACCAGCGGACTTGGCCAACACCGTACTCAAGATGGCCTCCAAGCGCGCACACATGGCGATGACCCTGAGCGTGACGGCCGCCAGCGATTGCTTCGCGCAAGACCTGGACGACATGGACGACGCGCTGCGCGACCACCTGACGCGCCACGGTGACGAAGGAGAAGGCGCAACCACAAAGGAAAAGCCAGCGCTGCCTACCTACACGGATGAAGAGTTCTCGAAGAACTTGGTTACCTGGCGCAAGGTGATCGAGTCCGGCAAGAAATCGATTGCCGAGGTGCTGGCCACCATCGCCACCATCGCCACGCTCACCGAAGAGCAGACCGAAATCATCAAGGCCACTGTGGCCCCCACCAAGGAAGGAGCACCAGATGCAAACGCATGACCTGCAGCAGGGCACGCCGGAATGGCACGCTTACCGTCGCAACCACTTCAACGCCAGCGACGCTCCAGCGATGATGGGGATCAGCCCGTATATGACCAGAGACCAGTTGGTACACCAACTGGCTACTGGACTCACTGCCGAAGTCGATGAGGCGACGGGGCGCCGTTTCGCTGATGGCCATCGCTTCGAGGCCCTCGCCCGCCCGCTGGCGGCCAAGATCATCGGCGAAGCCATCTACCCTGTGACCGGCTCGTCAGGCAAGTTGTCCGCCAGCTTCGATGGCCTCACCATGGACGAGTGCGCCGGCTTCGAGCACAAGAGCATCAACCAAGCCCTGCGCGACGCGATGCGGCCCGGCGTGAAAGGCAACGAGTTGCCGCTGCCATACCGCGTGCAGATGGAACAGCAGTGCCTTGTGTCCGGGGCCGAACGTGTTCTCTTCATGGCCAGCAAGTGGGACGACTTCGACGAGCTTCTGGAGGAACGCCATTGCTGGTACCTTCCCGATCTGGAACTGCGCGCGCAGATCGTGGCAGGCTGGGACCAGTTGGAGAAAGACGTCGCGGCCTACACGCCAGTTGAAGTGCTGGACAAGGCAGCTCCTGTCGGCCGCAGCCCGGATCAGCTGCCCGCCCTGCGCGCCGCAGTATCGGGTGAACTGGTCCTCGAATCCAACATCAAGGAATGGGAGACCGCAGCCCTCGCCTACATCAACGATGTCCGCAACCATGAATTGAAGACCGACGAGGACTTCGCCAATGCGGACGCAGCCGCCCGGTGGTGCGAATCCAGCAAGACGACGCTGGAAGGGCTCAAGGCCAACCTGATGGGCTCCACGGGTGACGTCAACACTGTAGTCGGCACCATCGATCGCATTGCCGCCGAGCTGGACAAAACCCGCCTGGCGTTCACCAAGCAGATCACCGCCCGCAAGGCGGCGCGCAAGGAAGAGCTGCTGGTGGAATTCCAGACCCTGATGGGCGACTACCTGCGCAGCCTGAACAAGCGCCTGGGACGGGACTACATGCCGCAGATTCAGGCTGACTTCGCTGGTGCCATCTACGGCAAGAAGAACTTCGACAGCATGCGCTCGGCGCTGAACACGGTGCTGGCCAACTCCAAGATCGCCGCCAATGATGCGGCTGACCGGATTCAAGCCAACCTGGGGACGCTGGAGCTGCTGGCAGAGGGAAAGGCCTTCCTCTTCAATGACCTGGCCCAGCTCGTCAATAAGCCCAGCGACGATTTCACGGCGGTGGTGAAGAGCCGGATTGCTGAGCACCAGGCCGAGCAGCAGCGCAAGGAAGACGAGCAGCGTGAGCGCATCCGCGCCGAAGAGCAAGCCAAAGCCGAGACGGCGGCGCGCGAGAAGCTGGTAGCCGAACAGGCCGAAGTCGAGCGCAAGCGCCAAGCAGACCTGCAGGAGCAACAAAAAACTGCAGGTGCTGCAGGTGCTGCAGGTGCAACAGCGCCTGAAGCCCCCCTCCAGCCAGGCCCGGCCGCCGCCGCGCTCACCCACACCCAGGTTGTGCAGCAGATGCCCGCCAGCGTGCGCCAGGCCATGGCGCCGAAGCCGAAGGCCGGCCCACCCACCCTGCTGCTGGGTGAGATCACCAGCCGCTTGGGCTTCAACGTCACCTCCGCATTCCTGGCCAGCCTGGGCTATGAGGCCACGACCGTGAAGGCATCAAAGCTGTACCACGAAGCCGACTTCAGCCGGATCTGCGACGCCATCAAGGCGCACATCGACGAGGTCAAGGAGCTGCAGCCAGCATAAAGAAAACCCGATGTGACGCGCGGAGTCTCCTGAACAAGGCGGAGACGTTGAGGCGCGTCAACCGATGCATGGTCCGGCCCGTCTCCCGGGCGCATTGGTGGATTTGAGGCCGCGGTCCCTTGTGGACGCCGGAAGTACGTAACCGGCACCTTTACAACCACAGGAGAAAACCATGTCCAGCGAAAACCAAGTTGTCCAAGCCTTTGAAGAAGGCGATTGCCCTGAAATTACCCTGACCCCTGTTGAATCCAGCCAAGTCAAAGCCATCGGCTACGACCCCAAGACCAAGACCTTGGCTTGCCAGTTTGCCCACGGTCTGGGTTCGATCTACCACTACCCCAACGTAGAGCCGGAAACACATGCCGCCTTCATCGGCGCCGAGTCCATCGGCAAATTCTTCGGCAAGCACATCAAGCCGCTGGCATTCAAGAAGTACCCGGCTCCGAAGCCGAAGGCAGCGCAACCGGCCTAACCAATTACGGGGCGGCAAGCAGTCCGCGGGCATTCGGACCAGCCGGAAGCTTGACCGCAAAGCCGCCCCACCAATTTCCCAACCACCTGAAAGCAACCCATGACCGCTATTGCAAAAGCCATTGCCGCCACCATTGCCTTGTCTGCCCTGCCCGCGCTCGGCCAAGAGCTGGATGGCGGCATCTTCGCCGGCCTGACCACCCGCAAGGATGGCACCCACTGCGCCGTTGTCCTGCTACCCGGAAAAGGCGAAGAACTCGACTGGAAGGCCGCCAAGGCCTGGGCCGAAGAACAAGGTGGCGAACTGCCAACCCGCCCGGTTGCCGCCCTGCTCTTCGCCAATGTCAAGGACAAGCTGGAGCCCGAGTGGCACTGGACCGCAGACGAATACGACGCCTCGTATGCCTGGTATTGCGCATTCAGCGACGGCTACACGTACGGCGACCGCAAGAGCTACGACGGCGCAGCCGTCGCGGTCCGCTTGATTCCTTTGATCCTTTAATTCTTTGAATTGAGCCCACCACCACTGCCAGCGACCTTACAGAAAGAAAGCATGACCAAATCCAGAGGCGTCAACAAGCCAAAGCATTACTGGACTGATGATGACAGAGACATGCTGCGCGAGCTGTACCCAGACCTGCGCGCCGTCGATGTCGCAAAGGCAATGGGCTTGCGTGAAAGTCAGGTCTACCAGATGGCCAAAAAGCTTGGGATCGAGAAGAGTGCTGCATTTCAAGCCTCAGACCTCTCTGGTCGGGTTTCTCGTGGAAAGCAGCTTCCATCTATGGCCGCGAATCAGTTTAAGCCTGGCATCGTGCCCTGGAACAAAGGCACAAAGGGCATTGTGGGTGTGCAAGACGCATGCCGCGCCACTCAGTTCAAGAAAGGCTCTGCGCCTCACAACACAAAGCCAGTCGGAAGCTACCGCCTAAACAAGGAAGGGCACCTGCAGCAGAAGATAGGCGAGGCCAAGGGCTCCAACAGCAAGCGGTGGCGTTGCGTTGCTGAGTTGGTCTGGTGCAAGGCCAACGGCCCGATGCCTCCCAAGCATATTGTGGTCTTCAAACCAGGCATGTTCACCGCCGTCTTGGAAGAAATCACTTTGGACAAGGTCGAGTGCATCAGCAATGCCGACCATGTACGCAGAAACAGCTACTGGCGCAAAAACTCGGATCTCGCCAAGTTGTATCAACTCAAGGGCGCTATCACGCGCCAGGTCAATCGGATCAAGGAATCAAAAAATGTCTAGTCCTCACATTGACCAGGTGCGCCAGTCGCTGCTAGAAACTCTCGCAGACCTGCGCAACCGCGACAACCCCATGGACATCGAGCGGGCCAAGGCGGTTGCAACCGTTGCCAGCGTGCTGGTGGACTCGGCCAAGGTCGAAAACGAATATCTCAAGATCACCGGCCAGGATCGCAGTGCTTTCCTGGAGCAGTCGCCCGACATTGAGGGCGGTGTAACACGCATTGAAGGGCCGACCGCTAACAACCCGTTTCCCACGGTGGTTCGCCACCGGCTGCAGGGCTGAGCAATGAACTTCGATGTTTTGCACATCGACAGCGAGATCGACGCCAAGCCCGGCATGGGGCGCCTACTGGCTGACGCTGCCACAGTCATTCACGTTGAACCTGGTCTGGCTGAGCGTCTGTATGACGGAACCTACCGCATCGAATGCCCTGTACCGCCCGGCTACAAGCTGTCAATGAATCGGTTCGCAAAGCGGCTTACAGCTCGCATGTCAGAGCAGGGCTACATCTTTGAAATCTCTGAGGCTGACCAGAATTCATCTGGCGGATGGATTGGCTCCTGCATCCCGCCCACCATGTTCAAGGTGTTTTTGACAGCGTGGCTTGCGCATGTGAATCAGCCACGGCAGCGGGAGTTGTTCATATGACCCCAGTCAAATCCAATCTGGGTGCTGCCGGTTGCCGTGGCCATCAGCGTGCAGGGGGCGGTGTGAGGTCAGAAATCCTTGCTCTGCAAGAGGATGGGAGTCGTGTCGGAGCCGCTCAATTTGGTGAATTTCAACGCAACATCCAGCACCTTATTGCGCGCCATACCAAAGGCAGCCAGCAGCATGGTGCCCTGGAGGCTTCTGGCACCCATCCGAGCTTCAAGCGCCTCGCGCGAAACCCGGAAGCTGAACGTCTTGCCGTCCAGTTTGATCTCGAAATCAACGCCTTCGCCCTCGCGAAGTTTTACGTTAGAGATTTCCATGCTGATCTCCCTTTGAAAGCCGCAGTATGACCGAACGCCCAATTCTCTTCAGCGGCCCAATGGTCCGCGCCATCCTGGACGGTAGCAAGACGCAGACGAGGCGCGTTGTGAAACCGCAGCCCAGCGCTATGCTGGACTTTCACAACGATGGAGTTTCCTATGCTGACACTGACAGATGGAACCGTTTTGATGCCAATACCTTCTTCGCCCAACGACGACTATATGGCCGGTTCGGATGGGAAGGTGTACTCGCGGACGCGGTACAAGGGCTTTGGAAAGAAGGAATACGTGGAATGGTATCCATTGAAGGGGCACCGGACGGTAAAGGGCTACGTTTCGGTTTCCATGTCCCACGAGAACAAGAAGGTGACGCGCAATGTACATCGACTGATTTGCGAGGCATTCCATGGAGTTCCGGAACCACGCACTTTGCAGACACGGCACCTGGACGGCAACCCGGAGAACAATGTTCCATCGAATCTGATGTGGGGAACTCAGGAGGAAAACTGGAAGGATCGTCAAGAGCATGGCCACGGGAACAAGGGCGAGAAACACCATGCGTCAAAGTTGACAAACTTCGAGCGCAAGGCGCTGCGCTGGGCTTTGACAAAGCAACTGTGCGGCCAACGGGGTGCAGCAAGGGCCTTGGGGCTAGCGCAATCTGCGGTCTACGAAATATTCCATGGGAACGAGGATTGAGACTTTGGGTGCGGGAAACTTTTATCCAAGGCTGGCCGATGGTCGATGGCATCATCGACCAATACGACGATGACGGCGATGAGAAGCCGAAAAAGACGTGGTTTCGCGCAACCGACAGAGATCTGTGCTGGTCCGACGATGACGGGTTCACGCAGGAGAGTATTCCCTGGAAGCCCAGCATCCACATGCCACGCGCTGCCAGCCGCATCACGCTGGAAATCGTCAGCGTGCGTGTGGAGCGGTTGCAGGACGTCAGCGAGTCCGACGCGATGGCCGAGGGCATCCAGCGCTACAGCGGCCCGCTGCGCTGGGTGCGATACCTCGATGTAGTGACCGGAGAGGCCATGCATAACAGCGCACGCGACGCCTATGCCGCGCTGTGGGAAGCGATCAACGGCCCCGGCTCTTGGGACGCAAACCCTTGGGTCTGGTGTATTTCCTTTAAGCGCATTGAAGTAGGTGCACCATGACCTCCCCAGACTTCGAAGCCCTGCGCGCAGAGCGCAATGCAGCGCAGCAGGAACTGTTGAAAGCCTTTGCTGCCCGAGAGAGTGTCCCGCTCCAGTCGGTACGCAGCACTTTCAATCCGCACGCCTGCTACTGCGCCTGCGCCAGCCGTGGACCATGTGAGCACAAATGGGACGGCCCGGACTGGGAAAGTTCTGACGGTTGCGCATCAAGCGTTACGTGCTCTCGCTGCGGATGCACGGCTATGTCTCACGATATGAGGGTCTTGCCATGAACACACTGACGGATGAAGAAATAAATGCTGAGTTTGACATGGAGTGTTATGTCTCTGTCACTTTTGCTGATGGCTCTCGCGGCGTTGCCCTAGACCGAGTGACAGCCAGAGACTTCGCCCGCGCCATCGACGCCGCCCGTGCGCAGGAAGGAGGTGCTTAAATGAGCTTGCTTACCAGAGAAGAGTGGATGGCACTTGGTGACCAGTGCACCAAGAACGACATGCAAAATTCGATGAAGTACGAAAAACTCATCGAAGCTGCGTTACTCGCCAAGCTGGCCACCATGGGAGTGACGCTTGTGCGAGTCAATAGACCAACTGCCACAGGTACCATTTTTCAGATCATGGTTCACGGCAATGCTGCGGTCCAACCCTCACAGGTGGACACACCTCCAGCAACACACACGTCGCCACAGATTAAGGACCCTAATGCGGCACACCCCTGCTTCAACTAAAGGCTCTTTATGCAAAACATCATTACTGAAGACGAGATGCTGGATGCGGCAATCTCTTGGGTTGATTCCAACGGCGTCAACGCACTGGAGCCCGAGCAACTGGCTTCGCTGGTGCAGTCCCTCCATGTCACCGTCACCGATGCCGTCACCAAGCTGGCCGGGGTGGAGGCGGGGCCTGCTGGCTTTCGCACCCGCTACCGCAGTGAACCAGGAATGATTGGACACTACCCGTGGACTTATGCAGACGAAGGTCGTCGTCGCCAATCACGCCCTGAGTATGAAACGGAAGATCTCTACACCCTCCACCAAGCCGCTGCCAAGGTGGTGCAGGCCGTGCTGGATGAGCGGGAGGCGTGCGCAAAAGCATGCGATGCGGTTGCCGCCGAGTGGGCAACCTTTCACCAAGTAGCCCCGGCTGCTGCGTATAACTGTGCTTCCGACATCCGTGCCCGCGCGCAGGAGCCCAAGCCATGACCCAACAATCAGTAACCATTGACCGGGCGCTGGTGGAGCAATCCGTAACCGCACTAGATGAGTTGGACGACTACTTCGCCAGAATAGAAGGCAACGACAGAGGAAGCTGCTCGCAGATCAACCTTATCCGCGCCGCCCTGAAAGCCCAGCCTGTTCAATACTCTGGGGCCGACGAATTGCCGCCAGTGTTCGGACGTCGCTGGCAAATTGCTCTCGATGGTTTTGGTTTGCAGCGCAGTGCCGAGGGACCATATGTCCACATCGATGATGCGCTGTCCGTCCTCCATGAATGGATGGAAAAACAACAAGCCCAACCAGCCCCCAAACCGGTGCTTCAGAGGCGCCCAGAGCTTCCACCCAACAATGAGATAGAAGCCCGCTTAGGCTACCGGCTGTCGGGGTTCGACTACGACAAGGTGCGCGAGTTGATGGTGGAGTACGCAGAGGCGTGCGGCGCATTTCCGTGGGCACCCGTGAAGCAGCAGGCCGCCAGCGTGCCGGAAGGGTGGCGCGAAGCGGTGCAAAAGCTAGTCTACGGTTTTGAGCACGTCAGCGGAATTGCGCGCATGTGGGAGCCAGATCATTCCAGTGGTGCAGATAGGGCAAAGTGGGCACGCGCCACCGAGGCCTGCTATGACGTGGCGAAGATGCTCTCCGAATCCACATACCAGCCAGCGCAAGTACAGAAATAGGTGACTGGAGGACCAGAATGACCGAAGAAAAGCGCCTGCTGCTGGCCAACATCTGCCAGGAATATTTCGGAATCTCCGAGCGCGTCGCCATGCGCAAGGCATCCATGGGGCTGCTGCCGGTACCGGCCTTCCGGCTCAGCGGCACCAAAGGCGCGCCATGGTTTGTCATGCAAGTTGATCTCGAAGCGCATATCAATCATCAGCATGAACTTTCAAAACCTGAAAACATAAAGGCTCGCAGAGCAGAGGAAAAGACTAAACCACCAAAGCCGACGAGCCTGTATCGCCATTTTGATTCCTCTGGGAATTTGCTATATGTTGGAATTTCTGTCCGTGTCTTTTCTAGGATCTCCCAGCATAGGACTTCATCCCATTGGTCAGAAAAAATCACGCGAATCGATGTGGAGCGATTTCCATCATGGGATGACGCTTACCAGGCAGAGACAGTGGCGATCCAAACTGAAAAGCCCCTGCACAACAGAGCGAAGATACTCAAATGAGCGAACTCAATCGCCAGCAGCTCTGCGCTGCTCTTAACGTCAGCGAGTCCACAATTCGGCGCCTGGAGCAGGATGGTCTACCATTCACGCCAGTGGGGGCCAGGTCCAAGCGCTACGACCTGGCGGAATGCAAAGCTTGGCTTAAGGCAAACCAATGTCAATCTGGGAAGACAAAAACGGTCGCCGCCACGTCGGCATTATGGTCGGCGGGAAAAGAGTTCACCGCATCCTGCCGGAAGGTTCAACTTCGGGTGATGCCAAGCGCATAGAGGCTGAGCTGCGTGGTGCCATCATCAAGTCGCCAAAGCAGGTAGTCATCCCCGGCGATCCGCCAATGTCCGGGGTGCTGGCCCTATACATCGAGCACGCGCAAGGCCTGCGCAGCGCTAAGACCTCGGAATACCACGCCCTCAGGCTTGGGCCATGGGCAGAAAAATACAAGGCCAGCCAGGCCGATGAGTTCGCTGCCCACGTCATCAAGGACATGAGCGAAAAGGTCAAGGACAAAAAGACAGGCCTGATGAAAGCAGCCTACGCGCCGGCAACGATCAACCGCAGCCTGGCCACCGCAAAGAAAGGCCTGACGCTGGCTTGGCAAAAACACATAACGTCGGAGAACTATGGGCTGCGCATCAAAAACGTGTCTGTGCACAACAAGCGCGAGGTCTTCCTAGAGGTCTCCCAGGTCCAGAAAATTGCACAGCATTGCACAGAGCAGGCCCAGGCGGCCATCTGGGCGGCGCTGCTCACCGGTGCGCGGCGCGGCGAGATCCTGCAGGTGCGCGCCGAGCACATCGGTAAGGACACGATCACCATCCCCAGCTCGCACACCAAGACGCTCAAAACGCGGGTCATCCCTATCGTGCCGGCGCTGCGCCCTTGGCTGGTCCACTTCCCGCTCACTATGAATTTCGAGGGATTGAAGACGAGCTGGCAGCGTGCCCGGGTCAAGGCGGGCATGGAGCACGTCAATTTCCACGACCTGCGCCACAGCTGCGCCAGCATCATGCTGGGCCTGGGCGTGGACCTGTACACCATCGGAGAGATTTTGGGCCACAGCAACGTGCAGACCACAAAGCGCTACGCCCACCTGCAGATCGATCGCCAGCGCGCGGCGCTGGGCAAACTAAGCAACCTGGTGATGCCGGCGCCAATGAAAAAAGCCCGCGTCACCAGTAAGGCAACGCGGGCTTAATTACACCAGTTAATTACACAGAGCTTCCAGATGCTACATATTTTGTAGCAGCAAACCCTTTGTTTTCATTGGTGGGCAGTGCAAGTTTCGAACTTGCGACCCCTGCAGTGTGAATGCAGTGCTCTACCCCTGAGCTAACCGCCCTGAATTCGTATCAGGATAGCCTTGAATTATACAATGATTTCAGGCCAAATTTCGCCACAGCGTTTTTCCGCCGCTGGATTTGTCCAATTGCGCAACAATTTCGTCGTGGGCCAGTAGCTCCTGCGCATTGGCAGCCAGTACGGGCAACGCGAATCCACTCAAATCCGTGCGCTCCACTACGATCCCTGTTTCTTCGGGGGCACCCGCATCCATCAGCAAGGCGTCCTGCCCGCGCGTCATGTTGATGTAGACATCCGCCAACAACTCCGCATCCAGCAAGGCACCGTGCAACGTGCGGCCCGAATTGTCCACTTCCAGACGGGAGCACAGTGCATCCAGGCTGTTGCGCTTGCCTGGGAACAGTTCCTTGGCCATGACCAGCGTGTCGGTCACGGCAGACACATATTCCTTGAACGCGAAACGGCCCGTACGTGCCAACTCCATATCCAAAAATGCCAGATCGAACGGCGCGTTGTGGATGATGATTTCTGCATCGGCCACGTAGTCCACCAGTTGCTGCGCAATCGCTTCGAACTTGGGCTTGTCACTCAGAAATTCGGTCGTCAGCCCGTGCACGCGCAAGGCGCCTTCGTCGCTGTCGCGCCCCGGGTTCAGGTAGAAATGCAAGTTGTTGCCGGTCAGCTTGCGGTTGACCAGCTCCACGCAGCCGATTTCGACCATGCGATCCGGGTTGTCGGCGTGGTTGGCGTAGAAGCCGGTGGTTTCGGTGTCCAGAACGATTTGGCGCATCGCTAGCCTTAGTGGTTCTCTTTGGCGTGGTTGATCGAGTATTTCGGAATCTCGACGACCAAGTCTTTCTGCGCCAGGATCGCTTGGCAGCTCAGGCGCGAATTCGGCTCCAAGCCCCAGGCACGGTCCAGCAAGTCTTCCTCGGTTTCATCCAAATCGTTCAACGACGCGAAACCTTCACGCACCACAACGTGGCAGGTCGTACAGGCGCAACTCATATCGCAAGCGTGTTCGATGTTGATACCGTTTTCCAGCAGCGCCTCGCAAATAGACGTGCCAGCGGGTGCAGTGACGCTGCTGCCTTCGGGGCAGTATTCGGGGTGCGGCAGAATTTTGATGATGGGCATTTAGATATTTTCTATGTTCTTGCCGGACAGCGCCTGTGCGATGCCCTTGTTCATGCGCATCGCGGCAAACGCCTCGGTAGCATTGGCCAGGGCCTTGGACTGGGCTTCGATATGGGCTGCGTCTTCGGAAGTCACTGCTTGCACCAGTTGCGCCATGGCCGCATCGATCGCTACGCGTTCATCGGGCGCCAGCAGCTCACCATCCGCATTCAGCGCGCTATGGGTGGCCAGCAGCAAGCGGTCTGCATCGACCCTCGCCTCGACCAGCGCCCTCGCCTGCATGTCGGCTTGCGCTGTCGTGAAACTGTCCTTGAGCATTTGCGCAATCTGGTCGTCAGACAGGCCGTAAGACGGCTTCACGTCGATACGCGCTTCCACACCGCTGACCTGCTCCCGGGCCGACACGTTCAGCAAGCCATCGGCATCGACGGTGAACGTCACGCGGATGCGTGCGGCACCCGCCGCCATGGGCGGAATGCCGCGCAACTCAAAGCGCGCCAGGCTGCGGCAGTCGGCCACCAGATCACGCTCACCCTGCACCACATGCAGCGCCAGCGCCGTCTGGCCATCCTTGTAGGTGGTGAAATCCTGCGCCATCGCGGTGGGAATGGTCTGGTTGCGCGGAACAATGCGCTCCACCAGGCCGCCCATGGTTTCGATGCCCAAGGAGAGCGGAATCACATCCAGCAGCAGCAAATCACCCTTGGGGTTGTTACCGGCCAATTGGTTGGCCTGGATCGCGGCGCCCAGCGCCACTACTTCGTCGGGATTCAGATTCGTCAGCGGTGCCTTACCAAAGAAATCGGCCACAGCAGCCTGCACCTGCGGCATGCGGGTGGAGCCACCGACCATCACCACGCCCTGAATCTCGTCTTTGGCCAGAGAGGCATCACGCAGCGTCTTGCGCACGGCCTGCAAAGTACGCGCTGTCAGCGCAGCAGTGGCCGCTTCGAACTGTTCGCGGTTCAGCGACATGTCCAATGCGCCGCTGGACAAATCGACCTCGGCGGTGACGATATCTTCAGACGACAAGGATTCCTTGCAATGGCGGGCTTCGGCCTGGATCAGTGCGCGATCTTCCGGCGTGTCCGCAGTCAGACCGGACTCCGCCAGCAGCCAGTCGGCCAGTGCGCGGTCGTAGTCGTCACCGCCCAGCGCCGAATCGCCTCCCGTCGCCAGCACCTCAAACACGCCGGCGGTGAGCCGCAGGATGGAAATATCAAAGGTGCCGCCACCCAGGTCGTACACGGCGTAAACGCCTTCCGATGCATTGTCCAGACCATAAGCAATGGCTGCCGCCGTCGGTTCATTGATCAGGCGCAGCACATTCAGGCCCGCCAGCTTGGCCGCATCCTTGGTGGCCTGACGCTGCGCATCGTCAAAGTAGGCGGGCACGGTGATGACCGCACCAAAGATGTCATCGTTGAAGCTGTCTTCCGCGCGGAAACGCAGCGTAGCCAGAATCTCGGCGCTGACCTCGACCGGGCTCTTGGCGCCGGCAATGGTGCGCACCTGTACCATGCCCGGCGTGTCCAAGAGCGCATAGGGCAGCTTGGCAGCGCCATGAATGTCTTTCAGGCCCCGCCCCATCAGGCGTTTGACCGAGGCAATGGTGTTGCCGGGATCTAAGGTCTGGTTGTCCAGCGCGTCAAAGCCGATCTGGCGGCGTTCCGCGTCCAGGTAGCGCACCACGCTGGGCAGAATGACCCGGCCCTCGCTGTCCGGCAGGCATTCGGCCACGCCGCTGCGCACCGCGGCCACCAGCGAATGCGTGGTGCCCAGGTCAATGCCCACGGCAATGCGCCGCTCGTGCGGGTTGGGCGACTGCCCGGGTTCGGAAATTTGCAAGAGTGCCATGGAGAAAACTATTCGAATACATCCAGACGCGCATCCACGTCCCGGGAAAATTTGTCGATAAACATCAGCGCACGTACTGCGGCAACGGCGGCTGGATAGTCCTTCTTGTCCAACAGCGTGCCGCATTGTTGCAGCAGTTGCCTTTGCGCAGCCTGCACGGCGTCCCACAAGGCTTCGACATCTGCAGGGTTTTCGGCTTCGTCCAGGGTCTCACGCCATTCCATCTGCTGCATCAGGAACGCCGGCGGCATTGCCGTGTTGCTGTGCGCGTTCACCGGGTGGCCGGCCAGTTCACACAGGTAGGCGGCGCGCTTGAGCGGATCTTTGAGCCGCTGGTAGGCTTCGTTGATGCGCACCGACCATTGCATGGCCACGCGCTGTGCGGCGGCACCTTGTGCTGCAAATTTGTCCGGATGGGCCTCGCGCTGCAGGTCTTTCCATCGGGCGTCAATAGCGGCGCGGTCCTGCGCGAATTGTTGCGTCAGGCCAAACAGCGCGAAATCATCGTCCTGCAGGTTCACACGCGGAACGATTCACCGCAACCGCACTTGTCGCGCTCGTTGGGATTGTTGAAGCGGAAGCCCTCGTTCAGGCCTTCACGGACAAAGTCCAGCTGCGTGCCGTCGATATAGGCCAGGCTCTTGGGATCGACCAACACCTTGACGCCGTGGCCTTCAAAGACGATGTCTTCGGGTGCCAGTTCGTCCACATATTCGAGCTGGTAGGCCAGGCCCGAGCAACCGGTGGTTTTTACCCCCAAGCGCACGCCCACGCCCTTGCCACGCTTGGTCAGGTAGCGGGTGACATGCCGTGCGGCGGCCTCTGTCAGTGTGATGGCCATCAGTTCAGGTGCTTTTTCTTGTAATCGTCCACGGCCGCCTTGATGGCGTCTTCAGCCAGGATGGAGCAGTGGATCTTCACCGGCGGCAGCGCCAGCTCTTCGGCAATCTGGCTGTTCTTCAACGCAGCCGCTTCGTCCAGCGTCTTGCCTTTGACCCATTCGGTCACCAGTGAGCTGGATGCAATGGCCGAGCCACAGCCGTAGGTCTTGAAGCGTGCGTCTTCGATCACGCCGGTTTGTGGGTTGACCTTGATCTGCAGCTTCATCACGTCGCCGCAGGCGGGCGCGCCCACCATGCCGGTGCCTACCGATTCATCGCCTTTTTCAAAGCTGCCGACGTTGCGGGGGTTTTCGTAGTGGTCAACGACTTTTTCTGAATATGCCATGGTGTTTCTCCTTCAATCAGTTGGGGACAGAGCTAAAGATCTGTCCCGCAAACACATTTCATTTAGTGAGCGGCCCACTGGATGGTGCTGATGTCAATGCCTTCCTTGTACATGTCCCACAAAGGGCTCAGGTCACGAAGTTTGGCCACGTTTTTCTTGATGGTGTCGACCGCGTAGTCGATGTCGGCTTCGGTAGTCCAGCGGCCAATCGTCATGCGCAGGCTGCTGTGGGCCAGTTCGTCACTGCGACCCAGGGCGCGCAGCACATAGCTGGGCTCCAGCGACGCCGAGGTGCAGGCGGAGCCCGAAGACACGGCCAGGCCCTTGATGCCCATGATCAGCGACTCGCCTTCGACGTAGTTGAAGCTCATATTCAGGTTGTGCGGGACGCGCTTGTCCTTATGGCCGTTGATGAAGACCTGCTCGATACCTTCCAGGCCGGCCAGCATGCGGTCATGCAGGGCCTTGATGCGGATGTTCTCGGCATGCATCTCTTCCTTGGCAATGCGGTAGGCCTCGCCCATGCCCACGATCTGGTGCGTAGGCAGCGTACCGCTGCGCATGCCGCGCTCATGGCCACCGCCGTGCATCTGCGCTTCCAGGCGGATGCGGGGCTTGCGACGCACAAACAGCGCGCCAATGCCCTTGGGGCCGTAGGTCTTGTGCGAGGTCAGGCTCATCAGATCAACCGGCAGTGTCGCCATATCAATGTCGACCCGACCGGTGGCTTGCGCTGCGTCGACGTGGAAGATCACGCCCTTTTCGCGGCAGATGGCGCCGATGGCGGCGATGTCCTGGATCACGCCAATCTCGTTGTTGACAAACATCACGCTGGCCAGAATCGTGTCGGGGCGGATCGCGCCCTTGAACGTGTCCAGATTCACCAAGCCGTCTTCTTGCACGTCCAGATAGGTCACCTCAAAGCCCTGGCGCTCCAGTTCGCGGCAGGTGTCCAGCACAGCCTTGTGCTCGGTCTTGACGGTGATGATGTGCTTGCCCTTGGACTTGTAGAAGTTTGCGGCGCCCTTCAAGGCCAGGTTGTTGGATTCGGTGGCGCCGGAGGTCCAGACGATTTCGCGCGGGTCTGCGCCAATCAGCGCGGCGACCTGTTCACGCGCCTTTTCGACGGCGGCTTCGGCTTCCCAGCCCCAGGCATGGCTGCGCGATGCGGGGTTGCCGAAGTGGTTGCGCAACCACGGCACCATGGCGTCCACCACCCGCTCGTCGCAAGGGTTGGTGGCGCTGTAGTCCATGTAAATGGGGAAGTGGGGGGTGGTATCCATGGCTGGCTCGGTGCGGGCTAAGTACGTAAAAAATCAGGATTTGAAAAAGCGTTGCAATGTCAGGACTTGCCAAACGAATTGCCCAGCGCAAACACCGAATTCGGGGCATTGACCCGGATAGGCTTGCTCACCGGCATGGCCGAAATGGCGCGCTTGACGCTGGGTTTGTCTTCCACTTGCAGGCCTTTGGCCAACTGGTCGTCCACCAGTTTTTGCAGGGTGACGGAATCGAGGAATTCAACCATGCGCACATTCAATGAGGCCCACAGGTCGTGCGTCATACAGCGCGTGCCTTCGCCCAGGCAGTTTTCCTTGCCGCCGCACTGGGTGGCGTCAATGGGTTCGTCCACCGACACGATGATGTCGGCCACGGTAATTTCGGAGGCCTTGCGGGCCAGGGTGTAGCCGCCGCCGGGGCCACGGGTGGATTCCACCAGCTCATGGCGACGCAGCTTGCCAAACAACTGCTCCAGATAGGACAGCGAAATCTGTTGGCGCTGGCTGATAGCGGCCAAGGTCACCGGGCCGCCGCTTTGGCGCAGGCCCAGATCGATCATGGCAGTGACCGCAAAACGGCCTTTGGTGGTGAGACGCATCGCATGCTCCTTCAGTCGGTTGGTTGACTAAGCCACTCAAGTATACCAAGAAACCCCGAACTTTGCTCAGGTAATACAGGGAAAACCCGTGCCACAGGCGCTGCGCACCGGGTCAGGCGAGGTTCGTCAGGTTGTCCGCCCCGGGCGCTCCGAAGGCCTGTTCCTTCAGGATGTGCAATTGGTCTCGCACACCCGCCGCCTTCTCGAACTCCAAATTGCGGGCATGTTCCATCATCAGCTTCTCCAGGCGCTTGATTTCGCGGGAAATGTCCTTCTCGCTCA
>JACXTT010006129.1_pt1 | contig 17257 bp, 18 predicted proteins | sample 9270951 | NCBI WGS metagenome assembly JACXTT01 (sample SAMN15532306, study PRJNA645909) | rock metagenome | isolation source: weathered quartz diorite | place: Puerto Rico | collected 2017-06-21 | reverse complement strand
GGCGTGGAACGGGTGGCCGTGTGTGGAAAACCGTGGAACAGGCCTGGGACGGCAGGGACATGGCGGCCGGTGCCGCAGCCGGCGACCAGGTATTCGAGGGGCGGGGCGGCTGCGTCGAGCGCGACGCGCGCATGCGGGAACTGGCTGTGCAGATAGGCATGGAAGGAAGCGACCGGCGCCGCAACAGATATGGCGCGCCAGCGGGGATAAGGGCTTTGCTCGTATTGTTGGCCGACCATCAGGGACACGCGATCATCGATGCCGGGGAGAGCCGGAATCGATTCCGCCGCCTGCGTCTCCCGCCGCGGTTCGATGATCTGCTGCTCGAGCAGTTCGGTAACGGGCACCGGCCATGATCTCTTGAGAAGGCCATCCACCGTCTCGGCCGGCAGGGTTTGCAGCGATGCGTATGAGCCGATCGCGACGACCCATAATGCCGGGACGGCCGTCTCCGCGCCGACCGCCGCAACGATCTTGTCGCGCAACAGAGTGACCGTCTGCGACTCGGCATCCTGACAGATCAAGACATAGTCGTTGAGGAAGCACTGCCTCGCCAGCGCGCAACCGAGCGAAATGAGATCGGCATCCGGACTGTCATCCGGCGTGGCCTTCGCACCAAGACCGAGCACGGTCGCACGCAGCGCCCGCAACAGACGGTCGCCCTCGATCCAGCTCAGCGGCTCCGATACCAGCAGGGCCCGAAACAACGGATTGCGCGCCAGCCCCTTCAGGTCTTCGAGGCCGATTGCCGCCGGAGCCGGATCGCCCGCCGCGCGCTGCACGCGTCGCTGCACGACGGGGTCGCGGCGAAGCACGGCGAGGCTGACGTTCAAAATGTCGCGCGGATCGCCCCATGGCTCGGTTAGCGCGCGCACCATCTCAGTGCTGTACAAATGCGCATAAGGCAGCGACCTCGCACCCGCGAGCGACCGGAGCAGCAGCGCCCGCGTCTCGGCATTTTCCGCGGCATCGTTGGCGCGTTTGAGTGCCGCGAGCACGCCGGCGAAATCGCCGGCATCGATCAGGCCACGCGCCTGCTTGATGCAGGCGTCGCGAAATTCCGACGTCAGCCGCAGCGCCTGCTCGCGGTGGAAGGCTGCGCCGTTGGCATCGCCGTCCGCCTGCAGCGCTGCGCTGAGGCCCTGATGCGCCGCCGCCGAGCCAGGCTGCCGTTCGAGCGCGCGCCGGTACCATCGGGCCGCGTCCGCCGATCGGCCGAGATCGCGTAGTGCATTTCCAGCATTGATCGCAGCTTCGATCAGCGCAGGGTCGAGCGTCGCCGCGCGCTCATAATGGCTGATCGCCTCCTCGACCCGGCCCAACGCCTTCAGCGCCGTGCCCAGATTGTTGTGGCTCGGAGCATGGTTCGGACCTAGCGCCAGCGCCTGATTGTAGGACCCGACCGCTTCATCGAAGCGGCCCAGATCGCAAAGCAGGTTGGCGATGTTGTAGTGGCCCTCCGGCGCGCGCGGCTGCAACGCGACTGCGCGCCGATAGCTCGCCAACGCCTGTTCCGGCAGCTGGAGCGCCTTAAGCGCATTGCCGAGGTTCATGTGCGCTGGGGCGTAGTCACCACGCAGATCGATGGCACGCCGATTGTGCGCTGCTGCTTCCTCGAACCGTTGCAGCATGCCGAACGCGATTCCGATGTGATAGTGGCACTCGGGGATGGCATGAGCGAGTTTGATCGCGCGCCCCATCAATTCGACAGCCACATCGGGACGGCCAAGAGCCATCGCGATGATGCCACGGTGGTGCAGAGCTTCGACATGGCGCGGGTCTCGCGCCAGCACCTGCGCATAACCCGCGTCGGCGGCGCTCAACGCGCCGCGTTGATGATGCAAAAGCGCATCGGCGAACAACCGGGACACCTCGGCCGAAGTGCTCATGGTGCCGGCGAACCGTGGTTCGAAGGCGTCATCAACGAGCAGCGGGCCACGTGGTGACGGGCTTGCAGCACGGCTTTGCACCGCAGAAAAAGAATATTTCAAATCAATTACTTAGAGAGGCGATTGGTGGGAGAGGTAGGACTCGAACCTACGAAGGCGTAAGCCAGCGGATTTACAGTCCGCCCCCTTTGCCACTCGGGACACTCTCCCAAACCGTCACACCGCATTGATCCCAAAGGACAAACGGGGAAAGCCCCAGTCCGGCGAACAAGTGGCGAAACGCCGGGCTTTATGGTCACGGCCCGGTGTGAAGTCAAGAAATCCGCAAGCCATGTGCCTCGCCTTTCGGGCGGGTCGAAGGCCTTGGCCGGATTGCAGGAAATGGCGGCAGCCGATATCGAAAACGGGGTGCAGCCACGGACCGCCCGCGGCGCTCAGGATCACAACCCATGCCAGAACGCCCCGGCGGCCGAGCAAGGCCAGGAATCAGGTCAGGAACCAAGCCCGGCACGACCCGCGAGCAGGCCGAGCGGCGCGAGCGTTTCGAGCGCGCCCGCCGCGACAGCCTCAAGCCCGCCGACGACACCGCGGTGCTCTATGGCTGGCACACGGTGACCGCGGCGCTAGCCAATCCGTCGCGGCAGCTTCGAAAGTTTCTCGCCACCGACAACGCCGCCCGGCGGCTCTCTGAAGAGAACATCACGCCGGCGCTGCCGCCCGAGATCGTGCGGCCCGACACCATTGCGGCAAGGTTGCCGCCCGACGCCGTGCATCAGGGCCTCTATCTCGAAGCCGATCCCCTGCCCTCGCCGGACATCGAGGCGCTTCCCACCACCGGCTGCGTGCTGGTGCTCGACCAGATCACCGATCCGCACAACGTCGGCGCGATCTTCCGCTCGGCCGCGGCCTTCGCGGCCACCGCCATCGTCACCACGGCGCGGCACAGCCCGGAGGCCACCGGCGTGCTGGCGAAAGCCGCGTCCGGCGCGCTGGAACACGTGCCGCTGGTGACGGTGCAGAACCTCGCCCGCGCCATGGCGGAATTGAAAGAGCGCGGTTTCCTGCTGGTCGGTCTCGACTCAAGCGGCGAGGATGATCTCGCGACGCTGCCGCTCCGCGCGCCGCTGGCGCTCGTTCTTGGCGCCGAGGGCAAAGGCCTGCGCCAGCTCACCCGCGACACCTGCGATTATGTCGCACGCCTCGATCTGCCGGGCGCGATCCAGAGCCTTAACGTGTCGAACGCCGCCGCGCTCGCGCTCTATGTCGCGCGCACCAAATCGAAAGACTGATTTGTTTGTCGCGTTTTCTGCGGCGAACCGCTTCACACTTCGCCGGAAAACGCTCCTTAGTCGTTCGGATCGATCGAGATGATCCGGGCGTTCGGCGCCATCACATAGCCCGGCGCGGTCGGATAGTTGCGATAGGTGCCGTAGGGCCGGTAACCGCCCTCGCCATACGGGTGATAGCTGTAGGCCGTGCAGCGATAGGCTCTGCGGCCGAGATCGCGGCTGTCGATCTGGCAGAGCTTCCAGGCCGGGTCGGGCCGCAGGTTCGGATAGACCGTGACAAGGCCGTCGCCGGTCTGGATCTCACCCGGCACTTCGATGACGGCCGCGCTCGCGACCGACGGCGCCTGCCGCGGCACATCGATCGCCACCGGTCGCGGGGGCGGAGCATACGCGGGCGCGCGGTCGGCGTAGGTGGACGTGGCGCGGGGCTGGACCGCAATCGGCGCGCGCTCGACGGTTGCGGCCGCAGGCGGCACGGTGCGCGCCGGACGCACCGGTGCGGGCTGAGCAACGGGCGGCTGCGGCCGCTCGACGTATTGCGGAATTTTCGTCCGCGGCTCGTCGCGCCGCGGTGGATTCTGCGGCTGTACGATTTGCGGCGGCCGGCGCACCGCGGGCTCGGTCGTCACACGCGGCAGCACGACGTCGGGCTCTGACTTCACGGCCACCGGCGGCGGCGCATAGGGTTGAAGCCTGGTCGTGGCCGAAGGCACCAGCGATGGCTCGACCTTCGGTTCGACTTTGGGCTCGGGCTTGGCAACGACGGAGGGCGGCGCGGTCACCGGCTCTGGCTTTACGACAACCACAGGTTTGGCTTCAGCCTTCGCTTCGGTCGCGTCGGCGTCGGCCGCTTTGGCCGCAGTCTCGGGGGTGACGAAGTCGGGGATCGAGCTGCTCGCGGCCGCGGCTGCAGACTCCGGTGGCGCCTGCGCCTCGACGGCCTCCTGCATGCGGCAGGAGTCCTCGAAGCACTCGCGGTCGGCGACCGCGTGCGTTGCGATCAGAGTGGCCGATGCGATCAGAGTGCCGGATGCGGCCAGCGCGGCGAAGGTGATGCGGCGGGACATGACGATCCCCGTATGTTGTTGCCGTTGGTCCGCATCTGGGTTTGAGCTTTCGGTCTCGCTTCGTGAAGCCCGCGGTGGCCGCGCGGGCGCCTCAAGTGAACTCTAGTGATGATGACGACGGCGGCGCCGGTCGGAAGGACCGACGACGATATCGGGCTGATAGAAGGTCTCGGGATCGGTGATGGTGGCGGGCACCGAGCTCGGATCGCTCGCGCTCATCGGCTGCGGGCGGCTCCTGCTCTCGGCGGGCGGCGTGACGTCGGACGACGACGACCAGTTCCGCGAAAAGGATTCGGCGGGCTCGGGCAATTGCCGGTTGGGGCCGGGATCGACCTCGTTGCGGCCGCGCTCCGGCGCGCGGCCGTAGCGCGGGTGATAGGAGTTGCGCGGCTCGTAGACTGAATTCGGACGGATCGGCATATCGCCGATCACCGTCACCGGAACGTGCCCTGGACGGGCCAGGCCCCAGTCGCCGTTCACGACGGCGTAGGACGCATCGCGCCCGTTGATCACGATCGGAACGCCCGGCCGGGTCGGGATCGCGATCACCGCACCGGTGTCGGCGGCACGTGCCGGCACGGCCGCCGCGAATGCAGCAAGCCCCGACACAATCACCGTCCAACGCCATGCCAAGCGACGCGACATCACCGTCCACCCACGCAACAATCGGCATTTTAGACGAACTGCTCCGGCGGCCGGTGAACGCGGCCGCGGAATTGCGCGGTATCATTAATCGCGCGCTGCGGCTCAGGGTTAACGGGTTCCGGGCCAGCGGCTGCCTCGCGGCTCAACCTGCCGTACCGCGGTATTGCCGCTGCCAACAACGCAATAGAGGCGATACGCGTTACGGCGGGCGGGACACCGCAATTCTACGACTTTGGACGTAAGACATGATGGGAACAGACGTTTCGTTAACCGCGTCGTATTCCTGCAGCGGGGAGCCGCGGAAACCGGCACGGGCGATCCCCGCGCAAACGGCAATAACGATCAGGGACAAGGGGCGCCAATGACGACAGCCACAGCAACAGACTATCGCGCATCAGGAAAGATGACGTCCGAGCAACGGATGGTCATCTTCGCTTCATCACTCGGCACCGTGTTCGAGTGGTACGACTTCTACATCTACGGAACGCTCGGCGCGTTCCTTGCGAAATACTTCTTCTCGAACGTGCCGGCCAACGTCGGCTTCATCTTCGCGCTGCTCGCCTTTGCCGCGGGTTTTGCGGTCCGGCCGTTCGGCGCGCTGATCTTCGGCCGCATCGGCGACATGATCGGCCGCAAGTACACCTTCCTCGTCACCATGACGCTGATGGGCATCGGCACCTTCTTCATCGGCGTGCTGCCGGGCTACGACAGCTGGGGCATCATGGCGCCGGTCGTGCTGATCGGGCTCCGCCTCGTGCAGGGCCTCGCGCTCGGCGGCGAGTATGGCGGCGCGGCGACCTACGTCGCCGAGCATGCGCCGAAGGACAAGCGCGGCTTCTACACCTCGTGGATCCAGACCACCGCAACGCTCGGCCTGTTCTTGCCGCTGCTCTTGATCTTCGGCATCCGCACCGCGATGGGCGAGCAGGCGTTCGGCGACTGGGGCTGGCGCATTCCATTCCTGCTGTCGGCGGTGCTGCTCGGGGTCTCGATCTGGATCCGGCTGCGGCTCAACGAGTCACCGCTGTTCCAGAAGATGGTGCAGGAGGGCAAGACCTCGAAGCGTCCGCTGACCGAAGCCTTCGGCCAGTGGTCGAACGCCAAGATCGCGATCTTCGCCCTTCTCGGCGCCACCGCCGGCGAAGCGGTGGTGTGGTACGGCGGGCAGTTCTACGCGCTGTTCTTCCTGACCCAGACGCTGAAGGTGAACGCGGTCGACGCCCAGATCATGGTGGCGATCGCGCTCGCGATCGGCACGCCGTGCTTCATCCTGTTTGGCTGGCTGTCCGACAAGATCGGACGAAAGCCGATCATGATGGCCGGCTTTGCACTCGCGGCGGTCACCTACTTCCCGATCTTCCAGACCATCACGCACTTCGCCAATCCGAAGCTGGAAAAGGCGCTCGCGACCTCGCCGGTGGTCGTCACCACCGACCCGTCGGAGTGCTCGTTCCAGTTCAAGGCGACGGGCACCGAGAAGTTCACGACCGGGTGCGACAACATCAAGGCTGCACTCGTCGGCCTGTCGGTGAACTACTCAAACGTCGACGTGCCGAAGGGCACCAAGGCGAGCGTGAAGATCGGCGATCAGACCATCCCGTCCGACACGCCGAACCTTGCGGCGGCGATCGGCAACGCGGTGAAGGCCCACGGCTATCCCGCCGCGGCTGATCCAAACGACATCAACAAGCCGATGACCATCCTCCTGCTCACCATCCTGGTGGTCTATGTGACGATGGTCTACGGGCCGATCGCGGCCTGGCTGGTCGAATTGTTCCCGACCCGCATCCGCTATACTGGCATGTCGCTGCCGTATCACATCGGCAACGGCTGGTTCGGCGGCTTCCTGCCGGCGACCGTGTTCGCGATCGTGGCCGCAACCGGAAACATCTATTCCGGCCTGTGGTACCCGATCATCGTGGCCTGCATGAGCTTCGTCGTGGCACTGATCTTCCTGCCCGAGACGAAGGACCGCGACATCAGCCACATCTGAGCAAATGGCATCGGGCGGCTCGCAGAGGCCGCCCGATCACTGCCTTCATCGCGCTCCGTGCGGTATCGTACGGAGCGCTTTTCTTTGCGCGCTCAAACCTTATGGTAGTCGCGATACCAGGCGACGAACCGCGCCACGCCCTCCTCGATCGAGGTCGAGGGCTTGAAGCCCACGTCGCGCATCAGATCGTCGACATCGGCGTAGGTTGCAGGCACGTCGCCGGGCTGCATCGGCACCAGCTCGCGCTGCGCCGTCCGCCCCAGCGCCTTTTCGATCAGCGTGACCACGTAGGGCACGTCGGCCGGCTGGTTGTTACCGATGTTGTAGATGCGCCAGGGCGCAGCGCTGCGCGACGGGTTCGGATGATCGCCCGACCAGGACGGATCGGGCGTGGCGGGCTGCTCGATCAGGCGCACCACCGACTCGACCACATCGTCGACATAGGTGAAGTCGCGGCGCATCTTGCCGTGGTTGAACAGCCGGATCGGCTTTCCCTCGAGGATCGCCTTGGTGAAGATCCACATCGCCATGTCGGGACGGCCCCAGGGGCCGTAGACCGTGAAGAAGCGCAATCCGGTCGCCGGGATCTTGAAGAGATGCGCATAGGCGTGCGCCATGCCTTCGTTGGCCTTCTTCGAGGCGGCGTAGAGGCTGATCGGGTGATCGACGTTGTCCGAGACGCTGAACGGCAGCTTGGTGTTGGCGCCGTAGACCGACGACGACGAAGCGAACACCAGATGCTTGCATGCGTTGTGGCGGCAGCCCTCCAGCACGTTCATGAAGCCCTGGATGTTAGCGTCCATGTAGGCGTGCGGATCCTGCAGCGAATAGCGCACGCCGGCCTGCGCCGCGAGATGCACCACGTAGGGGAATTTCTCGGCCGCGAACAGCGCCGCAACCGCGGCGCGGTCAGCGAGATCGAGCTTCGCGAAGTGGAAGCCGTTGTGCTTCTTGAGCTCGGTGAGCCGGTTCTCTTTGAGCGTCGGATCGTAATAGGGCGAAAGGTTATCGACCCCAATCACCGGCCGGCCGGCTTCCAGCAGCCGCCGCGTCACATGCGAGCCGATGAAGCCCGCGGCGCCCGTCACCAGAATGGGTTGCTCGCTTACAGCCGCCACAGTTCGATCCCTTGCGGTTTCACCGCACGGTCGAGCATGCCGCGCACGTCGAACACGAGTCCCTTCCCGCCGCGCAGCAGCCGCTGGATGAGCCGCCAGCCTTCCCGCACGTAAGGCTCGTGCGCGACCGCGAGGATCACGGCGTCGGCGGGCTTGAGCGCCGCCATCGGCGTGAGCTCGATGCCGTATTCGCGCCGCGTCTCGTCGGCGAGCGCCATGGGATCGTGCACCTGCACGGCGACGCTGCTTGCCTTCAGCTCCTGCACGATGTCGGCCACTTTCGAATTGCGCGTGTCCGGCACGTTCTCCTTGAACGTCATGCCGAGCACCGTCACGTTCGCTTCGCGCACGCCGCGGCGGAACAGCGAGCGGACGCATTCCAGCGCCACGCGCTTGCCGACGCCGTCGTTGATGCGGCGGCCGGCCAGGATCACCTGCGGATGGTAGCCGGCCTTCTCGGCGCGGTGCGTGAGGTAATACGGATCGACGCCGATGCAGTGACCGCCGACGAGCCCGGGCACGAAGGGCAGGAAATTCCACTTGGTGCGCGCCGCCGCCAGCACGTCGCCGGTGTCGATGTGCAGCACCTCGCAGATCGCGGAGAGCTCGTTCATGAAGGCGATGTTGAGGTCGCGCTGCGAGTTCTCGATCACCTTGGCGGCTTCCGCCACCTTGATGGAAGGCGCGCGATGCACGCCGGCCTTGACCACCGAGCCATAAACCTTGGCGACGAGATCAAGGGTCTTTTCGTCGAGGCCCGACACCACCTTGACGATGCTCTCGAAGCGGTGGGCCTTGTCGCCCGGGTTGATACGCTCGGGCGAATAGCCGACCGAGAAATCCTTGCCGGCCTTAAGCCCGGAGACCTGCTCCAGCACCGGCACGCAATCCTCCTCGACCGCGCCGGGATAGACTGTCGATTCATAAACCACCACGGCCTTGGGCTTGAGCGCGCCGCCCACCGTACGCGAGGCCGAAAGCATCGCGGTGAGATCGGGCCGGCGCGCAGCGTCGATCGGGGTGGGCACCGTGACGATGAAGAAATCGCAACCCGCAAGTGCCGCGGCATCGCTCTCGTAGCGCAACGTCTTGTGGTGCAGGTCGGAGGGCTCGATCTCGCGGCTCCTGTCGTGACCCGCACGCAGCTCCTCGACCCGGCCCTTGTCGATGTCGAAGCCCACGACCGGCACGCCGCTCCGGGCGAAGGCGACCGCCACGGGCAGGCCCACATAGCCGAGCCCAATCACTGCAATCTTGCGTCCGTGCGGCACGACGATCCCTATCAGCCCCGGCGCCGCGGCGTTCCCCATCGCGGCCCCTGCCCGGTGCTTATCCGGACAGGCCCGCGCGAAGTCAACCGGCCGGAGCGGCCGGAACGCGCCCAAGCCACGGGAAACGCGCCGGAATTTGTGCCTGGACCGGGCCGCCGGCCGGCCCTCATGGACGGTGGCAAATTCGGCAGGATCGGGTAGTAAGGGAGAGCCCTGGAGCCGGGCTAGCTCAGCGGTAGAGCAGCGGTTTTGTAAACCGTTGGTCGGGGGTTCGATTCCCTCGCTCGGCACCAAATTTCGCAAGTGACGGGCTGGAGAGCGTAACGCTCCAATCAACAGGTCGCCTTGGGCGCCCTCCGCGAATCTGATCAAGGTGCAGAAAATCGGGGGACTGCATTGTTCGGATTCAAGCTGAGCGATCTTCACGACTGCTGGGAAGCGCTGAAGGAACGGGGACGGATTGCAGCTACGGGCATACCGCTTCCGGTGCAAACCGCGCTGAGGGAGCTTGGCCTCGCCGAGATCGATTGGCTCACGCAGGACCTCGTCCTGACCGAGCAAGGCCTGGTCGGCGCGCGCAAAGTAAAGCTCGCCTAAGCCAACGCCTGCAATTCTCCGGACCACATTTACGGATTGGCCGGAAACATCAGCTACCCATGGGGGATGCAGTATCGCGCGCACCCCAAGGTCAAACGGCTGATTTCGCTCTGTCGCACGGAGATCGTTTACGCGCGAGTCATGCTGGCGCGATCGTCCGGGCGAGAGCATCGGCGCCTGCTCTCCGGCCTCATTGAGAACCGGGAGTTGTTCATCCGGATGTTGTCAGAGAACTATGACGCCGAGATGGAAAATATCGATCGCGAGATTGAGTCCGCGTTAACGCATTAGGTCTCGCCTGACGCTTCCAGCGGCGCGGGTCGCGCGCTGAGGCTCAAGCGCACGGCCCGGCACCATCAAGGGCTGCTCGGTAAGCCTGCGATACTTCAGGCCTCTGGCCTGGTACCGGAAGACCTCGGCGAGCGCCGAACATATGCCGCCGACAGTCAGCCGCAGCAGGCACTCGTGATGCCGCAATCCCTTGCCGCCGTTGACAAGGCCCAAGTCGCGGATGATGCAGCAGGTGCCATCGCTCATTCGGGCGAGCCTGCCGCCCCTGAAATAACTTCTGATTCCCATGGCCGAAGGATGCCGCTCGGAGCCGGAGTGTCAATCTTTGCTGTCCACAGCTCAGAAGTAGCGCATCAGGCAAGCGAGATTGGTCAGGTTGGCAATGACCAATGCCAGAAAAACTGTCCGCAGCATCACGCCCTCCACTGCCGACAGTGGTGGGCGATTCTACCCGCTGAGTCTCGCGGATTGTTTTTTCGGCGATTAACACGCGGGTAACGGACTCACGCCATCCGTCGCCAGACTGTCGCCCAGCCATTTGAACCCATCGCCGGCCAACCGACACCAATCACCATGGTGCGGAAGCTGATCTTTGCCGCGTTCATTGTCGCCTAGGGGATCTGGCTCGCGAGCCATCCCGCGCGCACGGCGGGACTGAACGAATGGCGGGACTGCGTCACCCCCAAAGGCTTCATTTGCATTCCGAAGCTCCCACGATCGTCCCAAGAAGCGTCCAATGAACGCGCCCCCGTCCCTGCCCAATGACGTGCTGCGGCGCGCCTTCGTCGCGCACAACGGCGAGCTGGGAATTTCGCCGCGCGACGCCGAGGCGTTTCTCAGGGCCTGCGAACAGGACGGCGTCGACGTGCTGGGATGGGAGGCCTGGATCGTTCATCACCACTGGGATTTCCACGCGCGATGGCCGAGCCCGGCTTACGGCAGCTGGTGCGGCCTGTTCCCAATCGAAAGCCACGGCGAGGTGGTCGGCGGCACCGGAGACGCCGACGCTACGCGCCGCGGAATCGCCGATTTCGCGCTCGAGCCGGATTGGGAGTGGCACGAATTTGTCCGCTTCAATTTCACCCTGGATGACAGCCGATGACTGACGAATCGAAGAAGCCGCCGACATTTGTCGCCGGAACCGAACACGGTTTACGGTCCCTTAACGACTTCATTCACATTCTCCCTGAAACGGAGGATGCGATGCGCGCCTATCAGCTTCCGGTTGAAGAAGCCTGCCCCGTTCCCGATCGTCTCCTGGGTGACCTCTATCGCGCGAGCCCCGAGGGACTGGCCACCTTGGTGCGCACCATCCCGCGGACCAGCCGGGCGCTGCTCGCGATCTATTGCTTCAAGCGCGTCCATCTCAAATCGATCGCGCTCGTTCTCGCCGAAACCTGCGACAAGGACGACCTGATCGTCCATGGCGGCGACTTCGGTGCCGATCTCTACGAGCGCGCGCGGCGCGCGCCGGTGGTGGTGGAAAGCCGCCGTCCGAAGATCAGCCTGTCGAAGGGCGCGCTGATGAAGGTCGTGGTCGATCAGGATCTGATCTGAACCGGTCCGGGCTCGCCGCTCAGGCCGCCAGATAGCCTCGCACCATGCGGCGGTCGGCCTCGTCCCAGGTCGGTGCGATCAGCGCGCGACGCAGACTCGACTCGAAGCGCTCGCGCGGGGGCTTAAGCTTCTCCATCACCACGATGGGCCCGCAGGCGAATGCCGCATGCACCGCGCCGCAAATTGCCCAGTGCAGCGTCCGCATCAGCACCTCGAACTCGTGACCGATCCATTGCGACGACAGCGCCTCATGCAGATCGGCGAGCCCTTCGACCACAAGCACGTCGCCGCCGTTGCGCACCGGCAGCCGCAGCACCTTGGGCCATTCGGAAATCGCCATGTGATAGAGCTCGTCGAAGGTCGGCAGGCGGGTCTTGACGTCCATGCTCGCACCATAACGGGCAGAACGCGACAGAGGTGTGACCCACACCACAATGTCAGCCGGCTCAAAGATCGGGCGAACATCCCCTGGGCCGCCTCGCGCGAAGAGATGCCGTTGCCGCAACCGTCCGTGGAGTTCTGGGCATTCCTCGGTTGACTTCCGGGCGCATGGCTCGCATCAGTTGCTGATGGGGCGGCTTGGACCAGGCGCAGGCAGCGATGGACCGCCAAGTGAGCGGGAGCCAGGGCAGCGGGAACGCATGATCCGCCCTTCGGACGTCATCTTCATCCTTCTGGCTGTCGTCGTGGTCGCCATGCTGTCGATGCACATGGCGGTGATCGTGTTCGCGCTGGTGGGGGCCTTCGCCTGCGGCTCGCTCTACGTCTTCGCCGGCATGATCCCGTCGCGCACCGAGCCGTTCTGGAGCCGGGTGTTCGTGTCCGTGTTTCTTTCGGTGGTGCTGGCGTCGATCGTTCTGATCATCCCCGGCAGCTTCGACGCGCACCGGCTCGATCTGCGCAAACCCGTCCTGACCGTCGCGGCCCTGCTGCCGCTCGCGGCGTTCTGTTTCGAAGTCTTCAGAACACCCGGGATATTTTCCGGCCTCTGGCGGTGGTTTGCCCGGCGGTAATTTTGTACGGCAACGGCGCTGCAAAAGCCAAAAGGTAACGGCGCCCAATGGCGCCGTTTATTCCTCGCTTCACCTAAAGCAGGGAAAGCTGTCAGGCCTTGATTAGAAAGCTTTCCTTCTTGAGCTTGGTACCCTTCATTTCTTCCTTCATCCAACGCGGCAGCGCGCCACGGCCGGACCAGAGCATGCTGGGATTCTTCTTGCTGCGGTATTTGGGGGCGACCTTTCGGCCTTTCCGCTGTCCAGCCCCGCGCGCAGGCTTAACCCCGGTGAGTTGAGAAAGCTGCCTGCGAAGCTCGGTCGCGCGATTGGCGATAGCTTCGGCAACGTCGTCCCGAAGCTTGAAAAGGGCTTCAACCGACATCGAGGCGAGATTTTGTTTGACCATTCCATTCTCCTGCTTATCGGCCGGGGTTTGAACGCTATTTGGCCCAATGACAAGCACGCTAAAGTGGTCTTCGGCACGCGTCACGACCAGAACGGCCGCATTATATCACGAGAATTCTGCGGTGAAGTCCAAGTTTTAGGACACAAGCTTGCGGTAAAGGTCCCGAAAGTAATCTCACTGAAAGCACGAAATGAAGTTTAAGCTTTGACCCAACTCCGGCGGTATCTGGCGCCAAGCCCGAAAGGCTGTGAGCCCCAAAACCAGCAGGACCAGGAAACGTTGTCAGGAGCACCCGCCGGGTGACAACCGCTTTCTTGTGGCGTTCTTCGGGACGGGACGGCGCGAGCGCCCTCGCCTAATCGCAGTCGGCGGCCTATAAACTCACACGTCATCATTCGAAGCCGGAGCCCGGTTTGCGGCGCCGCGGCTTGCAAAAAAGGACCGTCCATGCGTGCGATCACCCTCGATGAAGCCGTCAAGATCATCAACGAAACCTTCGCCGAGGCGAAGCGCCGCAATGCCTACCCGCTGACCGCAGTGCTGCTCGACGCCGGCGGCCGCATGAAATGCGCGATGAAGCAGGACGGCGCCTCGCTGCTGCGCTTCGAGGTGTCCTACGGCAAGGCCTATGCGGCGCTCGCCATGGGCCGCGAGTCCCGCCAGGTGCTGCAGAAGGCCAAGGACAAGCCGCTGTTCATGCAGTCCTTCATGGAGCTCGCCGACGGACCAATGTTCCTGGAGGGCGGCGGCCAGCTCATCCGCGACAGCCACGGCGAGGTGATCGGCGCGATCGCCACCACCGGCGACACCAACGAGGTCGACGATCTCTGCGCCATCGCCGGCATCCGCGCCGCGGGCTTCAAGACCGATCACGACTTCAGCGACGCCGACATGCGTCGGCTCAACATCAAACGCGGCAAGCCGATCGAGGATCCGGATAAGGCCGGCAAGGCGCATCTGAAAAGCATCTGAAGTTTAAGCGCGGCCTGAATCCTCGGGGCGTCCGCGATGCGGGCGCCCCGATGGCATTTCATGGCGCGCATCGTGGCCGGTGGAACCGAATACGGAACCGTTGGTTTTCGGCGGGTGGCCGGATGACGGCCACGCATCGATTTGGATCACGCCCACGTCACCGCGACCAACGCTCTGGCGAAAAAATCAGTTATGGCCACGCTTATCAGCGTATTGATCACCTTTGTGGTGGTTATCCTGGTTCTTTACCTGGTGAACCTCCTGCCGATCGACGGCCGCACCAAACAGATCGTGCGGGTCATCGTCGGCATCATCGGCATCCTGTCATTGCTACGCTATCTCGCCGTTTTCTAGAAAGCATCCTCCGATCGGCGGAGCACCTTTCAAGGCAATGTATTGAGTACCACGGAACGCGCTATGATCCCCGCCCATTTGTCGCGGAACATCGCCATGCCGGAACTCGACCGACGCACTTTGATCGCAGGCAGCGCCGCGGCGCTCGTCGCAAGCCCAGTTTGGGCTGCAGCGCCCAAAGCGGCCGTGCAAGGCCCCGGAGTCTATCGCTCAAAGCTCGGCGACTATCAGCTGACCGCGATCGACGACGGCACCTGGTTTCTGAAGATCGACGACGACTTCGTGCGCAACGCCGATGCCGCCGCCGTGAACCGCGCGCTCGGCGCTGCCTTCCTGCCGCCCGGCGTGCTGCCGGTGTCGTTCACGGTGCTCGTCGTCAACACAGGTTCGAAGCTCGTGATGATCGACGCCGGCACCGGCGGGCAGGTCGCCGACACCGCGGGCGTGATGCTCGCCAATCTCGCGGTCGCAGGCGTCGAGCCCAAGGCGATCGACACCATCGTGATCTCGCATTTCCATCCCGACCATATCGATGGGCTGAAGACCAAGGACGGCGACAAGGTGTTTCCCAATGCGGAGATCCTGGTGCCGGAGCCGGAATGGACCTTCTGGATGGACGACGCGCAGATGAGCAAGGCGCCCGACCGCATCAAGGTCTACTTCCGCAACGCGCGGCGCATTTTCGGAGACATCGCCAAGGACGTGCAGCGCTTCAAGCCCGGTGTCGAGGTCGCGCCGGGCATCACTTCGATCCCCGCGTTTGGCCACACCCCCGGCCACGCCGCCTTCAGCGTCGCCTCGCGCAACCAGTCGCTGCTGGTGGTGAGCGACACGGTGCGCAATCCGTATCTGTTCGCTCGCTATCCGGACTGGCAGCCGCTGTTCGACATGGACGGGCCGATGGCGGTGAAGGCGCGGCGCCAGATGCTCGACCGTGCCGCGTCGGACCGCATGCTGGTCCAGGGCTATCACTTCCCGTTCCCGGCCTGCGGCCACATCGTGAGGCAAGGCAAAGGCTATGAGCTGGTGCCCGCGCCCTGGCAGCCGCTGTTACCCGAGCGGCCTCAGCGCGCCGGCTGAAACTCCAGGATGAAGTTTCGCAGCGCCATGTCGCCGATGTTCTTGACCGTGTGAATGATCGGCTCGCGCCAGTTGACGATTGCGGGTTCGCTTTCGGTGACGTTGCCGTCGCGATAGACCCACTGGTGCAGCATCGGCCCGTTGTTGAGCCGGATTTCGACGCGCTGGCTGTGGCTGTGCCGCGGCCTCGTGTCGCCGGGCTCGAGCTTCTCCTCGTAGATGAAGAACTTCGCGCCCTCGAACACCATCATATTCTTCGGCGGTGGGATCAACTCCGGCGGCGACTTCACCGGCGGGTGATTGGGCTTGATCGCCACCTCGAAATAGGCGCCCGCCGGCACCTCATAGGATTCGCCCGCCTTGAAGATCGCGACCTGGCCGCGCGTCATCGAGCGGCTCGCGCCGGCCGAGCGCAGCACCAGATCGCCCATCGCAAGGATCACGCGATCCTCGCAGCGCCCCGGTTGAGCGGCCGCGCAAGGCGCGGTGTTGCGGCTGACCACGACATAGTCGTTTTCCAGCGCGGTCGGACCGGGAGCAGCTTGTGCCAGCGCCGGCGTAGCAAAGCCAAGCGACAGCAGGACGATCAGCGGCGTGCGCATGATCACATCTTCGACAGCTTGGCCACGTCGATGGCCTGCGCGTAAGCAAGTTTCGAGGCGGCGTCGGCCGAGCCATCGACCGAGATCAGGAACTTGCCCCCGACGATCATCTTGACGTTGCCGTCATTGTCCTGGATGGCGCGCTGGTTGCCGACGCGGACGAGCTTGCCCATGGCGCCGGCCATGGCCGGGTTGTTCAGGAAGGTCGCGATCTGCGACACGATCGCGGAGTCGCCTGAGATCTGCACCTCGACATGATCGCCCTTGGCGTTGTTGTAGGTGCGGCTCGCGGTCGAGGCGCCGAAGCCCGCGGCGCCGAGCGCCGTGGTCTGCACCTTCTCGGCCTTCCAGCCCGGCAGCGCGTTCGGCAGCAGCGTCGCGAAGGTCTCGGCGTTCTTCTGGCCGATGAGCTGCGAGGCGAGATCGAGCGATTGCTTGGCGGAGCCGAGATCGCCGGCCTGATAGGCCTTGCGCGCCTGATCCATCGCGTCCGTGATGTCGTCGGCGAGCGCAGGGCCGGCCAACGCGCCCAGCAAGGCTAGCGCTGCAATCACATGGTTGCGTGTCATGTCTACCCCTGACGTACGAATCGCGGCGCGCAATCTAGCACAGGCCAAAATAGCTGGAGGCCAGCCGCGCCGCCGCGTTGAGCGAAGCGAAACAAGGAACCGGCGGGGCATTTACCCCGGCGCTCGCGCTGGCCGCTCGCTTCGCTCGCCAGCGCGGGCCTTACGGCCGGCCTCCAGTGCCCGATCGGCTTGACGACCGTCTTGACGCGGCCGGTCAGTTGGCCTTCGGCGCGCTACCCGTGGTCACAGGAGCCGGCTTCGCCGGAGCCTGCTTGACCGCGACGGGCTTGACGTGATGACGCCCGTGCCGGGCGACACGCATGTGCTTCACCGCCTTCGTGGCGTTCACGGCCTTGATGTGCTTGCGGTGCTTGACGTGCTTCACGACCTTGGCCTTGACGGTCTTGGCCTTGATCGTCTTGGCCGGAGCCTTGGTCATTTCGGTGGCCGCGGTCGAGGGCTTGGCGGCGGTGCCTTCAGCAAGCACCGGCGACACGATGACGGAGGCCGCGAGCAATGCCGCTGCGAACGATTTCAACATGGTCGTATTCCCTTTTTCTGC
>JACXTT010006127.1_pt1 | contig 17260 bp, 8 predicted proteins | sample 9270951 | NCBI WGS metagenome assembly JACXTT01 (sample SAMN15532306, study PRJNA645909) | rock metagenome | isolation source: weathered quartz diorite | place: Puerto Rico | collected 2017-06-21 | reverse complement strand
TGGTGTCTAGCATGAACGCCCACTTCAAGTACTTGCCCGGTTCGGCCTCGATTCACCCTAAAATCATGACCCTCGACTGTGTCTAAAAAGCAACACAATCGCAATCCTTCTGCGCCGTGCGTCGGGATACGCAAATCGGCTCCAGCCACCATCAGAATGATTCGCTTACGATGGTGATCTACGACAGCCCCGATGCCTACCGGATGAACCGCTTCGCCTACGGTCTCAACACCAACAACGGCGGCATCACGATCGAATCCATGGGCACCTTCTTCACCTATGAACGCACGCCCGCGGAAAGCTACTACAGCCTGGAAGAGCTCTTCCGCCATGAAGGCGTGCACTACCTCCAAGGCCGTTACGAGGAGCCGGGCCTCTTCGGAGATTCCCCGCTCTACGACAACGATCGACTCACGTGGATCGATGAGGGCTCTGCGGAATTCTTCGCCGGCTCCACTCGCATGGAAAGCGTGAAGCCCCGCTACATCAAAGCCCACCTCATCCAGGGCTATGATCCTTCCACTTGGTACTCCGTAGATCAGGTCGTCCATGCGACCTACGCCAGCGGGTGGACCTTCTACGACTACGCCTCTGAGTTTGTCGACTACCTCTACCACGGTCCCTGGGACAACTATTTGGCCCTGCTGGATCGCCTGAAGGCCAACGATCCAACCGGTTTCAGTACCCTCTGCACCCAGGATGCCGGCAACAGCAGCATGAGTGCCGGTTATCGCAATTGGCTTCAGTACGTGGCCGCCAACGTAAACAGCTTCCCATCCCCTTCAACCTCTCCTGATTACCTGGCCAGCATCCCGGCCAAACCGCTCGTTCAGGTCACCGCCGATATTCAAGCCACCACCGGGCTCACGAACGTCAGCACCACCACGACGACGGGCTTGGATTGGAACACGTACACCCTGCGGGGAACCTACGCCGCTGGAGCGAGCCAAGGATCACTGCTCGCGGACTGGCAGGCCATGGATGCGCAGGCCAACGCTTGGCTTCAAGCCCTGACTGCCAAAGCGTGGTCTGGCTACAAGACGGACACCTGTTATTTCGTGAACTATGCCAAGGACGCCTCGAACAACGTCACCTGGCAGGTGGTCTTCCATGGCGTGAACACCGATAACGGGAGTCTCCCCAACACCGTGACTGCCGCCATCAGTTCGCCTTCCGGCAATATCACCGTGGCCTCCGGGACGAGCGTTGCCTTCGCTGGCTCCGCAACGGATAGCAGCAGCAGCGCCACCCTCACCTACGCCTGGACCTTTGGCGACGGCGGTAGCGCCTCAGGTGCCTCTGCCAATCACACCTTCACCAACACAGGCAGCAGCGCCGTCACCTACACGGTCACCTTCAAAGCGACGGACAACACGGGTGCCTCCGGCAGTGCCACTCGCCAGGTCACGGTCAATCCGACATCCACGCCCAACACCGTGATGGCAGCCATCACCTCGCCCGCAAGCAATGTCACGGTAGCCTCAGGCGCGAGCGTGGCCTTCGCCGGCTCTGCCACGGATAGCAACAGCAGCGCCACCCTCAGCTACGCCTGGACCTTCGGGGACGGAGGCAGCGCCTCAGGTGCCTCTGCCAATCACGCCTTCACTAACACCGGCAGCAGCGCCATCACCTACACGGTCACATTCAAGGCCACGGACAACACGGGCGCCTCAGCCAGTGCCACCCGGCAGGTCACGGTCAATCCCGCCTCCACCGCACCCAGCCTCAATCTCCAAGTCAGTACGGGACCGGGCAATGCCACCTTCAATCCCAACGCCTCCAGCAACGTCACGAAGGTGACCTACTGGGTGGACCAACTGACTCCCTTCAGTGTGACGGCGGCACCCTTCACCACCGTCTTCTCCACCGCCTCCATGACGCCGGGCAGCAAGCACAACGTGTATGCCCGCGCCTACAACGCCGCTGGCGCCTACACAGACAGCGGTTGGGTTTCTTTCACCGTCATCAGCGGTCAGCTCTCCATCTCCGTAAGTGCCGCTCCTGCGACCGGGGGCAGCGTCACCTTCACCCCCACCCTTGGCGGCAACGTGGTGAAGGTCATCTACTACGTGGATAACTGGGACAGCTTCACCACCGTGACGGCCTCTCCCTGGACAGGCCACACGACCGGCCTCACCTCCGGCACCCACTACGTGTGCGCCGAGGCCATTGATGCCACCGGACGCACGGCTTACACCAGCTGGGTGACCTTCGTCATACCGTAAAAGCACTGTGTATCGGCAGAAGAAAAGGGGCGGCCAAGCCGCCCCTTTTCTTGTGCTGTGGCCTCGGCTCAACCCTTTTCAGCGGAGGCAGCAGCCGTCTTTTCCATCTTCCGCTTACGAGCCAGCTGGGAATCGTAGAGACGCTCAAGGAAATCAAAGAGCACCATCTCCTGAGGCCGCTGCATGGAGCGTTGGGCGCGATTCACCCACATATGTACGAGGCTGAGTGAAAGGTCTCCCAGGGTCGTGGTGAGCTTGCCTTCCGCATCGAGGGCACGGATTTCCGCCACGAGCGGCGCCATGGCTTCGCTACGGAGGCGCAGGGCCTCAAAGCCTGCCGCCAAATGGGGATGGTTGACGTCCTTGGCGGGATCCATCAGCGCCTCAAGGGCCTTCCGCTCCTTGCGGAAGCGCTCGCCCAAGACGTGCTCAAAGGGGCTACCCTTCACGCCATATTCGGCGTGGTACATCTCCCGAGCCCGAGTGGCCAGCTTGTACCGCTTCTCCAGGTCGAATCCCAGATCCTGGAACAGAGCGTCCATGCCCCGCAGAGCCAGGCGCCAACGGGCATCAGCCCCATCATCCCCAGGGAAAGCCTTTACCAAACGGAGGGCGGCATCGCTATCCAGCTGGAAGACCTTCTCCATGCGCGCAATGTTTTCAGACCCGCCATAGCGGTCGATCTCGCGCTCATAGGTGTCCATCTGGATATTCCACAGCCAACCTTCGGCGAGGAAGGGGGCGAGAGTGGCATCCAATTGAGGCAGGACACGGCCATAAAGCGCCTCGGGCTTCCCATGGAAGCGCAGCCGAAGGTGGTTATCCGGATCGGCGTAGCGAATAAAGAACCATCCGTCCGCATCGCCTGAGGCAAGCACCTTCTGAACGAAGGGGTCGATCACGCTCTGAAGCAACTGGTCCGCGGTGGATTGACCGCCGTAGAGCTTCAGATAAAGCCACTCGGATCCGGGGGAGAAGCGCTCCGTCACCGAGTGCGCCGTCTCAATCTTAGGCTCCTCGGGAAGGACTGCCCTGGCCTGCTTCTCTTCTTCGCTCATCACCCGAAGGAACGGAAGTACGAGCTCGTGCGTCAGAGCTCCCATGGGGCTGGAGGCGACGTGGCCTTCGGGGCCGGGGAAGTTCTCCAACAGTGAGAAGGGTCCACCGCCCCGCTTCTTCAGAAGGCTGATGAAGTTCTCGATGCTGAGCACGTTGTCGAGATCCACCACCAGCTCGTTATCCCCCTCGGCGAGGATGACGAATCGCGGGAGGAAGCGGTCATGACGCCAGCTCTGGAGAAGCCGATAGCGTTCAGCACCTTCGGCTTCGATAAAGGGCTTGGATTCCTTCTCAGGAATGAGCCACTGGGCCCGGCAGAACACGAGGCGGCCATAGCACAGCCGCGGAAGGAAGGGCTCCGATTGGAGGCTTCCCCAAGACCAACCCAATCCTTGTTGCAAGCCTTGGCCCTGAAGCGTGCCCAGGAACTCGTACACGCTCAAGGTCTTGTAAGAGAAGTTGGCGGCGCTGCAGAGGCGGGGAATGACTTCTTTGTTCAGCTTCTTCGAACGAAGCACCACGCGACCGTTGACGACGCTCACGAGGAGATCAGAGATCGGAATCTGATGCTCAACATCTGCTCCGGAGCGGCCTAGGAACACGATCTCGTGATCGCGGAGCACGGGCCTTGCCAGCACGTTGCCCATACGGCCCTGGGAGAGATGCGCGATCTCCGCGTAAATGGCGTTGGGATTGAAGGCCTCCTCTTCCCGCAGGTGATCGCGAACCGCGGCCTCCAGCGCGGGATCTCCGTGGCAGAAGCGGCCGAGCATGCGGGGGCCGGGGCCGTACATGCCTTGGAGGAGCACCTTGTACTTGCCCTCATCCAGAGCCTCTTGCGAAGGCGCGGCAAGGATGGCCTGCGCAGTGACCGAATCAGGAAGAGTGCCGCCCTGGCCTTGATAGAGAGCAGCGATATCCTCCTCTTGGAGACGAAGTTCGACATCCGCCCGCCAATCGCGGCCCTGCATAAGCTTCCAGAGATGGAGTTCCTTCTTCCCCCACGAGGGGCCTTGGGGAGCGCCACCTGCGGCCTGTGGAGCAGCCGCTCCACCGCCTTGCCCTCCTCCTGGAAAGGCGAACCCCTCCAGGAGCGGCGCACCTTCCGCCGGTTGGGCCGTGCCGATACCTGATTCAGGATCTAAGACTTCGGCCAGGGGCATCCACCGCTTGTCATAGCGCTTTTGGAAGCGCTCACGGAAGCCCGTGAAGGAGTCGTTGCCCGGCCTCGGACTCATTTGATGCAGCAGGATCAAGCCACGGTTGACCAGCTCGATCACTTCATCGCTCAGTGTGGCGTTGGGCGAGGTTTTAAAGAGATCCACCTGCAGCAGCTTGGAGAGTTCCACCTTGCCGGGCAGGGTTTCCAATTCCTTCGCGAGGGTGCGGTATTCCGTCGGGGAATGCCCCAGTCCTCCCTGATCAAGACTTTCGAGCAATTCCAAGGTGCGTTGGAGATGCGAGGCCGTCTCTGCGGTAGAGGGGCAGGCCGACAGCTGCTGAATCAATCGAGGCAACGGCTCTGGACCCGTGACGTTGGGCTCGAGATCAGACTGAAGCACCTGGTTATCCACCAGCTCATGGAGGAATTCCAGCGCGTCCTCCCGGGTGATGTCATCTCCCACCAGGACCTCACTCAGCTCCTCAAGCGTGGCGCCTTCGGTAGCTCGGGCGAGCACGGCCCGGAGGTACTCATCCTCCTCCACGGCCACGAGCTTATGCATTCGTCCCGTTTCCTTCTGATGGTGTTCCGCGAAGCGTAGACGCCCGGAAGCACGGTAGAGGCTGGAATTGGGAAAGTAGCGGAGCGTAAGACGGAGATCGTGATCCTTCTCCAATTCCTCCACCAAACCGCAGAGGTAGTCCATGTCCAAGCGCGTGTGGCGCACCCAGCCTTCGGGGCCCGGGGTTTCGATACGCGATTGCTCGCCCATCCGTCCGATGGAATGGGCCGCGAACAATCCGAAGGGTGTGCAGCGGTGCGTCATGCGCGAGAAATAGCGGACCAAGGCCAGCTCGATGCGCTGCCCCTTCTCCGAATCGGGTTCCTGCACCCAGCGGTCGAAGCTCTCTTCCAAATCTGGAGAGGCGAGAAAGAGCGCCTCGCGCACGCTCGGTCGCTGAAGGATTTCCCGCATGCGGGTACGCAGCAAAGCACGGTCCGCATCCAACGCGGCCTTCAGCTCTTCTGGCTTTTCCCAGGTCTGAGGCGAGCTCAGGCCTTCCGCCCAGGAGAGGTAGGCCTTAAAGGGCAGTACCGGAGTTCGAAAGGCGAAAAATCCTGTGGATCGAACGATCCGAGGCACCGTTTCTCCAGCCATCTCACACCCCCTTGGGGGCGGCGTGCACCATGAGGAAGCGGTCCCAATTGGGCTCTTGATCCGTCAGCGTTGCAAGCAGCGCGAGCCCGATGCCTGCCACACCTTCAAGGAATCCCGGCTCTTTCACCCAAGGACTCTCCTGATCCTCCCCGTTGCGATTCGGGAACCATGTCCAATAACCTGCGAGCCCTTCGCCCGGCTTTCGGAGGTTGAAGCCGTGTTGCATCCAAGCGATGAAAGCGTCATAGAGTGCTTGATCGCCTGTGGCTTGATAAAGCCGGTTGAAGATATGCGCATTCCCGAAGGCACCGTGGCACAGACAGGCGTCCATGCAGCCTGAACCTTCCACGCCTCGCGCAGCAAGGTCACGGGCCAGCGAGAGGGCCTCCGCCGCCCAATCCTCACGACCTGCGTGCTGAGCAGCGATCAGTAGTACGGCGGCAATGCCCAAGTCCCCGTAGCACCATGCGATGCGGGATCCGAAATGGGGATTATCGAGCTGCTCCGGAGCTCGAACATCCAAGTTGTAGGTGTAATGGCTCCCATTCGCGTAGTTTCGCTTCATGGAGAGCAACCAAGCCACGGCGCCTTCAAGCAGGGGTAGCGCGCGCTCCTCGCCACAGGCATAGGCTTCCGCCAAGAAACCCACAACGCTCGGCATACCGTGGGAGAGCCCTAGGTTGTAGCACCCCTCGGGTGTTTCCTTAGCGGCATTGGGGTGCAGCGCTTCGGGCACATTGAACCAAGTCAAGCCCTCAGGTTTTTTTAATGCATTTTGCTCAACGCAATCCAATACCTTCTGGAGCACTCTCCTCGCAGCAGGATGGCGCGGTGTGCGATCTATAGCGTAGAGACCATACCCCGCAAGCCCGCCGATGAGTTCTGGAAGGTGACGAGAAAGAGGCGTGGAATCTAAGTACTCCATCAGGCCTTCATCCATCTCGGCGTTGAAGTCTTCCGAGGCATCTAGCAAGCCAAGGTTTTGAAACCACTCCACCGTCCACGCAATTCCCGTGTATCCAGAGAAGAAGATGGGGTCCGCATTGATATGAGGCAGCCGATCGATGGCGAACTCCATGTTCTTCAGCGCGTCCGACTGGTGGGCCACCGCGTGGCCATCCACCTTTGAAAGGGAATAGAACGCGTGGAAGAGCGCATAGCCGGAAAGACCGCCTGACACGCTGCCATCCCAGCAGTCCTCAGGCTTCGGCAATGCGTGGGCGATCTGATGAACGATCTGCAATGCCTGAGGCCTCATCGCCTCCGGGAGTAGTGCACGCCAGCGAGTCTGGGTGAGCGTGGATTGGGGGCGGGATTCAGAGGCGGAGGTCATACACACATCCTAAAGCCAAGAGACTTGCTCGATCGAAAGCTTCACTAATACAGGAGGGCAGCCCGCAGGCTGCCCTCCATCGGTTCAAATAACTTAGAACTGCCTGCAGATCGCGATCTGGCCGCCATTCTTGAGGGGGAGGGGGCCAGTGGGGCACACGCAATCCGTGCGGCAGGTGTCGACAGTGCGGGTGCAGGCGCAGGTGCCGCAGTTGGTGGCGCAGGTCGCGCAGGTACCGCAGTTGGTGGCGCAGGTCGCGCAGGTACCGCAGTGCGTGGCGCAGGTCGCGCAGGTGCCGCAATTGGTGGCGGCGGTGACGGTGGTGCAGGGCAGACAATCGGACTTACAGGTATCGATGGTCCCGCCGCAGATGCCGATGGCACCAGCGAAGGGGGGACTCGTGCCCAGGATACCGCCGGCAATGGTTTGCGCCTGATCGTCGTTCATCGGGAGCAGGGTTTCTTTCTTGAGGCTGAGCTTCTTCATCGACATGAAGGTGTCTCCTTTGCTGCCCATAGGCAGGCAAAAATGTGAATGGTTTTGGGATCCCTGAAGCCAATGTGAGAAGTCGAAAGAAAAACTTCAAGGCAATTCTTACTATTTTTTTAAATGTTGATTTAATTTGATTTCATTTATGTTAATTCTTGTTAAGATGACGTTTATATCCCATTTTTGCCCCAGTTTCGCCCCATTTTTACCCCGACTAAATATACCGATCTTACGTTTCCTACTCTGGGTCAGATTGACTTCTTCGTTCCCGATGGAAGCGTTCAGCGATATGCACTCGAAGCGTCACCTCGTGCCCAGAGCACGCCAGAAAAAAACTCATGCGATTCACGGAGAACCTCTGCAGGATCTCTCTCCGATCTCTCAGAGATGCATCTTTATCAGAAAGTGATCTCGTCAACGAATACGCGAGAAGCAAGGTGACAGAACCTCCCAACAACACGATGGTGGTGAGGACAACCAAGGGCTATCCTCACCACCATTGATACGCCCCTCTCTAGAAGGGCTGGCAAATCTGGGCGACGCCCTGACGAGCGGGAACACTGGGACAGACGCAATCCGTGCGACACGTATCGCAAGTTGCGCAGCTCGCACAGCTCTGGCACGTGTTGCAGTTGCTGATGTCAGTTGTGCACAACGTGACGCAGGTATTGCAGGTGTAGCAACTGAGCTGGGTGCACCCATCCGTTTTGCATGGATCTGAACATCGGCCGCCGATGGTACCTCCACAAATCGCACCGGCACCGCCCGCGACCTGAGCCATGGAGACAGCGAGGCCACCCGCAATCGTCTGTGCCTGATGGTCCTCCATCGGAAGTAGCGTTTCCTTCTTCAAACTGAGCTTCTTTATCGGCATCCAAATCTCTCCTTTGCCAAGCGTGGCATTTAAGAAAACAGGGGAATTTAGGGATCCGTCCCTCACGATGGAAAACAAAAGAGGCGATTTCAAGCCCTTTTATAAATTCTGTATTTAGCGACTCGGATCGAAATCAGCGGCCCTGGTCCACCAACTGATATTAGGTTGAGCTAATTCTCGACAAACCATCCCTTGGCGCGAGGAAGCGCGCTGAGCGGAAGGTCGAAGAAGCTTCGAAGTTCAACCCGCCTTATGAAGAGGTCGCAAGACCTCCATCGTGGCTGGCGAAGAGCACGGTCTTTTGAGCGAACAGATCGCTCTTCATGAGCTTGGCTCGCCGCAGGCTATCGAGGTTCGACAGAGCCTCGTCCAGGAGCAGGATGGGTCGATCCGACGCCAATACGGCCGTCAGCGCAATGAGCTGCCGCTGGCCGCCGGAGAAATTGCCTCCGTCGCTCGAGACGAGGGTTTCGAAGCCCATGGGCAGCTCCGCCACGATTTCACTTAGCCCCGTCGCTTCGGCGGTGCGCATCAATCGCTCCCGATCCGCGCCGCCAGAAAGCAGCTTTAGGTTATCGAGGATGCTCCCATTGAGCAGCTGCACGAACTGCGGAAGGTAGATGCAGAGAGCTCTCGCGGGCAACTCCTCCCCATTTTCCGTGCGAACTCTTCCCTTAGCCGGCGAATAGAGGCCTGCAATGAGGCGCAGCAGGGTGCTCTTACCAGAACCTGAGGGGCCTTCGATCTGGTGAATCTGTCCCGGCTTCACGGTGAAGGAGGCTCCCTGAACCACCCAAGGGCCTTCATCACCATAACGGAACCAGAGATCCTCCACCACCAAGGCCGAGTTCAGCGCGCGATGGCTCGCGGGAGCCACAGGCGCTTCCTTTTTTCGCTCCAAAATATCGCGAGAGATCTCCAGGTAGGGACGCATCATCCACACGCGAATGAACGCGGAGAAGAAGCCCTGGATGGCGCTTTGGAAGCCGCCCGCCATCATGGTAAACGCGAGAAGTTCGCCCAGCTTGATATCTCCGGCGATCACGAGCTTGCCCCCCCAGAGCAGGAGGGTCACGGATTGGACCTGCCCCAGAAAGCCCATGCTGGAACCCGAAATCATGCCGATGCGTCCGCTGAAGAGCCCGATAAGGCGATCCTTCCGTAAGAGCTCCGTCCACTTCTGAAGCACTCGGGATTCCGCGCCAGCCGCCTTGATGGTGGGCACGCCTGAAAGCAGTTCCACAAGATAGCTTTGGTAGGCCGCCTGCACATCGATGTGAAGGCGCTGGAGCCTCGCCTGGTAGAGCGCGATGCCCACGGTACTGAGGCCAAAGAAGAGGGTCATGATGACGACGAAGCCCGTGCCCGCGGGCATCAGCTTCAACATGGCCACGAGATACACGACTGCGGAGAAACCTCCGAATAGCGAGCCCATCACTTCGCCCGTCACCAGATCTTTGGCTTGGCTCAATCCCGTGAACCCCTGCATGAGCTGGCCCACAGTCTTCGTCTGCAAGAAATCATAGGGAAGCCTGAGCAGATGATTCAGCAGGCCGCGTTCCATGATCGCGTTGATCCGTGTCTCGATGTACAGAATGTACTTCTGCTGGATCCAGCCCAACCATGCGTCGAAAAGTGCCATCAACAACGAGCCCGCCACCACCAGGTGGAAGAGGGATCGCGCGCCCTGAGGGAAAACCTGATCGACCATCGCGCCGGTGAGCAGCGGAGTCACTAGCCCAAGCACCTGGGCGACCATAACAACGCCAATCACGGGGTAAAAGGCTTTGCGCTGGGATACAAGTAAACGGATCACCCTCTGCCAAAGTCCTCCCTCGGGGAGGCTCGGCAGAAGATCAAAACTCAATCCCTCGAAGCACTCCTTAAGCGCCTCAGGTGCAAGGGTCGCTGTGGCGCCTGCCGCGCCTTCTACTTCCAGCTTTCCCTTTCTCACGCCCGTGAGCACCAGCCACTGCTGACCTTTCAGCAGAAGCAGCGTGGGTGTCTCCAATCGGGGGATTTGAGCGCCATCCATTTTCACGGCTCGTGCTTGGAGCTCCCGATACTCCATACAACGGGCCATGATCTCGGGTGTGGGATCAGGTCCGCAGATTTCCAGGAGCTGATGCATCGGGAGGCTGCAGCCCTTGAGGTCCAGTAGCCGCTTCAGAGCCTCGAGCCCATTCAAAGGGTGCACGGGGAGCAGAGCCTCAGCCATGCACGGCCTCCATGGATTCCCGGAGATGACGGAATAGGCCCGGGCGCCCCGAGAGCTCCTGATAGGTGCCTTCCTGAACAATACGGCCCTCATCGAGCACCAGAATACGATCCGCATCCCGTACGGTGTTCAAACGGTGGGCAATGATCACTCGAGTGCATCCGTAACGGGTGAGGTTGTCGTGGATCTCTGCTTCTGTCGCCAAATCCAAGGAGCTGGTGGCTTCATCCAGGAGCAGGATGGAGGGCTGATGGGCCAGGGCACGCGCCAAGGCGAGGCGTTGGCGCTGGCCACCGGAAAGAATGCAGGCGTTTTCCCCTAAGGGCGTTTCATAGCCATTGGGAAGGGCCACAAGTGTGTCGTGAATGCAGGCCAACCGAGCCGCCGCCTCCACCGCCGTCTGAGGCAAATCAGGATCATTAAGTGTCAGATTGGCGCGGGCCGTATCGTTGAACATGAACGTTTCCTGCAGCACCACGCCCACCTGGCTTCGGAGCTTGGCCAAGTCGTACTCCCGGATATCCACTCCGTCGAAGCGGATGACACCTTCAGACGGAATGAGCATGCCGAGCAATAGTCGCGCGAGGGTTGTCTTTCCCGCACCCGAAGGACCTACCAAAGCGATGCGCTCACCCGGGTGAATGGTGAGGGAAATATCTTCAAGGACGGGCTGCCCAAAGGGCACGTACCCGAAACTAACCTTTTCCAAGCTGATCTCGCCCGAGAGACGATCAGGGGCCCTTGTCCCCGAAGGCTCGGGGTCGACCTCTAACACGTCATCGAGACGCTGAAGGTGGGAGCTCATCATCTGCCATTGGCCAATGGCGCCGATGACCGAGTTGAGTGGCGCGAGGAAAAGCCCACGCAAACTCAGAAAAGCTGAGAACACGCCAATGGTCATTGTGCCATTCAAGACCTCATAACCGGCCATGCCGTAGATCAAAGCTGTTCCGATCGCGGAGGCGAAGGCCATCACTTCCGAGGAGATGATATTGAGGTTCGAGCGGCGGAGGCTCACATTGGCGACTTCCACAGTGCGGTCGGTCCACCTTCGGAGCATCGCGCCTTCCGCTCCCGCGGCCTTCACCGTTTCCAAGGCTGAAAGACTTTCCAGCAACGCGTTATTAGCTCCGCCAGAGGCTGCGAGTTCCGTGGTCAGCAACGTGCGTTGATAGCGCCTGAGGGCCGTCTGAAACGCGAGGCGTCCTGCAGCCACCAGAATGACCATCACACCCAGTCTAAAGTTGTAGGCCAGCATCAATCCGCCGTAGCTGAACAGGAGAAACCCGTCGAGCAACGTGGAGATGGTCTGGGTGCTGAAGAGATCCCTCAGGGCCCTATTGCTGTCCATGCGCTGGATCAGATCGCCCGATTTCCGCAATAGGAAGAAGCCTATGGGAAGGCGCATCAGATGACGCATGAAGTCCGAAAGGAGATCAATATCCATCTTGAGCTGAAGCGTCGAGATCACCCAGGAGCGCAAAAAGCTGAGCATGGTCTGAGTGATGTAGGCGAGCATCATCCCGATGCCGATGCCCCAAAGCCAAGACTCCTGCCTCGGCACGAGCACACGATCCACCATCAGCTGTTGGCCGATCGGAAACACGAGGCCAGCGACCTGAAGCAGGGCAGAAGCAATCATGATCTGCCCGAGGGTCGGAACATGCGCTTTGACGATCTCGAAATAGCGGCGAACGCTAGGCCGCACGGCCTTCCGAGGCTTGAAATCGGCTCCAGGCGCGAAGGCCAGGGCCACTCCCGTAAAGGCTTTCCGAAGGTACTCGTGGGTGAGCGTGCGGCTGCCTCCCCCCGGGTCCACGATCGTCGCGCTTTTTGCATCAAAGCGCTCGAGCACGACAAAGTGATTGAACTCCCAATGCAGAATGGCGGGCAGCGGGAGATCTGAAATGCCTTCGAACTCGAGACTGAAAGCTTGCGCCTCCAGGCCAAATCCCCGTGCGGCCTCCATGATGGACCGCGCGTTGACGCCATTCCTGGATACACCACAGGCCTTTCGGAGCTCTGGAAGCGGCACATGGTGGTCGTAGTAAGCCAGCACCATGGCGAGGCAGGTGGCCCCGCATTCGACCGACTCCATCTGGGGAATGTAGGGAACGCGCTTCTTCTTGCGAAAACGACCGATCAATTCAGCCACCTGCGAATCGGTGCGAATGCAAAGGCCATGAGGCTCTGCCGCCTCAGGGTGTAGCGCACGTTCAGCAGCATCCCGGGGCGCAGCAGCACATTCTTCAGGGCCGTCCCTCCCTGCCCTGGCACCACCTCGATTTCGATGCGGAAAGAGGGCTCCTCCAGCTTGCCTTCATCACCCAGCGCTTCCTTCAACTCCGGCATGGCGACCAGGTCTTTCCCGACCCGACGGATTTTCCCGGTCAGCACCCCGAACTCCGCGGAAGGGTACTGATTGAGCTCTAGCTTCACTTCATCGCCCTCATGGACGTAGGCCCGGTTCTTCTCCGCGAGGAAGGAGACGATCGCCATGGGCCCATCCACAGGCATCACTTTGGCAATCGGCTGCCCTGCTTGCACCAAGTCGCCGGGCCGCACCGTCAAGGCATCCAGGTAACCGGCCACCGGTGCGGACAGGGACGTCTCCTGCTCCGAATAGCCGACGGCATCCACACGGGCCTTGGCCGTTTCATATTCCGATTTGCGCGTGTACAGCTGGTTCTTGCGTTGGGCATCCAACGAAAGCAGATCCTGCTTCACCTGCTGCAGAGCCTGTCGGCCGGCCCGCACTTGGCGCCTGGCCTGCTCCAGGCTTTCTTCCGCCGTTTCCAGCTCAAGCCGGCCGACGATGCCGCGGGCCGCAAGTTCCTGATTCGCTTTCAGCTTCCGGGCTTGAAGCTGCTCGGATAGCACGAAACTCTCCAGATCCTGGGTCGTGGACTGCAGCTTCGAATTCAGATCGGTCCGCTGGCGTTCATAGAGCGCATCCTGCTGGCTGGCCACTCCCGTGAAATCGTGAGCGAGCAATTGCAGATGGCGGTCCGCCTCCAAACGGCTGGCCTGCACTTGGGGAGAATCCAGCCGGATGACGGGAACGCCCGCGGGCACAAAGTCCCCGGGGTTGAACTTGCGTTCGGCCACCACACCTCCAGTGGGTGCCAGCAGCACGCGAACGCCTGCCAGCGGGCGGAGGATGCCCTTGCCACGATCATTCACTTCCACGTGGCCGAAGATGGAAAGCACCACCGCCGAAACGACCATCGCGCCAAATCCTGCTAGCAGCACCCAAGTCCACGGAGGGGAGACCTGGAGCACGCCCTTACCGTCCACTTCCCTCAGGTAGTGTTCGAGAGCTTCGCTACGAAATAACTTCGATTCAGAACCGGTTTGAGAATCCATGAGCACTCTGGAATGTGGGCGAATTATGGCATGAAGCCACATTCCCTGGGCTCGCTCCGCCCCAAAACCGCGGCAATCACGAGATATTCCTATCGTTCTAGGTGAGGGGCGGGAGTGATTGAAGTGAGCTTAAGCTCTCATTTTGCGACAGAAGAGATAGATCTTTTTTGATCATAACTATATTTATTTACTCATTTTATATGTAAATTAACAATTCTTAATAATGACGCCATAGTTAACAGCAAGTTCCTCCTGACGAAACGCGCACCCCGCGAGATTGGAAAAGCCCCCTTTTTGGAAAAGTGAGGGCCGTGATCCCGCACCCCATGCGCAAGGAGGAATGCTGTGAAATCAGTGATGCGGTCGTTAAGTAAACCGCGATGGTCTGGGTCGACCCGCCTCTCCCTTCTTGCCCTCATCCTGCTCGGCGCGACTTCGAACGTCTTCGCTGGCAAGCCCAAGACCATTCCTGCGCTGCAAGAGTGGACGGATGGCAGCGGAAGCTACAGCTTCTCCGCAAGCAGCCGCATCGTGCTGGACAGCGGTTTCGCCACCCAGCTTGCCGCCACTGGCAAAGTCTTCCAGGAGGACCTGCTGGCGCTGACGGGCCTCAATATCCCGATCGTGAATGGAAGCCAAGGCAGTCTGGCCCCCGGCGATATCTTTCTCTCTTTGGGCAGCACGGATGACGGGTTGGGCTCTGAAGGCTACGCCCTCGCCATCACCGATCGCATTCTCGTCAGTGCGAAAGCGGATGGCGGCGCCTTCTACGGCACCCGCACCCTTCTTCAGCTTTTGAAGCAAAGCACCACCATCGCCGCCGGCACGGCGCGGGATTACCCGCGCTATCCCCTACGCGCCCTCCACGTGGATAACGGCCGCAAGTGGATCACCGCGAAGTGGATGAAGGACCACATCAAGGAGCTCGCCTACCTCAAGATGAACCTCTTCCACTGGCATCTTTCCGAGTGGAACAACTTCCGCCTGGAGAGCACGACGCACCCCGAAGTGGTGGCCACGGATCACTACACCAAGGCCGAGCTGCAGGAGATGATCGCTCTCGCCACCAAGTATCACGTGACGATCATGCCCGAGTTCGAAATGCCCGGGCACATGGGCTGGGCGCTGGCCAAGCACCCCGAGCTGCGCGCCATCGACAACAACGGCAACGCGATGTCCGACAACCTCGATCTCACGAACGAGGCGTCCTACACCCTCGTCAACGACCTGTTGCAGGAATTCCTGCCTCAGTTCCCTGGGCCCTACTTCCACATCGGCACCGATGAGTACATCACCGACTACACGAAGGTGCCTCAGTACACGGCCTACGCCCAAGCCCATTACGGCGCCAACGCCAACGCGAAGGATGTCTACCTGAACTTCGTCAACTGGGCCAACGACATCGTCCGGTCCAAGGGCAAGACCACCTGGGCCTGGGACGATTCCAAGACCGGCGGATCCGCCATCTCCATCAACAAGAACATCATCCTGGATTCCTGGACCTACGCCGCGCAGAACGAGATCAATCAGGGTTTCAGCCTCATCAACTGCGCGCAGGCGTCGCTGTACTACGTCTGGTACACGGATTGGGAGCCCATGCAGACGCAGCTCTATGAGCAGTGGGCGCCCAACCAGTGGAACTACGGAAGCGCAGGATCCCTCGCGCCCTACGCGAAGGGTCTCCTCGGCGCCAAGCTCGCGCTCTGGTTCGACAACAATCTGTGCGAGGAGTACGCCATGGCCTGGGGTATGCACAACTCCATGCGCACGGTGGGCCAGCAGACGTGGGCCTCTCCCAAGATCTTCACCAAGTACACCGATTTCAAGGATCTCTCCGACCAGCTCGGTCGAGCACCCGGAACGACCTTCCCCGCCAACCTTCCGCCCATCGCCAATCCCAACGGCCCCTATAGCGGGACGCCGGGATCCACCATCAGCTTCTCCAGCACGGGCACGACGGCGCGCAACGGCTCCGTCGCCACTTACCGCTGGGACTTCAGCGACGGCGGCACGAGCACCCAAGCCTTCCCCACGCACACCTACGCCAAGGCGGGCACTTACACCGCGTCGCTCATCGTCACCGATAGCAACGGCATGACGGCGGGCAACCAGGCCAAGGTGACCATCTCATCCACCACGCCCACCGGGATCTCCAACTTCTCGCCGGCATCAGGCGTCTCAGGCACCACCGTCACCATCAACGGCACCTCTTTCAACGGCGCAACCTCCGTGACCTTCAATGGACGCTACGCCTCCACCTTCAAGGTGGTGAGCGATTCGCAAATCACCGCCGTCGTTCCAGGCGGTGCGACGACGGGCGCCATCGTCGTCGCGACGCCCAGCGGCACGGCCACCAGCGCAACACCCTTTACCGTCGCCACCAGCGCCGCGCCCACCATCAGCTCCCTCTCCCCGAGCTCCGGCCCTGTCGGCACAACCGTCACCCTCACTGGCAGCGCCTTCACGGGCACCACCGCCGTGTCCTTTCACGGAACCGCCGCCTCCTTCACCCTCGTCAACGACACGACCCTCACCGCCCGAGTGCCCGCCGGCGCCACCAGCGGCACCGTCTCCGTCACCACGCCCAACGGTACCGCCACCAGCACAGGTTCCTTCACGGTGACGGTCGCACCTTCGGCCACCATCAGCGGATTCTCTCCTGCCATGGGCGCCCCAGGGACTCAAGTCACCCTCAGCGGCACGGGATTCACGGGCACCACCTCCGTCAGCTTCGGAGGCCGCAACGCCAGCCAGTTCACGGTGACGAGCGATAGCTCTATCACGGTCACCGTGCCTTCCAACGCCCTGAGCGGCATCCTTGCCATCAACACACCTGGCGGGTCGGCGCAGAGCGCGTCGCGCTTCACCAATCTCGATGTCAACGGCGATGGCCGAATCTCCATCCTGGATATGGCTCTCCTCGCCGCAGGCTACGGCTCCGCGACAAACAGCCTCACCACTCCGGCGGATCTCGATGGCAACGGAAAGATCGATGACGTCGATATCACCCTTCTCCTTCAATCCCTCAACTAGGTTTCCCATGCGACTCCCCATCCAACGTCTCTCCCTCACCTGTTTCACCGCGGGCTTTCTCGGCCTGACCCTCGCCTGCTCAGGAGGCTCTGGATCCGATGCGAAATCGGGAACGTCCAGCACCTCCACCACCACGCCCCCTGCGGCTGCCTTGCACTACACCGCTCCCAGCAACCTTCAGGCCGGCGAGTACTACTTGGATGTGGAGAGCGGGCAGGATACCAAGACCCTCACCCTCCAGGTGGTGAGCCACTCGAGCGGCCAGTCCCCGGGCCTGGGTTGCTTCCTATCGGACGCCCCGGCGCAGGGCGCCTGGGTCCACGCTGTGGGACCTGCCCCCTT
>JACXTT010006126.1_pt1 | contig 17262 bp, 16 predicted proteins | sample 9270951 | NCBI WGS metagenome assembly JACXTT01 (sample SAMN15532306, study PRJNA645909) | rock metagenome | isolation source: weathered quartz diorite | place: Puerto Rico | collected 2017-06-21 | reverse complement strand
GCGTGGGGTTTTCCCGTCTGTATGCCTTTTTTTGCCCGCTGGCTTGCCTTGGTTGCCGCCCTCTCCACAGTGTTCTTGATTTTACTAGCCGTAGCTCCTGCCTTTCGTCGCAGGCTCTTCCCCTTGCGCACCACCTTCTTCCCAGTACTAGAAGCTTTCTTGGCCTGTCTTTTTTTCATGTGACCTCCAACAGTAACCGGTTCATGCTTCACTTTCCCTTCATGGAATCCCGTTCTTTTCTCATTCTATAACGTGCTGATCGAGCATGCTCGCACCGAAGACAAATTCCACGATGCTTGGATTCAGGCGAGTCAGGTGGGGGGGCATATGTCTTTGCCTCACGACCTATGCCACATGGTTCGAATTCTTTTCATTCTCCACCTTGTGATTTCTTTTTCATCATCTCCCCAAAATTCTTCATCAAGTCTTGCACGTCCACTTGCTGACCGCCGGGGTCCTTGCTTCCCGATGAACCGCCTCGCTCAGCTTTTCGCTTCTGCATGTCTCGGAACATCTCTTGGACATCCACCTGCCCTTCTCCGTGATTGCCTCCATCCCGCCTCGCCCGTGTCCGCTGCTCCATCATGGTATTCATATCAAACTTGGTATAATCGGCCGGTGGGACAAAGAGGCTGTGGTCGAGTCTCTTCTTTTCGATGGCGGTCGCCTCCATGCGCATCTTCTCCGCATCTTCATCGTCTTTTGTGGTCATGCGGAGAACAAAAAATCCCTCTTTGATGAGTTGCCGGAGTTCTTGAGGGATGTCGGCTGAGAGCTTGTTTGCACCGGATCGGCTCAGACCCATGAGCGCGCCCATATTCGCCAGTTGTTGTGCGGCACAGGACTCGCCGCGAATCTTTCCTGTCTCCTTGCTTCGGGTCTCAAAGATTTCGCATCGATACCCCGCGACCGAATCGGTCTTGCCGGTCCGCACGATCTCATACTTGAGGTTTTTGAAATGTTCGGCGGTTTTCTCCACGGTATCGTCTGTTGAATGTTCGACATACATTCTCTTCTCCGGCAGCAGGTGATAGCTGACTTTCTTGTCGGCGTTAAAGATCATGACAGCCATCGGACCCCTGTCAGCTTGATCGGCATGCTTTGGCTTTGCCTCCATCCGAATATGGTCCCCCTTTAAGAACCAATCCGACTCGGTGACCTTGGCTTCTTTGCCACCGAAGGTGGACTTCATGTGAATGACACCCTCGAACTCTCCTGCCCACACCAAAGCACTGCTGAATGTGAGCGCGAGGCTTAACGCGGAGGCTGTGCGAGTCTGCATGGTGTTCTCCTCAACTGTTCGGTGACGAAGGCGTGGGCATTCTGCAAAGTCTCAACGAAATGAGCAAATGGGTGATCGGCGGTGTCTGGTTCCGAAAGATATTCTCACCAACGCCGTAAACCACCACGTGAACACGCTCCGGGTCCTGGGTTTATTGAAACAGTCAGTAAACGCCGCCTTCGTCGTTGGTACAGGAGCCCTGGTCGACGCGGTCACTGCGGTACCTCCAGTTTACCGAGAAATTCTCCGGTGCAGCATTCCACCAGTTGTGTCTGGCGGTACGCATGGTGTGGATCAGAAAGCCAGGCATACTCCACGCCCATGCTAGAATAGACCCACACCGGAAAGGGCTTCGTGGTCGGCAGGGCACGGTACCAATACCAGGTCCCCATCACAAGTCCTGACTTCTTGGCGTCGGTGTTCCAGCTCATCCCTTAAGCACGCTACTGAACGTATGCACGTCGATCCCGTGCTTCTTCGCCACCACACTGACCAGGGCTTCGAATGTGGCGGCGTCCTTCACCGCCTTCAGGTACTGGAGGTCTTCTAGACTAGGGATAGGCTCGAAGTCTTCCTTGATTTCGAACATGCAGATCATCGCGTCCTTCCGGCGTTCTTTGTACTTGTTCAGAAGATTCCTCGCGGCCTCCTGGATACCTGGCCTTGGTCTGGCGGAGCCTACAAGATGCGCGATAGCGGTCACAACTAGGAGTTGGCTCTGTTTCCAGCATGACTTCTGCTGGGAAGAATCAAGCTAGGGGCTGAGGGACGGCAATGCAGCATCGACGCATCAAGCCCTGATAGCTGCGCTGCAGGTGCGACCGTCGACGGCAGAAAACCCGGCGACTACCACGAATCAGGCTGAATCACGATGTAAAAAGGTTCTGCTCGCTTTTCGTATGATCCCGAGATGTCGTTCGATCTGCCGCATCAGATCGCTAAAGTCTCGCCAATGGCAGGGAAGATCGCTTTCATTCACACCACCGAACAGTGACTCCACGGTACTTGGCCGGATTCGAGTGAGAGGAGCTTTGTACGTCGTTCCTGGCATCAATCGTTCTTCGTCTTCGTTCACCGTATAGAACTCCGTATAGACTCGATCGTCGTGATTGTCGGCAAGGGTATCTGACCACCCTCGACTATGCCCCTGACACAGAAGTTTCCCGTCCTGCTCGTGCCATTCCCCTGATGCCATAAACCAGGAGTATCCCGGCCAACAGCCAATGTAGCAAAAGCGACCCGTAGGAAAAAGCCAGAGCACGACATACTGCACACTAGGCACTCCGAAAGACGGATGTTCCTTTTGGTGCCAATAGAGTCTTGGGAGGACTGCTTCGTCGTTCATACTCACCCGCTCCATCCAGTGGGCAGAGGGCTGGTGGCTGCCAAGTGCTGTGTCACTCTTTTGAGCCTTTGCGCGTGGGTCTCACCAAAAATTGCAGCGGTTCTCCATCCATCGTCTTGGTCATGACAGACCGAGACTTGGACCGATGGCGCCGGCGAAAATGCCGTTGAAGATACAGACCCATTCCGGCAACCATGCATATTAGCCCACCGAAGATCCATAGCGTAGTCATAGGTCATCCCTAGTAACAGGTATGAGAGAAGTCGAGCCGACCCTTCGGTCTCTTTAGCTGCGCCCTACGAGGTTTCTGTTCGCCCACGATCAACCGTTGTATCAGTACACCGTGTTCGGACTGCAGCTCGAAGAAGAAAACCAAGCTCATCCGTTTTCCAATAACTTAATGTCACCGAATGAATCGATTCTTGGAGTATATAACTTTCACACAGATAAGACATCGACGTCGCTCCAAATCCCCAAGTCCTATGGACTGATCCGACCTTCAGGGATGAAGTGGCACAACTCTGTAACTACTTGCTCATCCCGTCCTTTGCCCAGCTCCAGGCATGTATCACCCTCCGATTCGGCAATTCGTGCCGACTCGATGATCCCCTGTCGGCGAACGGTGCGGTAATCCCTTATTTGCATGGGGAAATATCGTCCTCAGTGGCGCAATCTTTGCTGGTTGCTTTTCAGCCATCGCGACGATGGCTGGAAAATCGAGAGAGGGCAGCTCAAGGAGCGAACTGCCCGTCGTTCTCAGATCAGTGGGGATCCACGCATGGATTGCGCCTCACTGGTGCACCCAAGGAGGTTCTATGTCTGTTTCATCGGTGGGGACATCGCCCATGTTGCAATGGCTGCAGAATTATCTCTCATCTGCTGGATCTGCCAGTAGCACCCAGTCCTCTAGCCCGTCCTGCGGTACTCAGTCCACCAGTGACATGGCCTCCATTTCACAACAGGCAGTGGAATTGAATGCCGATTCGACTGAGCAAGGAGCGGATCCGTCGCAACCGCCTGACCCCAGCACAGTGCGCGCTCACCATGCGCATCATCACCACCATCACGGTGACGAGCAAGGCCAGAGCCAAGGGGACGGGTCCTTCATTGACCAACTGGCGAAATCGATTGTGACGAATCTACAACAGGCAACAGGCAGCGACACCTCGTCGGAATCGAACACCTCGACCGACGCGAACGGGAATGAAGACTCGTTCCTTGAAAAGCTGGCCACTGCCATCTCGAACGACCTGTTGGCGAAATATCAGCAGTCGACCGGATCTGAGTCCACCACGTCATCGACTGGAGACACCAACCAGGTCAACGCGATCGCCTGAGCAGGTTCGAAGCGGCTCGCGGAGTCTGTAACGGATGCCGCGAGCCCTTGCTTCAATAGGACGCCGTTCCACCGCCACCCCCTCCACGGCTGCGCCCGCTGCGTCGTCGGGGTGAATCCTCCGAGGGCGGGTTCGCGGTCTGCCGCAGGTTTTTCAAGGTGAGAAGTCCATGCTGACAGCTCGTTCTTTGCGGGGCTTAGACGTATCCGTCTGCAGTTTCAAGAGCAAATACAATTGAACAGTTGCTAGAGGAAGACTGGTCTCTGGGGAAGCGCTTTAGTAGAATCCTGCACCAAACCGATGCAGTCAGGATTTGACAGGACTCAGCATTGGGTAAGATTTATTACACTCATTGGCGTAAAAATAGATATGAGAAAGGCGATATAAAAACCATACTCGAGAAGATAATTGTGTCAGGCAATTTCAGAATCTTTCTTCATGAAGGTGCGACAGAAGGATGGTAATTGGGTATACCGAGCTGAAGCAGACGCTGTAGTACGTCTCAGCAATGACGTCTCTCTACGGTTGAGGTGGACATGTCTAGTTACAAATCATGTCGGGTCATGGTTTGTCAGGTTCTTCAGCTCGGAGGCTTCCTACGGGTCTTTGGCCTCTATATATTCGCCGCATTATCACTTGCGGCTCCTCTGGAAGGATCAGCACACAGTGAGGTCTCATCAACGAGCCTGGAGATGGACCATTATCAACATTCCATAGACGCCATTGAGGCGATGACCCCCCATCTCCAGCATAGAGGCCCTCATATGCGATGGACAACCATGCGATCATCCAATACGGACGATCGTCAGCGGGCCGAGCTAATAGTGCAGACACTGCGGTCCGTCTTGGAGAAATATCAAGACTACCGGATAGCCCTTAGTGAGGGGTATGCGCCCTTACATCCTAATCGAAAGGCGCGGCATTATCATTTTGCCAACACACACAACCGCATGAGGGCACGGCGACAGTTTGATGCGGCGGCGCCGAGTGCGATCTTGTATAAGAAAGTCGGCGAGGGGTATGAGCTTGAAGGCGCAATGTACACCGCCCCGAGAGGAATGACAGAAGAACAATTGAATGACCGAGTACCCTTAAGTGTTGCGCAGTGGCATGCGCACATCAATCTATGTTTCCTACCGGACGGAACCCGACTCCGTGGGAATCGGAAGCAGTTCGGATTCAAAGGGACTATAGATACGGAAGCCACGTGTCAGCAAGCGGGAGGACGATTCGCGCCGCAGGTAGGGGGCTGGATGATTCATGTCTACCCCTTTAAAGCCACCTCGGCGGAGATCTGGACGCATTAACGGCTCGTCCTCCTCCAAACAATCAGGGGAAGTTGTTTGAGCGACGGACTGGTCGGATGTGAATCCGTCCATGGAGGGCCCTAAAAAGTCATTTTTGAACTGACGCCCACATGACACTAAACAGAAGGAGCGCGGGAATCTTCCGTGGTGCTTCAAAAGTCGACAATGACTTTATCGAGATCGAGAGGCATACAAAAGCGCCCGCTTGTGGGCTCTCACGACTTGATGTGTTCTTTAGCCAGGCGTCGAAAGACTTTAACTATGCAGTGGAGATTCGGAATGCGGGACTCGTCGATCCTGAGTATCGCCAAGTCTTGGAGCGGCACGGCGTTGCCCACGTCTACAACCATTGGTCATACATGCCGCCCTTGAGTCAACAGCATCAGCGCATGGAATCATTCACAGCGCCATTTACCGTCCTGCGTCTCCTGACACCGTTAAAGATGTCCTATGAAGTAGCCAAGAAACGAACAGAGCCGTATCACAAGATCGTGGGCGAGTTGCCAGAGATGCGGCGAGATACTGTTGAACTTGTGAAGAAAGCGATGAAGAAACAGCGACGGGCGTGTAAGCTCCCCCCTCCACGCAGCAGGTTTTCGCAGTAAAACTCAGCCGATTGTTGCACAATCAAGCAAAAACGAATGGAAGATTAGTGAAGGTGGGCTTGTCGTTGAATATGTCCGCTCATGATCTTTGACGCAGTCAAATCAAAAGGCTCACGACAAACCCCCCATTAGCGTTGAGTTACCGCTCGGTGTGACCAACTCAAGTGTTGGCCTAACTATCGGGGCAGGTCAACATAGATTCGGGTACTATGGAGATGAGGTATTGGAGGCGAGCTTTTTAGCGCATAGTTCATCAATTTGAGCAAGTGCGTCTACGATTTGTTCCATACCTTCCTATCTATCTTTGATCCCATACACGGCGCGATTGGATTTTATGCTCAACCTCCTTCATATATGCTGCAAGTTCACCTTGCCTCTCTATGCTTTGGTGACGGAACTGCAATCTGGCGTGTTCCGACACAGGTGTCACTTTGAGGTCGCAAGCTACGGCGAGCGCGAGCATACTTCTTTGATTCTTAGATAAGAGCGCATTCGGAGCCGCAGCGGCTGCTATCGTGGGCATGAGTTGTTGTGTTTCGTTCAGGCGAACTGGGTCGGGCAAGGTCATGAGGGATTCCGAGCTTGAACGAAGAGTTGAACGGTTTAGTGCTATACCAAGATCGGTGGCCGCATTATCCCGAGTTGTTAGCGGCGCCAAATTATAGCGCTTCTCTACTGTCGCTAAAATTGAAGTGTGATCAAAATGCACTGGCCTGGGGTCGTCTACATCTCCAATGACCGTCCCTCTTTCGGTATAAGGTGAAACGACGATCGCCGGCACTCGAACCCCAAGCGACGTAAATTCAAATGGCTGATGTGGATTCGCATACCGAAGGTCATCACCTGTTGGGACTGCTCTCGGAGGTGAGATGTGGTCATAGAACCCGCCATGTTCGTCAAAGGTTACGACAAACATCATTTTGTCCCATATGGAAGATTGCCTTACCGTTTCATAGACATGCTTAACGAGCATTTCACCACGCCGTATATCGTTCAGCGGATGCATTGAATTACCACCGGTATAGTTATGGCCCACGTCGTAAAAGGGTTCGATGAAAACATAAGGCGGAAGTGAATTAGTCCGCACATCCGTCACAAAATATTGCATTGATCTAAAATGTTTCGTGAAAGGATTGACGTATTCAAGGCGGAGTTCATCGATGCCAGCTGCTTGGGGAAGCCCATCATGATAAATGCGCCAGTCTAACTGTGCTTTGTCTAGCGAATGATAAATTGTATTGAAAGAGTAGCCATGTAATATCTGCTCTTCAGTAGGACTGTCGATGAGTCCACCCGATGTTCCGGCATGAACGAAAAAACGATTTGGCCATGTCGGTCCTGGCATCGAGGAGTACCAGAAGTTAAACAATGAATATTCGTTAGCAAGAGTAGACAAGAGCGGTACCTGATCACTTTGAAAGCAGCCCATCACGAGTGAAGCGTCTTGAGCAGACACCGCCGATTCCATAGCGCGATAGACAAAACCATTCATCGGCGCCTGGACAGAGGGCAGATTGGGTGGAAACGGCGGTGTGAGTTGCGGGCCATACAATTGATATTGCACATCTCTAAATTCATGGCCGGGATCAAAGGGTATCACATATTCATTCGCTCTCTGAACGGGCCATCGGCTCACAGGCGCAGGAGAATTCGCATCGCTATAGTTCGCAAACTCATGGTCCGTGATGCCAGCTATTCGACCATCTTTCATCTTGAGATAGCCGAACAGATGGTCAAACGACCGGTTTTCTAACATGAGCACAATGATGTGTTCTATTTTCTCTAAACTGGTTGACATAGAACTCCCTTCCGAGAATGTAATGTCTTTTTTACCGATTGGGAAGTTTACGGATAACCTTTAGCGTCTCCCCTGCTCCCATTAGCTGGACTCTGAATGGATACCAACTCTTTAGGCAAAGGCTCAAGACCGTATCAGAAGGACACTATTTTTAGGAGACAGCGAATCCATATGGTTTCTCCACAGACCATCCGGACTGACCTAAACAATATACCTCGGCAAGCCCGAGGCCTCGGCCCGTTTCAATCTCGATTGTCCTCAGCTTCGCGATGATCCCTTCTACAGCATGGCTTGAAAGGGGGCAAGGTCGTATAACATCAATGTAGTATTACACTGCACTTGACACACGTGATGTGAGGGGGCACCATCATACACCAAAATCAATTGCACACTAGAATTGAACGAGTATATGGGAAAGTTAGATAAAAGTTAGATAATGGCTATGCTGAAGACTGTGTTAATAAGTGCTTTACTTGTGGGGATGTTTGTCCCAGTTCTCGGATATGCTGATCAACCTAAGATATACACGTGCTCACTGGTACCGGTCGGCTGGACAGGAAATTCCGTCCCCATAGGAGAAAGTGTGGGACTGGAACTCAAACTCTCCGGTTTTGGTTATTTTTCTAAGTTATCGAAAAAATGGTCAATTGTTCCTGGACCGGGTTCTATAAAGAGTACACCAGGCCTTTTCGGCATAGGAACATCAGCTACGGACTTTGAATTTGAAGTTCCCTCTGATGCTGTCCCTGGCCACGGTACTGACATCGAATTAGTTGTAACAGACGACAGTGGAATGACGGCAACGTGTGATACTCATTTTCAGTTTATTGATGCTGAAACCTGGCGCAGGATAATGACCCACTGATGACTGAACCCTCCTAAATGGCTCCAGATGCCCAGTGCGGGTTGGCCAAAATGTGAGGCCCTATTCCGCATTTGCGTCACACCGTCAACTAGATTCTCGCCAAGATACGGTAAGCCGAGGTCGTTCTGAGCAAGGGGCAAACTAAGGCTCAGACTTGTCGAGGCTCGAGCATGACTGAACCACAGCCACCTGAGCGGACTTTGGCAAGGTTCACCATCGACAAGCTGCTTGGGCGTGAAGCGGCAGAGGGAAACTCTTGGTAGATTTCTCATGCCCCCTCCAATTTAGATGATGAGGTGAGAGACCTAATTTGGAGATCCAGGACATTAGCCTCTTTCTGAGAGAAATCTCATTTAAAACAGGGGCGCCTTCGGCTCCTACACCATTGATGCTCCAGTGTAACTATTTGAATCCGTCACGGATCCCCTTTGCAATACCGGCCCCAAGCCAAGAACCTACCACGCCAATGTCGACGGTTATACCGGCAAAACCACCAACGCTAAGTTTCTCACTCTGTGGAGGTGCAGCAGTGTTCGTCACAATTTGGCCATTCTGAAAACCTCCGTCCAGATGGTTGACCTTCGATATGTGGGCGCCGGCGACTATGTCCACACCTTTAAATGTCTCGATGCTAAGTCCGGCATAAAAGTTTTTAAGGGGGCTGTCGACCATGCTGATGCCAACGACGGGAGAGATAGTCCGTGCGAACGAATACAAAACCGACTCTAAATACTTGGGGCCGAATGGTGCTTTTACGCTATCAATAAATTCACACGAAACACATTCAAGTATGTCTCGCTCGTACCAATAGACCTTGAGAAAGACCGGATAATTGACAGGGGAGTCATTTTTCCGGCTCGATGTAATGACATGTTGTCCGTTGACATTTGTGATGGTCGAAAACGTTTCGTTGCCAGCGGCCAACGAGGAATAAACGGGACCTGCGATGATCCTGAATCGATACAGATCGCGAACGATCATTTCGTCATCAATGACAGAATCTTTTGACGGAGTACTAGTGTCCTTTGTTGCGGTGCTAGTTGGCGTAGCAGTGCCTCCAGGCTTGTCTTCTCCAGTCGGTTTCTGGCCAGGCTTTTCTGCGGCCGTTTTGAGGTGGCCGGAAAGAGACCTTATGGTATCAATGATTTCATCCTGGGGAGATTTTCTAATAATCTTTCCACTAGTCGGATCTGTATCTGCAGGTATCCCGCTTACCTTTGTGTTGTTTAATAGTGTGGCAGATTTTTCAAGTCCGGAGAGAATGTCAGGGAGACTCAAGGTCTGAGCTGTACTGGATGTTCCAGTTTTTGGCGCGATCGCAATCTGGTACCCGATCTTGATGCCCCCTTTCAGCAATGTGTGTAAGTCGCAAGCCCAGATAGATTTTTGAGCTAACAGCTCCACTCGGTTTTTAGCAGCAGAAAGATGAGTGAGCGCCTCACTTATAGAATGTCGACTGTCAACAATTTGAGATTCTAGTGTCTTTCGTTGTTCGGAATCCGCTACAGATGTAAGCTTGCCCTGGACGCTGTCGAGTTTGCTGGGAACTGTTTCAAGCTGATCACGTATATTTTTTAATTTCACCTCAAATTCTTGTTGTGATAGCGATGGTTGGCCATCTTCCAGGGGTAGTTGCTTCAATAACAGGCTAGCTGTAGCAGTAGCCTCGGCAGCCTTGCTCTTAATTGCAGCAATTTCAGCTTCTAGAGCAGTTTGATCTGCTATCGACAGTCCTGGCACCTCCATCAGAAAGTTCTTATTTGCCGGATTCGTCGTCAGGGCTGACGCAGCCTGGACATTTTTAGCCGTATCCGCCTTGGGAGCGGTTGCGGGTACGACTGCGGCGTCGGTTGCTGCAAAGCTGTTTTCTGTAATCTTGCATGCTAATGAGTTCAACCCTAGGACTAAGATCCTGGCATTGTCCTTTTTGGTCACAATAGGTTTTCTGTGAGAGGTTTCTATGTCGACTTTTGGGAATTGTTTCTTACTGCTCTGGCAATCATTGTCATCTTTAAATTCCAGATGGCTGTATTTCTTCGCGAGACACTTGGCACTCTTATGAAGATTGTCTTGCGTCGTCTCAGGGGGAAGGCTGAGAAACCCGATATATTCATACTGTAGAGTGGGGTCTCCTTTTTCGTTGATTCGCTGGTCATAAACTAACCAGTAGTCATTCGCGAAAGCGGAGGTACTGAGACCCCACCCGAATATGAGAGCAATGGCTACATTGCGAATGTGCATGGAGGACTCCTATAATAAGGCAACCGTTGCGTGCCTCAATAATAAGTGATACCGTGAAAATTGCTTATCTAGCTTGACCGCAGTAAAGAGAGCAAATTTGTTGCATCAGCAATGTCAAAGGTAGATTACTGGCATTCTTTAATCGGACTATTGATTCGGTTCTGGATTATTGTCCACAGCTTCCAAAAAGCTCTTCAAACAATTCTTCTATATTCCATATACAAGTATCCCGTTTGGGAAGCGTGACCTTACCATCACGCCGGGAGCTCAGTGGATTACTCTTTTGAATAAGGCTATATAGTCTTATGTCCTGGAACTAAATGGCCCTATCGGTAGGAACCCTTCGACTCCAGTTCATTTGAACCATGATGTACCTACATATAAGTACTAAGCAACATCCGCGCCACCATAAACCTCTAATGCACGCTACGAATTTCGGCGGGATTGCATTGCGGCTCTTATGATGAAGATTTATGATGTGGATCTGATTCGATTCAGATGAATCAAAATAGCTTCAAAAGTTTAAATATCGGCAGATTGTGTTGATGCTATATGCTGATTGCGTGTCTCTCTTCGCGACCGGCTATGGCCGACCTAAATGTCACTGGCGAGACGAATCGCTGGCGCAAGAAACCTAACACTCATTAATAGTTCTTAGTCGCAAATGGTAGTAATCACTTTTTTGCAGGCGCATTGGGGAGGGGTATTCATATGGCAAAAACCGACGAAATCTTGTCATGGCTCCCTTCTCTGTACCTTGCGAGAAGCGTCTAAACGTCTAGATCAGTTTGTGGACGAGCACTCAAACCATTTCACTGCGGTCCAAATCGACACATAGACGCTTGGAGAAGTCGATTGATGGAATCGTGAGCAGAGCTCTGTTCCTGTTTTATCGATTGGTCACGGTTTTGGTCACGGTTCAGGCACGGTTTTGGTCACGATCACAGATCTAAACCAATCACAGGTAGTCACAATCCGATAGAGTAATTCAATCGTCCAGTTGTGGAGTTTCTCTCACTCCGTCGCTTTCCATCCCTGCCAGTCGCAATAGTTTGATTAGCCCTTTTAAGGCGAGGGCCCTGGGTTCGAGTCCCAGTCGGCTCATCACATCTTTCAATAGTTTCCAAGCTCTTTTTCCGTGACCGCTTCTTCAGTCACGATCCTGGTCATGTTTCCCTCTCATGGTAGCGGCTAAACTAGGCACAGCGAGTGCGTGCAAAACCTCGCGGGGTGAGAGGCAGGCGACGGGGGATCTGTTGGAGGAGCCGCCGCGTAATCCCGAGTCAAACGGCTTGGCAGAAGCGTTCTTCGGCAGCTTCAAACGGGATCATGTGCATTCAGGCCTTCCTTGAGACGTTCGAGGACGTGGCCCAGGAGCTGCCGGCATGGACCGAGCACGACAATCACGAGGCTCCGCACAGCGCGTTTCACATGCGGTCCCCGGCCGAGTGCCATCTCGAATGGGTCGTCAAAACCAAGAATCTGTCTGTCCAAAATTTAGGTGGGGCACAAGAAATCTTGCTGACGATCTCTCAGGATAGAGAGGTTCGGGATATATAGGTTTACTTTAATACGTACTTAGGTTAAGACGTACTGCCTTCAACTGAGTGGTGGCCTCCTGCGAGGTGGTGTGATGCGGCCCTGGCGCAACGAGACACCGACCGACCAGCAACGTGCTTCAGATGAGTCGACCACTGCCTCACCATCTCTCAATGGGCTTTTCGGTTTCTACTGGAGCCGCTCTCTTCCCGTAATTGCCCGCAAGATTGAGAACGATTTCCCACCGAACCGGGATGCAGAGGACTCTGGTAGCCTTCCGCTTTCTGATGCCGAAGATCTGGTGTCAGAATTTGAACGGGATGCCAACGCTGAATGGAGCCTTGCGAAACGAACGCATGACGAGGAACGCCCATGAAGCTCGCTTACCTTCCCGTATTCTGTTCCGACACACCCCGGGTCACCAACCTCACTCAACCGTGGCTGTTCAAACTCGCTACTCACGCCGCGGGATTTTTTTTCGATATGTCGGGCGAACGCGAACTCATGGAATTCCGCGTATTCGACTGGTTTCAACTGCCGGTCACCAGCCAGCAGTGGAATGACTGGGGTTTCGATGCGGGCGACCATGTTGTGCCGATGGTCGCTTCCGGTCTGCATGTCGACTTGGCCCCATACGATCACTTCGTCTTCGTCATCGATAAAACCGACGCTCATCTCGCCGCCACACGTCCATCCGACCGAAAATACACCTATATGGGTGCGCAGGACGTGGATGCTGCCATCCTTTGCCACGAGCTTGGGCACCAGTACAACTCCAATCATGCCAACCTCGATACGCCTGCTGGTCCCGAGGAATATGGCGATAGCTTTTGCATCATGGGTGCGGAAGGAGCGAAGTTCTCCTACACTGAGCCCTCGCTGAACTTCACGAACCTGGTTGGTCAATCTCTTTGGCGCTATTGCATGCAATGCATGGCGCTGTTTTACGACGGCTATTCCACGAAAGGAGTCTGCCCCGGCGCGGGACCGCTCGGCCGAATCGGCGGCTTGAAAGGTCATAAGGCAGCCGGGTATATGTTCGTTCTTCCGCATGATATCCCAGGACCCGGCCAAAACAATTGGCGCTACTGTAAGTTCTGCCAGTCGATGTTCTTTGACGGCTATTCGGACAAGGGCAAGTGTGCAGGCAGCCCCTCCGGCGGCCACGTAGCTGAAGGATACATGTTTGTCCTCCCGCATGACATCGTGGACACAGGCCAGGCGGAATGGCGGTATTGCGACCGTTGTCACAGCATGTTTTTCAACGGATACCCGACCAAGGGCGTCTGCGCTGCCGGTCCGGGGGGTCACAAGGCCGAGGGGTACAATTTTTCCCTCCCGCATGATATTCCGGATCATGCAACCGCCGGACCTGGTATGGTGGCGCCCAATCTCGGAGCCTGCAATTGGTTAGACCTATTCAACCAGAACGTTGGCCGCGATCTTGGCCCGATCCTCCGATCGCGGCCATCGGAAACCGTCGTGGAACTTGCTCCTCTGAGAGGCGCTCCAACTAATGGCTATATTGGGACTCCAGTCTGCGGCTGGGGCGATGGACTGTTGCCAGCGCGTAGCGGACAACGGCTTCTTATTGAATATCGTAGCCGCGATGGCCGAGATCGCGGGCTGCCGACTACTGATACGGGCGCGCCGGGTTTTCTCGTCATTCACCAGGCGTCCGGTTCTGGCACAGGGACATCTTCGCTCCAAATTGCCTCAATACCCGTCGAGGTGGGTGCGACGACGTATCTCGATCCCGGCGGGCTCGATGTCACGGTGGCAAGTTACGACGCGGGCCGCAATACGGTGATCGTCCGCGTGCGAAGCGAACCCTGGCCGCCCCCTCTGGGACAGGCAAACTGGCGCTACTGCCGTAAGTGTCAGTCGATGTTCTATGATGGGTATGCGTCAAAAGGACTCTGCCCGAAGGGAGGGGTTCATGCAGCCGCCGGTTGGAACTTCGTGCTACAGCATGATATCAGCGGTCCTGGCCAGAACAACTGGCGATATTGCGTGAAATGTCAAACGCTCTACTTTGACGGGTATTCACATAGTGGCCGCTGTATGGGCCAAGGACACGTTGCCGCCGGATTCAACTATGTCATCCCGCATGACGTACCCGGTCCTGGTCAGTCATCCTGGCGTTACTGCACGAAATGTCAAATGATGTTCTTCGACGGCTATCCACGGAAGGGAGTCTGTCCTCAGGGCGGAGCGCATACGCCGGCCGGATTCGATTTCAATCTGCCTCACGATGCGCCTGGGCCCGGGCAAGCAGACTGGCGATTCTGTTCCAAGTGCGAAGGGCTTTACTTCGACGGGTTAGAGGATAAGGGTAATTGTCCGGCAGGAGGTCCTCACACCGCCGCAGGCTATAATTTCCGGTTACCGCACGATGCACCAGGATCAGGTCAAGATGCGTGGCGGTTCTGCCGCAATTGTCAGGGTCTCTACTACGATGGTTACCCAACAAAGGGCACGTGTCCTGCGAGCGGCCATCAGGCAGCGGGCTTCAACTTTGTCCTTGAGCATGACATGACAGGCCCCGGCCAGAGTAATTGGCGGTTCTGCTCGAAATGCAATTCGATGTACTTCGACGGCTATCCTACCAAGGGAGTGTGTCCCGCCGGTGGACCTCACAGCGCCGCCGGTTACAATTTCATGCTCCGGTATAAGCCGTGAGTGCGCGGTAAGATTGTAATAATCATTTAACGATCTTTCTGGTTGTGAGCTGGCTCAAGAGCCACTTTATGCATGGGATTGTTTCGGCTCTAGAGAAGTTATAGGAAATTGCTTCCAGAAAGCGTAGTACCTCGCAGCTCACTAAACAGTTGGGTGGCGTCTTACCGGACTGCCGCGGAAATCAGGGCAAGATGTCCCAATCCTCACGTTCATCAAAATCGTAGGCGGCGTAAACAGAAAAAACGCTCAACGTGAAACTACCCATAAGGAGAATAGCATGGCCTTCGTAACAACCTCGCTCCCGAACAGCGGTCGCACCACGCATTTTGCGATCTCTTACGATGACACGTTGCCCCGCACGCGCGGGCTTGATATCGCGCGTGATCTCCTCAACTACTGCGAGAATGATCTCGCCTTGATGCAGAGCTGGTTCCCTGGCGTTAATTTTCAGTTCGCCTTTCCCATTAGCGTGCAGATCACCGGCGACTCCGGTGGCGCTTCGTGGACCGACCCGCCGGATATCGCGTTGTGGTTCGGGTTCCATCCGTCGATTGACATCATGCCCGGTCCGAAACCAACAACCGGGCTGGTACGTTTTCTTATCGTCGCCGAAGTCACCGAGATGTTTATGGCGTCGCAGAGAAAACAGTGGTTCGGCGACACGCATGTCTCGGGCGCCGACGAGGGCAGCATGGGCGAGTCGCTGTCGCGCTTCTTGGCTTCGCAATTCCTGTCTATCACGAGCATTAGCAAGGCAATCTTCCCCGGATTCAGCGTCGTACCTATCTGGCTGAACGATGCATTGCGTCCTAACTTCATCGACGTGGCTCCGGATGACATCGACCCGGATGCGACGACGGGCTGCGGGACCTGCTTTATCTACTTCCTGAAAGATCAGCTCGGCTTCAGTATTCAGCAGATCATTGCAGCGTCGGCATCGACGCTGGCCGGCGTCTACACCAACCTCACAGGCAAGACGGACGGTTGGCAAACATTTAAGGATCTCGTCGACTTGCATTACCCGATCGGCACGAGCAAACATTTTCCGCCGCTCGACAACATTTTCCCCGTGGCTAACCTGGCGGCGTTTTCGGCGCCGGCGCTTATCAGCTGGGTGTCCAATGATTCGCCGAACATCGCCCGCATTATTCTCGATCACCCCGTGACAGCCGGCATCGATGTCATGCTGGCGAGCGATGACCCAATGGCAATCGAAGTGCCTAAGAGTATCATGCTGGGGGATTCCGGTTTCGTGCCGCTCGATGTCAAGACTCAAAACGCGGTGTTCATCTCCAAGGTCGTGAATCTTACTGCAAGCTATGCAGGCAAGAACATTACCGCGGTGGTCACCGTAGTTCCCCCGGGGCAGCTACCGGTGGCGCCGCTCGACATCCAGCCGATCACCAACAACGATCCTTGCGCGCAGACTTACGTCGCAGGCAGTTCGCAGGACTTCGTGGTGAAGAACCCGTACGTGCTGCTTGACAGGCATGGGCTCACGTACAATTGGACCGTTGTCGGCGCTACTGTGCAGTACAATACCTCGCCCACTCTGACCATTTCCCCTTTGCCACCACCGGGAAGCAAGGTTACCATCGATGTGACACTGACAAATGCAGTCGGCATACGGGCCAAGGGCAAACTCGAATTCACGACCACCCAGCTGCGCACCGGCCTGCAGGAAGAATTGCGGCACCTTAACTGCTCGCTGCGCCAATTGAAAGCCATCGACACTCGGATACCACCGAATGTGCCGGTCGAGGAGGTCACGATTCTGCAAGACCCCGAACAACTCACTCGCATCGAAGTTCAAGCGCGGTCGATGGCGGCAGCGGCGGAACGTGTGGTTGCGGCCGTTAAGGCGACGCGAGCTAGCCTTGGATCGCGCTCGGGATGATCGGTGGAGCAGGATGATTCATATGCATCGGAGTGCCTCACTCCGTTAGGCCTTCGCCCCAATGTTGGTAGGCGCTGGGATTTACCAACTCGGCGATGTGACAAATTTGTGACATGAATTTGCTGGAAAGGAAGGAATCGGATAGAAAGCAGAGAGCCAATATAAGGGCATAACATGCCGGTATTGCAGCCATATTGTGGAAACCGTTGCAATCGCGAGCACTTGTCAAATCCACGCAATTCGAACTTTTAAGGCGAGGGCCCTGGATTCGAGTCCCAGCCGGCTCACCACTTCGAATCACGGGGTTACCTCCATAACCAATAAGACGATTGCGCTCGGCCGGACAGGTAGCGAACCAAGCTGT
>JACXTT010006125.1_pt1 | contig 17262 bp, 14 predicted proteins | sample 9270951 | NCBI WGS metagenome assembly JACXTT01 (sample SAMN15532306, study PRJNA645909) | rock metagenome | isolation source: weathered quartz diorite | place: Puerto Rico | collected 2017-06-21 | reverse complement strand
GGGTGTGCCGATATTGCGCGCTCCTGCAAAACCCGACGCGAAATGGGAAGGCATTTAAATTTACCCGCCGGGAAATTGCCAAGCGACCTTGTCCCCAACCGAACCCCGTGTTACCCTGGGGATCAATTCATGCTCCACCGGCTCGTGGTCTTGCTCTTCCTGTTTTTCTCGCTGCTCCCGTATGCGCAAACCGCGCGCGATTTGAGGGTGAAGCGCATTGCGCCTCCCCTGCCGGACAAGCGCGCCCGGTGGGCCGTTGCCGTCGGCGTATCGTCTTACAAGTACGTTCCGCCACAAGCTCAGTTGAGGTTCGCCCACCGCGATGCCGAGGACTTTGCCCGCCTCCTTCGCTCCCCCGAAGGCGGAGGGTTCCCGGCCAGCAACATCCGATTGTTGACGGAAGAGTCCGCGACCGTCGGAGCCATTCGCGCCGCCATCCACTCCTGGCTGCCTCGCTCCGTGGGACCCAACGATGTGGTGTACATCTTCGTTGCCGGACACGCCGTCACCGCCGAACGCAACGAAAGCTACTTCGTCGCACATGACTCGGATCCCCAGAACCTCCACGCAACCGCCCTGCCCTTCAAAGAACTGAACGACGCCCTCACGAACAAAATGAAAGCGGCAAGCGTGGTGCTCTTCGCAGACGCCTGTCACGCCGGCGGAATCGGTTGGACCGCCGATCCATCGGCAAAGCCCGCCGCGACGCAGCGCTCGCTCGAGGCAATGGGAGCAAACGACCGGTCCTTTCTGAAACTCCTTGCCTCCCGGCCGAGCGAGCAATCCTTCGAAGACGCGCGCTGGGGCGGAGGACACGGCATATTCACCTACTCATTGCTCACCGCACTGGGCGGCGCCGCCGATCGGGACCGCGATGGATTCGTCCGCGTCTCCGAGCTGATTGACTACGTATCGACTAACGTCCCCAAGCAGACGGAAGCAAAGCAGAATCCCCGGGTCGCCGGCAACTTCGACGCTGCAATGCCCGTCGCCTCGGTCCCAATCGACGTCCGGCAACCGGCGCCCGCGCCCGCGACTCTCCGTGTGACCGGCCCGCCGAACGCCGCTGTCTATCTCGACCGGGAGTTCCGTGGCAGCATTCGCCCCACGGGGGACCTGATGATCGAGACGGATGCCGGCGCGCGTGTCATCTCAGTGGACATGCCGGGCAGCGTTGGCGACGGCCAGTTCGAGCAGCCGCTCACGCTGAAGGCCGGCCAGAACGCAGTCGATCTGCAAAAGTCGCCTGAGTTCGCCCTTCTCAAAATGAAGGCGAGCATCCGCGCGGGCAATCTTCTCGGCCCGGGCGGCGCGCTCGAACAGTATCGAGCCACCCAACCCCAATCGGCTGTAGCTACCGCGCTCGTCACAGGGGCTCTCGAGGACGCCGGCATGGAATGCGTGTCCGACTACGTGCAGTCCACTACAAACGGCTTGAAGAGAGCGATGTTCCTGCGTTCCGCGGAGGCTTTTAAAACGCTGAGCACCCTCCGCCCGGCAGACCTTTCGCTCCAGGCGAAATCGCTCTTCTGCCAGGCGCGCGCGTACATCGCCGCGAACGAGTTCCCGCTGGCCATCGAAACCTTGAATCGGTCGCTCGCCATCGATCCGGATTTTGCCTGCTCGTATAACGCGCTTGGCGTTGCATTGAGCCACATCGCAGGACGAATGGAGGATTCCCGCCGCGCCTTCGAAACCGCCGCCAGGCTCACCCCCGAGTGGGCATTGCCGCCTCTCGAAATCGCCCGTCAGTACATCAACGCAGGCGATCTTCGCGGCGCCGTCCCACATTTGGAGAAAGCCGCCAGGCTGAACCCCAAGGCAATCGGCATCTACTGGTCCCTCGCGCGAGTCCACCGGCTCCTCTTGAACAACCCGGACTTCCTCCGCGTGGCCAGCGCGACCATCGCCATCGATCGGAACTATGCGCCGATCTACGCGGAACTAGGCCAGTTTTACGAAAGTATTCGCGATCAGGCAAGAGCGGCCCAAGCCTACGACAGCTATCTGCTGCTCGCTCCGAACTTCGCCGATAGCGCCGAAGTCCGCAAACGAGTGCAGGCGATCCGGGCGCCGGCGGCCTCCCCAGCGCCTCCCCAACCCAAAAAGCGCCCGACGCTTCGCCGCGACGACAAACAGGACTAATCGCTACTCAGAGCGCAGAGTCTCCACTGGATCCACCCGCGCAGCTCTCCGCGCCGGTAGATAACTGGCTGTAACCGCCGCCAGAATCAGAGTCCCCGACGCCACCGCGTAGGTCAACGGATCCACAGGACTCACTTCAAAAAGAATCGACTGCATCAAACGCGCAAGACCGAACGCCAGCGCCAATCCGCAAACGGCGCCCGCGCCGGACAACAGCAGGCCCTCGCGCACGAACAGCCCGGTGACTCCCTCGAGTGGGGCGCCAAGCGCGATGCGGATCCCGATCTCGCGAGTCCGTTGCGACACCGCATATGAGATCACACCGTAAATTCCAACCACGCCAAGCAGCAGCGCCATTGTTCCTGCCGTCATGAGCAGCAGCGGCGTCAACGACGTCCTGGCCAACGAACCTTCGTAAACCGTCTGCATTGTCTTGACGTCCGCCAGCGGCAGCGCCGGATTCACACTCGCGACAGCCTGCTGAATTTCCTGCCGCAGCAGCGAAGAACCGGCGCGCGGCGTACGAATCACGTAAACCATGCTCCGCTCGAGCGTCGAGCTCGACTCCGGGTTCTTCTTCAACATCGGCCAATACACAATTGCCGGCGCCTTTTGATCGATGCCATCGTCGCGCAAGTCCGCGATAACGCCGATGACTTCGCGCCAATCGTCCTTCGCCGACACCCGGATCCGTTTGCCAATCGCCGCGTTCGGCTCGCTCCACAACTCACGCGCCAGATTCTCTGAAACCAGCACCACTGGCGCGGCGCGATAGGTCTCGGCCCACGTCATCTCGCGACCCGCAATCATCCTGGTCCCGATCGCAGCAACGTATCCCGGCGAGATGCTTTTGAAGCGCCGGACTGGCGGAATGCCTCCTCCTGGCTGCCTCGCTTGCTGTCCTTCCACGTCGATCGGATCGTTCGAGCCCCCCTCGAGCGGCAGGTTGTTGATCGCCGCTGCCCGCACAACGCCAGGCGTCGACTCCATCTTGCGAATGAGCGCTTCCTGCATTCGGATGACGGCTTCGTCGTCTTGGACCTGCGCGGCGGGAATTCCAATGCGCATCGCCGCCAACTCCGTAGCTCCAGTAAAACCGGGGTCGACCTGCCGCAACGCCCAGGAGGTCCGGATCATCAGGCCGGCCCCGACGAGCAAAACCAGCGCCAGCGCCACCTGCACGAAAACGAGCATTCCTCTCGCTCGCCGCCGTTCTTTGCTGCCCGTCAGCGGCCGGCCGCCTTCCCGCAATCCCGCCAGCACTCGAGGACGCGCATAGTGGAACACCGGAATCAAACCGAACGCCAATCCCGACAGCAGCGCAACGCCGACGGCGAACGCGAGCACCGTGGCGTCGATCGAGATCTCATGCAGGCGAGGCAGATGCGCCCAGCCAGAAGCGGCCAATGCCCGTAGAGCCGCATACGCGAGCGCCAGTTCGAACGCGCCGCCGGCAAAGCTCAGCAGCGTGCTCTCGAGCAGAAGCTCGCGCGCAATTCGTTCCCAGCCCGCCCCAAGCGCGGCGCGAATCGCCAACTCCTGCCGGCGGCCGGCGGCGCGAACCAATAGCAGATTCGCCACATTCGCACAGGCGATCGACAGAACTATGCCAACCGTACCCATCAACAACCACAACGTGGCCCCGGCATCTCCCACCAGGACGTCTTTCAGCGGACGCAACCTCGCGGCGATACGGGCGTCAGCGAACAAATTGGGCCTCCATCCGGGGTTCAACGGAAACTTCTCCGCCGCCAGCGGCAACATCCGGTCGATGTCCGAATTGGCTTGCGCCAGCGTCACGCCGGGCTTGAGTCTCGCCACGCCGTCGCAACAGAAGCTGATCAGCCAGATGCTCGAACGCTCGATTCGCAGCGGCGCGATCAACGAAATCGCGCGGTCCATAAACTGAAACGAAGCAGGCAAAACGCCGATGATCGTGTGCGCCTTCCCGTCCAACAGAATTCGGCGGCCCACCGTGGATGGGTCTGCCCCGAAACGCGAGCGCCAAAACCCGTCGGAAAGCATCACGGTCGCCTCGCCCTTCGGATCTTCGTCCGCTTTTGTGAAACCGCGCCCGATCGCCGGCTGCACCCCGAGAACCGGCAGAAAGCTCCGCGATACGGCAAGCCCCGCCGCTTGCTCAGGCTCCGCCAGACCGGTCACCGTCCAACTGTCGCCGGACCAGATGCTGACATCTTCGAAAACCCGGTTCTCTTCTTTGTAAGTGAAAAAGAGCGACAGCGACAGATTCAGCTCTTTGATGTCGATGCCGGGAGCCGTATGCCGAAGAGCGACCAGCCGCTCTGAGTTCGCGTACGGCAGCGGCTTCAGCAGCACTCCCTCGATCACGCTGAAAATTGCCGTACTGGCGCCAAGGCCGAGCGCCAGCGTGAGTACGCTCACCGCCGTAAACCCGGGGCTTGCCCTCAACCGGCGGGCTGCATAACGCAAATCGGTAAACAAGGTGTCCAAGGTGTTCTCCCATCCGGACTCGCGCACTTGTTGGCTCACGGCTGTCATGGTCCCGTCCAGTTCCAACCGCGCCGCCCTCCGCGCTTCCTCAGGAGATAGCCCTTTTGTCGTAAAAGCCGTTTCCGATTCCTCCAGATAGTGGTTGAGTTCGTCGGCAAGATCCTGGTCCGCCGCTTTCCGGTTTCGGAGAGTTCGAAGGCCTCTGGTGATGTGGCGCCACAACGACATTCGTTTTTTCCTACGCCTCAGGATATCTTCCTTCCACTTGAGTGTCAAGATGTGACACTCAAGTGGAACATCTCGGGAACGAGCCGAGCCTTCGACAGCCTCGAATGCGGGTAGCATGTTCTGTAGGTCCCATCGAACGCCGCGCGCAGGAGGTTTCGCCGCCCATGCTCCTCAACGACCTGAAATTCGCCCTCCGCTCCCTGAGCCGAACAAAAGGGTTGACGGTTACCGTGATTCTCACCCTCGCCCTCGGCATCGGCGCGAATGCCGCCATCTTCACGCTCGTGCGCGGCGTCCTCCTGCGCCCGCTCGTGAACCGCGACGAGGACCGCCTCATCTACATCCGCCAAACCGCGCGCGGCATCGGAACCGACAACACCACATTCTCCGTTCCGGAAATCGACGAATTGAAAGCCGCGGTCAAATCCATCACCGCATTCGGGGATTTCTCCATGATCGGTTTCACGATGGTTGGCCTCGGCGAACCTCGCGAAGTCCGCGCGGGCGTGGTCGGCGGAACTTACTTCGAAGTCATGGGACTCCGCCCCGTCCTCGGCCGCTTGCTCGACATGCGCGACGATGGGCCGAAAGCCGCGGGAGCCATGGTCCTCACCCATCGCTTCTGGACCACGGAACTCAAAAGCGATCCGTCGGTTCTCGGCAAAACGGTCCGCCTGGGCCGCCGCAGCGCCACCATCGTTGGCGTTCTCGAACCATCGGTCCCCTACCCTGCCGAAACCGAGATCATAGCCAATGTCGTCACCAGTCCGCATCATCTGTCCGCAACCATGGTGACCGGCCGCGTCCACCGCATGACCGAACTCTTTGGCCGCCTGGCGCCGGGCGTCGAATTGGAACAGGCGCTGGCGGAACTCCGCACCGTTCACAGCACGATCCTCCGCGATCATCCCGACGCCTACTCGCCCAAAGCGGACTTCCGGATCGAAGCCCGACGTCTGCGCGAACAGATCACCGCCCGCGCACAGACGATCCTCTGGATTCTGCTCGCCGCCGCCGGGCTCGTGTTCGTCATCGCGTGCTCGAACGTCGCGAATCTGATTCTGGCCCGCAGTGTGCGCCGCGAAGGCGAACTTGCCCTGCGTATGGCGTTAGGCGCAAGGGCGGGCGCGATCCGCCGGACCCTGCTCGCGGAAAGTCTCCTGCTGTGCGGCGCCGGGGCCGCGTTAGGCGTGCTGATCGCCAGGCCGCTCGTGTCGATCCTGTCCCGCTACGCCTCGCGTTTCTCCGTTCGCGCCCTCGACCTGACCATTGACGCGAGCATGCTTTGGGTGGGCGTCGCGCTGGCTTTGTTGGCCGCCGTTTTCCTTGCGTTTGTCCCGCGCCTGCCATCGTCGGCGTCGATGAGCATTGGCAGCAGTGGCGGGGCGCGAACCACAGGCAGTTCCAACCGCCGCCTGCGGGTCTTTGCAGTGACGCAGATCGCAGCCTCGTTCGTACTTCTCGCCGGCGCCAGCATGTTGCTCAACACTCTGCTGTCGATGCAGGCCATGCCCACGGGATTCGAGACCCGCCGCGTGATCGCCATGAACGTGCCGGTAATGTCCTATGGCCGCACGCCGGAGCAAGTCACCGGCTTCTATAAGGAAGCGATGCGCCAGATCTCCGAACTGCCCGGCGTGGACCGCGTCGCCGTCGGAACAACCATCCCCTGGCGCGACGCCGGCAACTTTGGACCAGGCTTCGAGTTCTCCGCCGACGGCCACGTCCGGGCCGCGGGAGAGGAATTCCCAAGAGGCAGGTTCCGGACGGTCTCTCCGGGCTTCTTCGCCGCCCTCCGAATTCCGGTGATCGCCGGCCGCGATTTCAACGACTCGGACCGCAAGGAATCGGAGAAAGTCGTGATCGTGAGTCAGAGCCTCGCCCAGCGCATGTTTCCGAATCAGGACGCCGTCAACCGCCACCTGACCTGGGTGGATCCGGTGATGAAATTCATCGAGGTTAGCGAGGCGCCGCGCCGGATTGTGGGTGTAGCAGCCGACATCGACGACGAGAACATCGTGCCGGGTCCGGCGTTGAGCGTGTACCACCCGCTCGATCAGGAAATGGGCGGCGGACGCCTGTTCATTCACGCGAGTGGAGATCCATATTCGCTCGTGAGCCCGGTCACACGCATCATTCGGACGCTGGCGGTCGATCAGGTGGTGGAACGCGCAGCAACGCTCGACGACATTCGAACCGAGGTTCTCACTCCCGAACGCCTGAACACGCTCGTTTTCGGAGGTTTCGCCGCAGTCGCACTAGCGATAGCAATAGTCGGCGTGGGAGGAGTGCTGGCCTTCTCAGTAAGCGGCCGGACTCGGGAATTCGGCATACGCCTGTCCGTCGGGTCCCAGCCGCTGCATATTCTCAGAGGAGTGATCGCCGAAGGGGTCATCATGGGGGCCGCCGGCATCGCCGCGGGAGGCGCCTGCGGTTTCGTCCTGGGCCGCATCGCCGGGAGCTATTTCGAGAAGGTTCAGTTGCCAGGTGCGATCCCGGTGATCGGCTCGGCGTTGATCCTGCTAATCGCTGCAGTAGTCGCATCCGCGATACCAGCCGCAAGGGCGGCGCGAGTGGATGTGATGCAGGCGTTGCGTTCGGACTAGTCGCTCGGCCGTCTGTTTTGCAGGATCAAACGGAGACGCTCGGCCTGGGTCCATTCAAAGACGAGGTCTTCCTCGGCGGCAGAAAGACGCGCCTCTGGATGGAGCCGTAGATAGATATCGAGGGGCATTAGGCCGTTTTTGACCTGATTGGCGATTCCCGTCAACGCACGCTGGCGCCGGATCACGGAGTACTCATTCCATCGCGATAGATTGAGTTGCTCACGTCCCCGGCTCACGTCGCGCTGAATCAGTGTCGAAACGGGAGCCAGGTAACTGTACCAGGGGTAACGCGTCGCCTCAGAGTGACAATCGCGGCACGAGCGGTCGAGGATAGCCACCACCGTGGGGTCAACCTGTGCGCCTCGCAGCAGCAACGGGTGCGATTGCAAATCCGCAGCCGGACGAGGCGGCAATGTGGCATACGACGCGAGCGCCTCTGCGAACAATAACGCCATCGCCAGAATTCCGAGGACCTTCTTCCATCCCGACATCGAGTGCAATATTGAGGCGGCCTACCGGTCGCCGCCACCTTTCTTTTGAACGATTGTAGCTTGGGTTGCACGCGTGTGAGGCGGGCGAAGCAAACGAGGCTTAGTTAGACACGATGAGCGATCCTTAACGACGCATTCTGAAACTTGGAAGCCGGATTGCTCATCGAAATGAGTAGAGGCAGCAACGATGACCCAACTCACTGATGACAAACTGCTTGGCCAAATCGAGGCCGTCTGTAAGGCCGGTACGCGGGGCGACTTGGAGGACTTGGTCCATAACCTCGCTGACATGCTCATTGAGGAGCGTGGCGACCGGGCGTTCTTGGCCGCTATGGGGATCGCGCCGCTCCATATGGGTAGCGGCGCGGACCGTAAGATAAGGGTCAATCGTTGAGAGTCTCACATAGTCCGCTGCGCGACGCGTTTCTCAACCGTTCTCGACGCGCGACTTTATGTCCCAGTACGCCGCTTCGATAAGCCTGCTTAGGGCGGTGGCGTTTGGGGAAGCCCCCGGTCTCAGCGTCACATGGCGCATGAACTTGCCGGAGCCTTGCAACAAGCGGCCCGGGTCCGGCAGCGCCGCGCCATGAAAGAACCCCACGTTTACGTGTGACGTGAATACATTCACGTAGCCGAAGGGCGCATCTCCCAGACACGCAACCGGGCAGCCGTCATGTAAGAGCTCCCGGACCTCGTCCCCGCATCCTCGCATCACCTCGAACCACTGCTGCGCGATCGCGCCCAAATCACCTGGATGCTCCTGCATCCACGCATCAATGGCGGGATCACGCTCGACAGCGCCATTGAATCGCAGCAGCAATTCCTTTTTCATCATCGCTCCTCCGCCACCGTCTCCGAAGTCTATCGTAGAGTATGAACATCTATGGCGGCGCGAATCAACCTCGACCTCGACACTTTGCGTACACTCGCCGTTGCCCATGACCGCGGAGGCCTGGCGCAAGCGGCGGAACACCTGGGCCGCACCCCCTCAGCCATTAGTCTGCAGATGAAACGCCTCCAAGAGGATCTCGGCATCCCGATCTTCCGCAAACGCGGACGCGGTCTCGCTCTCACCGAAGCCGGAGAAACTGCCCTTTCCTATGCGCGCCGCATGCTCATGCTGAACGATGAGTTGCTCGACACGATGCACGGCGCCAACCTCGCGGGCCACATACGCGTCGGATGCCCGCAAGACTTTGCATGGATTCTGCCTTCGATCCTGTCTCACTTTTCTTCGCTCTATCCGCGCATGCAGATCGAGCTTCATGTCGAGGGAAGCGCCACGCTCCTCGATGCGATTGACAAGTCGCGCATCGACCTCGCCGTCATCATTGGAGGACAAGAAAACCAGGCCAACGCGCAACCTGCCGGGCGGCTCGAACTCGTATGGATTGCCTCCTCCACCTTCAGCCCGCCACCGCACAAAGAACCCTTGCCGCTCGCCATGCTTGGTCCACAGTGCATATTCCGCAGGAGCGCCGTACAACAACTCGAAGCGGCGGGCATTCCATACCGGATTGCCGCCAACAGCCCCGGCCTGAACGGCCTGTGGGCCGCGCTGCTTGGAGGCCTCGGCGTTACGGTGCGCACCGCGCTCAACCTTCCCGACGGGCTCGTGCATGCCGGATCGCTGTACAGCTTACCTCCGCTTGGGAGCCTGCCCGTCACACTACACCGCAGCGCCCAATCCAATGGCGTCAGCGCGGATCGGATGGCAACCCTTCTGATGAAGGCCCTCGAGCTCGCACTACAACCGAAGAAAACAAAGCCAAAAGCCGCCGCCGGCCACTTTCGGAACACATAAATCGCGCTAACCAGTGGAGTGAAAAGAATCAAATTGTGCGGCGCCTGAACCGCCGCTACATTGGTTGCATGATGATCAACCGTCTTCGGCTCCTTGCAACCCTTTGGACGATCTCCGTTTCCGCGATGATGGCGCAATCGCCCGCTTCCATCGTGGGCACGTGGGTCCTCACCGGCGCCGAGAAGCTTCTGCCCGATGGAACTCGCGTCCTGGACTACGGTCCCAACCCACATGGGCTCGCCATCTTTACCGAAGATGGCTATTACTCGGTACAGATCTACCGCGACAAAAGGCTGAAATTCGCATCGGGAGACAAGTTCAAGGGAACTCTGGAAGAGTATCAGGATGCATCCCTCAGCTCGAGCGTTCACTTCGGCCGTTACAGCGTCGATCCAGTCAAACGCACGATCACCTTTCGCATTGACCGCTCTTCCGTCCCGAATCAGGATGACGCCACAGCAGTGCGCTCTTACGAAATGAAGGGCGACGATCTTTCCTGGAAGGTCGCTGCCCGGGCGGACGGCTCCATCCCGATTACCACCCTGCGACGGGTGAAGTAGCGCGATAGCGAACCTCGCTTCACCTCTTCCCGTATTCCGTGAAGACGTAATCTTTCGCTTTCACTGTCGTGTGGCATGCAAACCCGCATTTGGCGTCATTCCCTTGTGGAGGCGTACCCGCCATCGTGCCGGGCTTGAACGTGTCGGACGCGGCATCGTAGTCGAACACAGCGTATCCCCATCCGCCACTGTCCGCGAACCTCTTGGCATCCTTCACCATGAAGTCCACGTTCACCAAAGCGCCTGGCACTGTCGCATCCGGAAAGAACTCGTTCTGTTTCGGAGCCCAATGGATCTTGGCCATCTTGGCCCCGTCCGGAACAGGTTTGCCGTTGCCCGGAATACCTGCCCGGTAGGCGTCGATCATCGCGGGATTGCCAAGGATCACAGCGACCACCTTTTGATTCCGGCTGAGGGAAATGGTCTGCCATGCTTCGTATCCCCTGAACTCGGAGAACGCGAGTCCGCCCGGCACTTTCACGGTGTACTTGTCCGCGGCAGCCAGCGCCAGCGCCACGAGAACAGTGAGAAATACCACAAGGTAGAGGCTTACTCGAAGACTTTTGCGTTTCATATCGAATCTCCTATGCTGAATTTTCTGCTCACTGACAGCAGGATCTCCCGGCCGTCATGTGCTTCCTGGTTAGGATTGTGCGGTCATCAGGACACTAGCGGCATCCCGATATGCTGTACTTCGCGGATAACCCTTCAGCCGGGCACAGCCGGTACCACAAACGTGGTAAAGGGCACGCAGTGGTAGTTCGCGAGCCGCCGGACGCTTAGGTTTTCTGGGTTGGACTAGGCAATTTTGGCTGGATTTTGCGCCTCCGTGGGGTTGGGGGTGATGGCAGCGGCCGGTTTGGTCCGGGATTTTGCGTGGATTGCGACGACGGGAGCGGGCTGGGGCGGCTGAGGCGTTGGTTCGTTTGGTTTCCGGGGGGTTTCGTGTTGTTCGGGGGCGACGGCGGTCTCGGCTGCCGCTGCCTTGTTGTTGCGGCGTTTGGATTCGAGGAAATAGAAAGTGCGGATTGCGTCGTCGTGGTCACGGTTCGCGGCGATCAGGTAGCGGCGACAGAGGTCGAAGGCGCGGTCGCCGGCGGCTTCCTTGAAGCAGACTGCCATCTTGTGGATGGGGTCGAGTTTCATCTGGCCCTGGTCGAGTCCGACTTCGATGCGGCCGTCGATGAGGCACTCGTGGTAATCGAACTCGAGGTTGAAGAGGGCGGCTTCGGTGGCGACGATGCGGTCGTGCTTCCACATGGCGATGGCGGCGCGACGGACGGTGTCGGCCTCGACCTGGTCGATTGGTTGAAAGCGGTCCATGTAGGCGGAGACGTGGGCGTCGAAGGCTTCGCGGTTTTCGATGTCGATAACCGGATTGGCGGCGGCGAAACCGTGTTTGAGAGCGTTTTTGGAAGAGATGGCTTTGCCGGCGGCTGTCGTGGGTCCTGTGGAGAGGGCGGCGTTGCGGCGGGCGATCATGGCTTTGCGGGCGCGTTCGCGTTCGGCGGCGGTGAGCTGGTTGGATGGATCTTCGAAAAAGCTAGGCATGACGATTCTGTGCTCCTTTGTGGTGCGTATGGCCGTTTGGTTGGGAGCGATGGGAACCGGGCGCGGCCCGCGAATGGCGCGCGGGGAGTGGGTGTTTCCCAAAAACGACGGCTGTGAAAATTGAAAAGGCGTCCGCGGAAATGATGAGTTCCGCAGACGCCTTCTTCTCTATTTTCAAGGTAGCACGGTGGATCCAAACGTTTTAGGGCAGAGCGCGTGGATGTTGTTGATTACGAGGGAGAAAGAGTATTTCTTAGACTTGTGACCAGTGGTTGGGCAAGCTGATAGACCCTGTCACTATTCCTCGTCTTCAACATGTGTAGGCTTAGCCATTGAGCCTTGGAAATCATCAGGAACTTGCCGGTAGTTCACCGGAGAACCTTTCATCCACTGTGGCATTGCCGCCACCTTGTGAGAATTCTGATCCATTCGTTCCCAGAATCCAGGAGCGAGTTTTGTCGGTTCCAGTTTGTCATCCATTGGGGGGAGTCTCCTTCGATAGTAGAGCTTTTACTCTTTCCCAAGCAAGTGTTTCTCGATCCAAGTACGATCCAGGTTGTAGCTGCAATCTGGGCGATGCGGCAGCACGCGACCAGTCTATCAACTTGCCTTCCTTCTTTCGCTCTATCGGATAGCCAGTGCTGAGCTTTAGCGAAAACAAGTCAAAGTACCTTCTGGGTCCGATACCGGTGAATGGAACAAAAGGTAGTTTGCCCGTCTGTGACTCATCTATCGAAACAGCATCACCGTGAAGGTCTGTGGCTTTGCTCTTCCCATATGGCTCGATGTATACAACTCGTGCGATCCCAGCGGCGATGATGTGCCGACAGCAGTTATGGCATGGAAACGTTGTGGTGTACAGGGACGCGTCCCTGGTGTTTCTTCCAGTTCGAGCACAGGTGAGTAGGGCTTCCATTTCGGCATGAACGGATCGCCCAAATTCAGTTATGTTCGTGAGGCCGGTTTTCCGCAGGAGGGTCCTGGCCTGCTTGACGTTGAGATCCTCTCGGTTCAGCACCTTCAGAATCTTCTCTATCATCTGGTTCTTCTCGATTTCGTTCGAATCCTCCTTCAACTCGATGTCCGCATTGAACCGTTTTCAGGGCCATATAGGCCACCGCCCAACTTTGGCACCTCGTTGTATCCGACTGAGAGGAGATCACCGGTTGAGTCAACAATTGCTGCGCCAACTTGCCTGGATAGATCACCAGAGCGAAGAGACGCCGAATAAGCCATGAACATGGCGTTCTCTTCCGTAGATGGTGTAATTGAGGGGCAGCCGAATACCAAGTCGAGAAATCTCGAGATGTGTTGATCATAGTCATCTGTTGGGACAAAGACGTCCGCCAAATGGAACGTCTCACTCGTTAGTTGTCCGAAGTCATTGGATTCGGCCCGATCCGTTTCTATCAATTTGGCAGCATTCTCAATGCCTCTCTCTCTGAAGTACTGGTCCCGATGCTGCTTCGAAGGAGACAGTCCAATCAGGAAGAACCCACTTCCATATATGCGTCTAAGAGTCGTTACCTCTTCCGGGCGTTTCAATGTCGTGATTATGTGGGCTGTGCGCGGAAGAGGTCCGCTTTCCTTTTTGCTGTCCAATTCAATTCGTTTGTCCGCAGTGAGGCTGGCCGCAAACAGAGCAAGGAAGTCCTCGCTGGCAGTGGCCGTCCGGATGGTGTTACCGGCGTTGATCTTGTACAGTGCGAGTTCCGCTGGATCTGTTGGGGGATGCCAGGCTTTGCCGAGCTTGCTGTAGAGTTCCTCGAATAAGTCGCTTAGTTTGATGTGATTAACTCGATAGGTGAATTGCTGCAGATAGTTCTGCATGGTTCCAACCAAATTCTTGTGCTCTGTCCCAAGCGGACATACCAAGCCGAATACGAGCTCCGCTTCCGGGTAGTGTCCCAAGTAAGGCTGTTCACTCTTCATGTCGTCAGTTGCCCCCCCAGGCGGTCTTGGCGTAGCCGGGATAAGCTTCAAAGAAGTGTTGGAAGACCGTATCGCACTTTTGCTCAAACATCTCCTTCGAGTAGGAGCGCGGGAGGTGGTGATCGAGGATGTCCTGGATGGTCGTAAAGACCATGGCGCGGCTAGTCTGATACTTGCGCCAGTCGATCACGAGCTTTTCAGCCTTCAGCTTTTCCAGCAACTGCTTGGTTGCCTTTTTGACCAACAGCTTTTCGCCCGGCGACAGCTTCACTTCCGGTTTCGTAAGCAGATCAAAAACTACGAGTTCCTCTTCGGTCAATTGCTCGGAGAGTCCACGTTTTTCCTCGGCACTAAGCCTCTTTGTGAAGGCCATCAGTTTGGCAAAAAACGCTTCGACGTTGGAGGATCCCGAGTTGTACTCGTCGATCATCTTCTGGAACTCTTCAAGGAAGTCCATGCGAGTGCGATTCAGCTTCACCATCTGCGCCAGTTTGGCGGCGATTCTCTCGCGCAGTTTCTGAACCTCGATCGGCTTGCGGCCCTTTTCGAATTGAGCCTTGAGCAAGTCGAGATCAATCTGGCTGAGATCGATATAGCGCGACGGATCCCTCGAGACAGGCGGCATCACATAGCCATCGGCGGCTATGGAGCGATTGAGCAGGGCATCCACGTCCGCGAGTACCGCCGAGATGTCTACACCCGGAAGTTCTGAACGGATCTTTTCTGCAACGACTTTGAAAACATTGCAGATGCCGCTGAACTCAAATGCTCGCTGGTCTGGCAACAGGGACTTGAAGATCGACCCGACCGTTGACGCGAGATTCAAATAGTGACGGCGTGTTTCGTCGTTCACCACAAAAGTGGCAACCGCGTCTTCCTTCAGCTTCTCGCGGTCAAAGCCTCTGGCGTCACGAATCTTTGCCGGATCCACCTTTCGCTCCATGCAGAACGCTGTCGTCGTTGAGATCGCCTCCCGCAGTTGGCGAACCAGTTCGCTCTTGTCGTGGATCGGCGTGTCGCCATCGCCCTCCTGTGCGGCCCCGTAGATTGCCAGCGCCTTCTGGAGATTGCGGAAGACACCAACGTAGTCAACGATCAGACCGTTCTGCTTGTCCCGGAATACGCGGTTCGCTCGGGCGATGGTCTGCATAAGCGTGTGGTTCTTCATCGGCTTGTCGAGGTAGATGGTGGAGCACGACGGCACGTCGAACCCAGTGATCCACATCGCACACACGGAGACAATACGGAGCGGATCGCCGTCGTTCTTGAACTTCGTCTCCAGGTCTTCCTTCACAAACCGTTTGCGGTGAGTGGCGATGTCCAGGCCCTTCTTCTTGAACTCATCAATCTCGTTCTGCGATTGGGAAACCACCACGGCCATATCAGTCTGCTCGAAAAACGTCAGCCGCTTTTCAAGTTCCGGCTTGTCCATCGGATCAGCAGCGGCCACTTCCTTCCGCAGCTTTTCAATGGCGACCCTCCAGTGCTTCTGCACCTTGTCGAACGTGCGAACCGCCGTCGCCTTGTCAATGGAGATGACCAACGCTTTCGCAAGGACGCCTCGGCCCATGTAGTGCGCAACTATGTCTTCACCGATCCGTTCCAGACGGTCTTCTCTGGTGATGAGTTGGTATTCCCGCTTGAACTCCCGCTCCAGCTTCGACTGCTGATCGTCGTCCAGGTCGGCATCCTCGATGATCGCCGCCATCTGTTCATTCAGGTCGTCGTTAACAAGCTGGACTTCAGGAATGCGGTTCTCGTAGTACAGCGGCACCGTGTTTTCATCGTCCACGGACTCCTTGAAGTTGTAGACCGAAACGTACTCACCGAAAACGTCCTTTGTGCGCTCCTCCCCGGCCATCAAAGGCGTCCCGGTGAACCCGATGAAGGCGGCGTTGGGCAGGGCGCTCCGCATGTTCGCCGCGAAGATATCGTACTGGCTGCGGTGCGCCTCGTCCGTGATCACAATGATGTCGGATCGTGTCGAGAGCACCGGGTAGCGTTCCCCATGATCGGTACGGAATTTTTGAATCAGCGTGAAGACGTAGCGGTGGTCTTCTTCGTTCAGCATTCGCTTCAAACTGACGGCACTATCTGCACGGACCCGCTTTTCGTCTTCGAGCACAGCCCCGGTATTGGCGAAGTTCCGGTAAATTTGCCCGTCGAGGTCTTCACGGTCCGTGACGATCACGAACGTCCAATTGCCGGGAATCGTCCGCAACACCTTCTGCGAGAAGAAGACCATCGAATAGCTCTTGCCGCTGCCCTGCGTATGCCAGAAGACGCCGATCTTGCCCCGGTTCTCCTTGATTCGTTCGACAGCGGCGATGGCATTGTTGACGCCAAGAAACTGGTGGTTCTTGGCGACGAGCTTCGTCAGATCGCTCTTCGCTTCGTTGTAGATCGTGAAATTCTCTACGAGGTCCAGGAGCTTCCGCTTTTCGCAAACGCCACGGATCATTGTGTCCAAGCTGATCAGGCCAGATTCCTTCTCATCGTCGATCTTCTTCCATTCGGAAAAGTGCTCGAACCCCGCTGTCATGCTGCCGATCCTGGCTTTCGACCCATTCGACAGGATGATGACGGCGTTGTACCAGAGCACCTGCGGAATGGTGTCCCGGTAGTCAGACAAATTTTTCTGGTAGGCGAGTTCGAGCTTCTTGTGGGATGCCTTCAGTTCTACGAAGACGAGCGGAATGCCATTGACGAATCCGACGAGATCGGCACGCTTCTTACCGTAGTCGCCGCTGATCCAAAATTGCGAGGCCAAGAAGAAGTCGTTGCTTTCCGGGTGGCTCCAGTCGATCACCTTGACGATTTCGACCGATTCTTCCTCGTCGTCACCTTTTCTGTACGTGACCTTGACGCCATCTTTCAGTACCCGGTAGACCGCCTGATTTGCTCTGGCGGCACTCATCGCACTCCGGTCCTTGGTCAACTCCTGGAGGGCGATTTCGATGGCGTTGGGCGAGATGTCAGGATTCAGCTTTTCGAGGGCGGATTTGAGACGATTCGGCAACACGACCTCGGCCATCGTTTCGCGGCCTAACAGAGAGAGCGGCCCGAAATTTTCGTGATAGCAGTTGAGCGTTTCCCATCCCAAATTGTTGAAGAGAGCAATCGTGGGTTGTTCGATGGCGGCGTCTTCGGAGTCGGGATTAAGGTAGCTCAAGCAGTTTGCTCCATGAGTTCGGCAGCTTGCTCGTCGGCGGCTTCAACGGGAATTTCACCGGAGATGAGCTTCGGCAGTCTCTGGTGGTGCGGAGGTTGCGGTTTCGGAAGACGAGGTTTTGAAGCATCTCAACCAGTGGTTGAATAGTTTCATTGAAGCGTTCGAGCAGCGTTGCGTCTGGTATGGGTAACGAAAACTTCGTCAGCACGTCCCAATTTGGCCTCGGCAATTTGGTTCCCTGCGAAATCCGTGTTGCCTGAAAAAACAAAGCATCCCTTGATCATCGCGAGATAAAAAGCAC
>JACXTT010006124.1_pt1 | contig 17268 bp, 16 predicted proteins | sample 9270951 | NCBI WGS metagenome assembly JACXTT01 (sample SAMN15532306, study PRJNA645909) | rock metagenome | isolation source: weathered quartz diorite | place: Puerto Rico | collected 2017-06-21 | reverse complement strand
CAATCGTGATGATCTTCCAGCCCCGAATTGAGCAGGGTGCGAGCCTCGAAAATGACTTCCGAGGCGGTTAGCCCCAGCGGTGCCATGCCGTGCATCAGGCAGGCATCGGCAGCGGCACCGTGCAGATGGACGCCGAGCAGCGCGGCGTCCAGCGTGCCAAGGCCCTGCGCCATGAAGGCGGCCATCATTCCCGACAGCGCATCACCCATGCCGCCGCTGGCCATGCCGGGATTGCCCGAGGTGTTGATGAAGTAGTCGCCATCGGGCCGGGCGATGATGCTGCCGGCGCCTTTGAGAACGACAATGCTGTCGAATTTTCGGGCAATTTTTTGCGCGCTGCCAATGCGATCCTGCTGCACCGCCCCGCTGCTGGTCTTCAACAAGCGCGCCGCTTCGCCCGGATGCGGAGAGAGGATGGCCCAGGGCCCAGCATGGGCGCGCTTCCTGGCGGCATATGCCTTGAACGCCGCGCCAATGCTGGGGTTTGAGGCAATGAGGTTGAGCGCATCGGCATCGATCACCATGGGCCGTTTTGCTTTAAGCGCCTGCAGCAGGATGGCGGCGGCGGATTTGCTTTCGCCCAGACCCATGCCGATGGCGATGGCGGTGAGCTCGTCATCCTTGGCCAGGCTTGCCGCCGGGCGCAACATGATTTCCGGATTGATAGCATCGACGGCCATGGCCTTCGCATCGGCGAGCCCCAGAAAAACCTTGCCAGGCCCCATATGCAGCGCGGCGCGTGCGGCCAACACGGCGGCGCCGACCATGCCGGGTGCACCGCCGATGATGCCGACATTGCCGTAGTTGCCCTTGTGTGAATTGCGCCGCCGCTGCGGAATGAGCGCGGCAGCGTGCGCCTGGGTAAGCAGCTCGCCGCGAGCGGAGACCGCATCGACGCCCAGGGTTTCGAGGCGGATGTCGCCACAGTGGTCAACGCCGTCCGCCGTGTAAAGACCGGGCTTCAGTCCAAGAAAGGTCAGGGTGATATCGGCCTCAATGGCCGCGCCGAACGCATGTCCGCTATCCGCAGAGAGCCCGCTTGGGATGTCGATGGCCAGCACTGGCACCCGGCGCTGTTCACGCTGGTGATTGACAGCGGCGATGGCCGCGGCGAATTCGGCGCTTGGGGCACGATCGAGACCAATGCCGAACAGTCCGTCGATCATGAATGTGCAGGTGACGAGCGGGGCATCGGCCTGCGCGCTGCGAACGATTTTTCCTTTGGCCTTGCGATAAGCCAGGGCGGCCAGTTGCGCGGAGGGCTCATTGCTGATGCGCTCGCCGATCTGCCACACGACGACCGGAATTTTTTTGACCTGCAGGGCGCGCGCAGCCACCCAGGCATCGCCGCCGTTATTGCCGGGGCCGGCCAATATCAGCACCTGTTTGCGGTCTTTTTGCCTGGTCAGTTCCATCATGGCAGCCGTTGCAACCGCGCTGCCGGCGGCCTGCATCAGCGAGCGGTTTGGATGCTGCTGAACATGCGCGGCCTCCAGCGCGCGGATTTCGGCGTTGGAATACAGATCCCTTGCGGACATGGCGGCGCTCACGGCGTCATCACCGTGTCGCGCGCCTCGGGCAGCGTCTGCGGATAGTCTGCACTGTAGTGCAGACCGCGGCTTTCCTTGCGCGCCATGGCGCAGCGCACGATCAGTTCGGCTGTCTGCAACAGATTGCGCAACTCGATCAGGTCATTGGATACGCGGAAATTGGCGTAGTACTCGTGGATTTCATCCTTGAGCAGGTTGATGCGGTGCTGGGCGCGCTCAAGGCGCTTGTCGGTGCGCACAATGCCCACGTAGTCCCACATGAAGCGGCGCAGCTCGTCCCAATTATGGGAGATGATCACTTCCTCGTCGGCATGGGTGACGCGGCTTTCATCCCAGGCTGGCAGGGCGGGTATATCAGCCGCCGGCGCCGCAGAAATGTCCCTGACCACTGCTTCCGAAAACACCAGGCATTCCAGCAGGGAGTTGCTGGCCAGGCGATTGGCGCCGTGCAGGCCGGTGCAGGAGACTTCGCCCAGCGCGTACAGATTGGCGACATCGGTGCGGCCATGCAGATCGGTGACCAGGCCGCCGCAGGTGTAATGCGCGGCCGGCACGATGGGGATCGGGTCACGGGTGATGTCAATGCCGAGGCTCAGGCATTTTTCGTGAATGTTCGGGAAATGCGCGAGCAGGAAATCGGCCGGTTTGTGCGAGATATCCAGATAGACAAAATCGAGGCCGCGCTTTTTCATTTCATAGTCGATGGCACGGGCGACGATATCGCGCGGCGCCAGCTCGGCGCGCTCATCATGGGCGGGCATGAATCGTTCGCCGGCCTTGCTCTTGTCACGCGGGTCAGGCAGTTTGAGCAGGCCGCCTTCGCCGCGCACCGCCTCGGTAATGAGGAAGGACTTGGCGGCGGGGTGATACAGGCAGGTCGGATGGAACTGCATGAATTCCATATTGGCGACCCGGCAACCGGCGCGCCAGCCCATGGCCACGCCGTCGCCGGTGGCGACATCGGGATTAGTGGTGTACAGGTAGACTTTACCGGCGCCGCCTGTCGCCAGGGCCGTGAATCGCGCATGGATGGTCAGGACCTTGCCGCTCTTGTTGTTGAGCACATAGGCGCCGTAGCAGCGGTTGGCCTGATCGGCTTCGCTGCGTTTGAGCTTTTTGCTGGTGATGAGGTCAACCACAATGTGATGCTCGAGGACCTCGATATTCGGATGTTCCTTCAGCTGGGACACCAGGGTTTTCTGCACCGCGCGGCCGGTCATGTCGTCGGCATGGGCGATGCGCCGATGGGAATGGCCGCCTTCGCGCGTCAAGTGGAGCTCGCTGTGGTTGCTTTCGTCGCGGGTGAAGGGAACCCCCTGTTCGACCAGCCATTCGACGGCGCGCCGGCCGTTTTCGACCACGAATCGCACCGCTTCGTCCTTGCACAGGCCCGCGCCGGCGATGTGGGTATCGCGAATATGGTTCTCCGGCGAATCATCGTCGCCCAGCACCGCCGCAATGCCGCCTTGCGCCCAGGCGCTGGCCGCATCCAGCAGCTCATGCTTGGTGAGCAGGGCGACCTTCTGGGTGTCGGCCAGGCGCAGGGCCAGGGACATGCCGGCCAGGCCGCTGCCGATTATCAGGACATCATATTTTTTCATTGAGATTTTGCGACTGAAAGGCGGCTTCGCCCCCGGGCAGGAAGACCGGGAAGCGGTGAACTATTTTCCGCAGTCGGGGTCTTTACCAGAGTTGTAAGCAAAGTCGCTGAGTTAAACAAGAGATTTTCCGGCGCGCAATGTCCGGCGCCGCGTTAAACCAAACCAAGAGAGAGGCTGCGATGGCGGAGTTGACGTTTATAATACCTGAGGGTTCGGGCTTGTACGCCGCGAAGAAAGCGGGCGTGCGCGCCAAGCCAAGCACACCTTTTGTCGCTGCTGCCATGGCGTCGCGCAAGGGTGTCGCGGCGGGCACAGCGGTGCCGGCCATTCAAGGGAAAGCGTTGATGAGCGATCGCGAAGTCGATCAGCAGCTGGTGGAAAGGGCGCAGGCGGGGGACAAAAAGGCCTTCGAGTTGCTCGTGATCAAGTACCAGCGCAAGGTCGAACGATTACTATCACGCATCATTCGCGAACCGGCGGAAATCGAGGACGTTTCGCAGGAAGCCTTCATCAAGGCCTATCGCGCATTGGCCAATTTTCGCGGCGACAGCGCTTTCTACACCTGGCTTTACCGGATTGCGGTGAACACCGCCAAGAATTACCTGATCAGCCAGGGACGGCGTGCGCCGACCACGACGGCGTTCGATGCTGAAGAAGCGGAAGGTTTCGAGGATGCAGTCGGGCTGCGCGATATCGCCACCCCGGATGCGGAGCTGATGTCGAAGCAAATCGGAAGGATAGTCAACCGCACCATTGACGCCTTGCCGGAAGAATTGAGAACTGCGATAACATTGCGCGAAATCGACGGTTTGAGCTACGAAGAAATTGCGCAAATCATGGAATGTCCGATAGGAACGGTCCGTTCGAGAATTTTCCGGGCGCGGGAAGCGGTAGCCGAGCAATTGCGGCCGCAACTGGGCACCTCGAAGGACAGGAGATGGTGAAATGAACGAAAAATTATCCGCGCTGATGGATGGCGAACTGGACCGCGAGAGTGCCACCAACGCCATCAAAGCGCTTGGCGCCAGCAGTGCAGAACGCGAAGACTGGGATTGCTATCATCTGATCGGCGATGCCTTGCGCGGCAACGCTGCCGATATGACGCCCCGCAACACGGCTTGCACTGCGGCAATCTTTGCCCGTCTCGCCGCCGAACCGACCATCCTGGCGCCGACCGCCATCAACAAACCGGCCGCAATGCAACAGCGCACCCGTATCGCTTTAGCCATGGCGGCCTCGGTGGTGACCGTATCGGCGATTGGCGTGGTGGCTCTCAAGCAACAGGGCGCCTCGGTTGCCCAGGTGCAGCTGGTGCAAAAAATTGCCCCGCAAACGGTCTCCGCAGAACAGTCGCCGGCGCAAGTCAACACGCAAGTGAACGATTATCTGGTGGTCCACCGCCAATTTGCCAACCCCGCCGCCTTGCAGGAAGCATCGATGCGCGGGACGGAAAGCCGCAAGGCAGTAGGTCAGTGACCGGCCAATCCGCGACACGGCAGGGGGTGCACCGGCCCAACGGTAGCGATTTTGTGGCGTACTCATGAATTTGCAAGCCGCTTATATTTTTCATTCCTGGCGATGCCTTGGCGGCTTGTTCGTTCTGCTGGGCACGTCAGCCGCGCTGGCCGCACCGCCAGTGCAGGCCCGCGAGGCCCGGGACGCCGAGTCAGTCGAGTGGCTGGCGAAAATCGCCAAGGCCGCGCGTGCGCTCCCCTACAGCGGCGTATTCGTGCATCAGACGGCCGACAACAGCAGCACCTCGCGCATCACCCATTTGGTGGACAAACAGGGTGTCGAACTTGAAAAAATCGAGGCGCTGGATGGGCCGCAGTACGAGATAGTTCGCCGCAATGAAGAAATGTTCTGTTACCAGCCGGACGCCAAGACCGTCCGTGTCGATCGACGCGCAAGCGGGCGTTTTTTCCCGTCCCTCATCACCGGCTCGCCGCAATCCATCGCGGAGAATTACCGCATGCGCATGGGCAATATCGAACGCATTGCCGGCTTTGATTGCCAGTGGATCGTGCTCGAGCCGCGCGACGACATGCGCTACACGCAAAAAGTCTGTGCCGAACTCAGCAGCGGCCTGCTGCTGCGAGCCAAGACCTATGGCGAACGCAACCAACTGCTGGAACAGTTCATGTTCACGCAGTTGGACATCAACGGCAATGTAAACCGCCAGGCACTCAATTCGCAGTATGAAAAAAGCCCCGGCTGGCAGCGCGACCTTTCCGCGAAGTCACAGCTCAAGGATACCGATACCGGCTGGGTGGTGGATAATCTCCCCTCGGGATTCAAGAAAGTGATGGAAATGCTGCGTAACCTGGCAGGGCGCCCGCAGCCGGTCGCGCAGCTGGTGTTTTCCGATGGCATGGCCCATGTATCCGTTTTTGCCGAGCCCTCGCAGATCCAGGGGAAAGTTTCAGCCTCGGGCGCCTCCGACGATAATCCCACCTCCTTTGCGGTACGCTCGGTAGGCGATTATCAGGTGACTGTCATGGGCGAAGTGCCGCTGGCGGCTGTACAGAGCATAGCCGATGGAGTAAGTCGGCGCGTCCGCTAGGGTCCCGTCCGTACGACCGCGGGCTGGTGCAAGGCAAGTCGCACCGGGTAAGCCGCCAATTGATCAAGAAGTGTTGTCGCACTCTCGACAGCACGCCGATTTACAGGGAGAAATCATGCAGAACCGTATTCCATCGACGCACGCCATGAGCGCGCGTTCCCTAGTTGCTGCCACGCTTTTCGCGGCAGCCTCGGTCTTTTTGGCCTTGCCTTCCGCCCAGGCGAAGGAACTCCCCGATTTCACCGAGCTTGTGGATAAATTCGGTCCCTCGGTCGTAAACGTCAGCACCAAGGCTCGCCTGCCGGGACAGCGCCAGATGCCGATCGACGAAAACGACCCCATGTACGAATTCTTCAAGCGCTTCATGCCGCCCGATGCGAAACCCAACCCGCGCGCGCCGAACCCGAATGCGCCGCGCAAGGCCCCCAAGAGCGGCGATGAGCCGCCTTTGCGCAACCTGGGCCAGGGCTCGGGCTTCATTTTTTCCGCTGATGGCTATGTGCTGACCAATGCGCATGTTGTGGCGAACGCCGATGAAGTCACGGTTACGCTTACCGACAAGCGGGAATTCAAAGCCAAGGTGGTCGGCGCCGATGCGCGCACCGATGTGGCCGTACTCAAACTCGAGGCCAACGGGCTGCCCAAGGTCACGGTCGGCGATTCCGAAAAAGTGCGGGTCGGCGAGTGGGTCATGGCGATCGGCTCGCCCTTCGGTTTCGAAAATACGGTGACGGCCGGCATTGTCAGCGCCAAGACGCGCGACACCGGTGATTTCGTTCCCTTCATCCAGACCGACGCGGCGGTCAATCCGGGAAACTCCGGCGGACCGCTGTTCAATATTCGCGGCGAGGTCATCGGCATCAATTCGCAGATATTTTCTGACGGCGGCGGCTATATCGGCATCTCCTTCGCGATCCCCATCAATACCGCCGTCGATACCGCCAACCAGATCATCAAAAGCGGCAAGGTATCGCGCGGACGCATCGGCATCGAAATGGAGCAGCAGGCGATCACGGATGAACTGGCCGAGTCGCTTGGCCTGGGCAAGACGCCGGGCGTCATGATTGCCAAAGTGGAAAAGGATGCGCCGGCGGACAAGGCCGGGATCCAGGCGCGTGACATCATCCGCAAGGTCAACGGACAGGTTGTGAAGAGCAATATCGATGTCGTGCGTTCAATCTCGAGCCGGGCGCCGGGTTCGAAAGTGACGCTTACCGTCTGGCGCAAGGGAACGGAAAAGGACTTTGTCGTCACTGTTGCCGAAGCACCTGCGGATGCGCGTGCGGCACGCACCCCGGACAAAAAGGATGAGGGCAAGCCGGTATCGGCGCCCAATAAACTTGGTCTTGTCGTCAAGGATATTTCCAGCGAGGATCGCAAGGAACTGAAGGTCGGGCAGGGCGTGATAGTCGAGGATGTCGATGGCCCGGCCGAGCGCGCCGGCATCCAGCCCGGCGATGTGATCGTTGCCTTCAATACCGTCGATATCAAGGGCGCGGCGCAATTTGCCGACCTGGTGGCGAAAATGGACGTGAAAAAACCAGTTGCGCTGTTGATCAAGCGCGGAGACGAGACCCGTTACATCACCCTGCGTGCCGAGGCCAAATAGGCATGACGCTGACGGTTTTGTCGAGGGCCTACTGCCATCTTTGCGATGATCTGCTCGTCGCTCTCGAGGCATTCCGCCGCAGAACCGGCGGCAGCTTCGAAATCGGCGTTGTCGATATCGATCGACATGCCGAGCTGGAGGCGCAATACGGTGACAAAGTCCCGGTGCTGCTCGATGGCCGGCAGGAAATTTGCCACTATTTCCTGGACGAAAGCGCCTTGGCGGCGCATTTGCAGCGCAGAACCACAGGGCATCAGGCGTAATAAATGAGCGGAAAGCGCCTCATTTACGCTAAAATCAATGGTTAACCAGTATCACCCCAACAATAAGGGCACGAGGTCGTGCCCTTATTCGTTGCAAGAATCGCAAATATATGAATCACATCAGAAATTTTTCCATTATCGCGCATATCGATCATGGCAAATCGACCCTTGCCGATCGCATCATCGAACGCTGTGGAGGACTGTCTTCGCGTGAAATGGAATCCCAGGTTCTCGATTCCATGGACCTTGAGCGCGAACGCGGCATCACCATCAAGGCACAAACCGCCGCACTGACCTATTCGGCGCGTAACGGGGAAACCTATAACCTCAACCTGATCGACACCCCCGGCCATGTCGACTTTTCCTATGAGGTTTCGCGCTCGCTGTCGGCCTGTGAGGGCGCATTGCTGGTTGTCGACGCCTCACAGGGCGTCGAGGCACAGACCGTTGCGAATTGCTATACCGCCGTAGAGCTGGGCGTGGAAGTCGCGCCGGTGCTGAACAAGATCGACCTGCCGTCCGCCGATATCGAGCGTGTCAAGGCCGAGATCGAAGATATTATCGGCATCGACGCCTCGGACGCGGTGCAGTGCAGCGCCAAAACCGGCCTGGGTATCGACGACGTCATTGAAACCGTCATCGCCAGGATCCCGCCGCCGAAAGGCGATCCCACTGCGCCGCTCAAGGCCCTGATCATCGACTCCTGGTTCGACAACTATGTCGGCGTGGTCATGCTGGTACGGGTGGTGGATGGTGTACTCAGGCCCAAAGACAAGATTCTGCTGATGGCCACCGGCGCCCAGCACCTGGTGGAACAGGTCGGCGTGTTCACGCCGAAATCTGTCGGTCGCAGCGAATTGTCTGCGGGCGGGGTCGGCTTCATCATTGCCGGCATCAAGGAGCTGAAGGCCGCCAAGGTCGGTGACACCGTTACCACGGTCGATCGCCCGGCGTCCGCCGCGCTGCCCGGTTTCAAGGAAATCAAGCCGCAGGTGTTCGCCGGCCTCTATCCCATCGAATCCAACCAGTACGATGCGCTTCGCGATGCCCTGACCAAGCTTCAACTGAACGACTCCTCGCTGCGCTTTGAGCCGGAAACGTCCCAGGCCCTGGGCTTCGGCTTCCGCTGCGGATTCCTCGGCTTGCTGCACATGGAAATTGTGCAGGAGCGCCTCGAGCGCGAATACGATATGGAACTCATCACCACGGCGCCGACGGTGATTTACCAGATCGTGCAGAAAGACGGCACCGTCGCTGAAATCGAAAACCCGTCGCGTCTGCCAGACCTTTCCAAAATCGAGGAGATTCGCGAACCCATCATCACTGCAACCATGCTTATGCCACAGGAGTATGTCGGCGCCGTCATCACGCTTTGCAACCAGAAACGCGGTGCCCAGGTCGATATGCAGTACGCGGGACGGCAGGTCATTCTGAAATACGATATGCCGATGAACGAAGTGGTGATGGATTTCTTCGACAAGCTCAAGTCCGTTTCGCGCGGTTATGCCTCCCTGGACTACGAGTTCAAGGAATACCGCACCTCGGATCTGGTCAAACTGGATATCCTGATCAACGGCGACAAGGTCGATGCGCTTTCGCTCATCGTCCATCGCGCCAACAGCCAGTACAGAGGCCGCGAACTGGCCGCAAAAATGCGCGAATTGATCCCGCGCCAGATGTTCGATGTGGCGGTGCAGGCGGCTATCGGCGCGAACATCATCGCTCGCGAGAATGTGAAGGCGCTTCGGAAGAACGTTTTGGCCAAGTGCTATGGTGGCGATATTTCGCGCAAGCGCAAGCTGCTGGAAAAGCAAAAGGCCGGCAAAAAGCGCATGAAGCAGGTTGGCAGCGTGGAAATACCGCAGGAAGCATTCCTTGCCATCCTGCAGGTCGACGGGAAATAGTATTGAAGGGTTTTGTCGCGGATTTGCCGGATTTGGTCGCATCGATGCGGCGAAATCGCCGTTTGCAGGACACAATACCGTGCCGCTTGCCGGGACAGGACCTAAACATGGTCATGCAATTTGAGAGAGTTCAACGATGAATTGGGAACTATTGGGTTGGCTGGCATTGGCCGTCAGCGGTGCCATCGTGGCAGCCGGTTTTTTTGTCGGCAAACAGGGCAGCACAGCGGAATCATCCGGTGCGGCCGCCCCGCATCCTCTGCATATGTGGCTGGAAATTGCCTGGCCGGTTTTTTTCATTGCCGGGATGGGCATGCTGACCCTGAAAGAGGTGCTGAATTTTGCCGCGGTTCTGCTGCTGGCCACGGTGCTCACCGGCATCATCTGGCTGGTCGATATCCTGGCATTCAGGAAGAATCGGCCTCCGGCAGCGACCGAGCCCGTGCTGGTGGAAATGGCGCGCAGTTTTTTCCCGGTGATTCTGATTGTTTTCATGTTGCGTTCGTTTTTATACGAGCCTTTCAAGATCCCCTCGGGATCGATGGTGCCCTCGCTGCTTATCGGCGACTTCATCTTGGTCAATAAATTCACCTATGGCGTACGCCTTCCGGTGATCAACAAAAAAATCCTCGACGTCAATTTGCCGCAGAGATCCGACGTGATGGTTTTCCGCTACCCGGAGAACCCGAGCAAGGATTTCATCAAGCGCGTGGTTGGCCTGCCCGGCGATACGATTTCCTACAACAGCAGCAAGCGCTTGACGGTCAACGGCCAGCCGATCGCGCAGGAGCGCGTCGGCTCGTACACCGAAATCGAAAGCTTTCGTCAGTTTGATGTTTACAGGGAAACCCTTGGCACGAAGCCCCACCAGATGATGGTCGACCCGCGAATGCAATCGATAAATCTCGGCAGCGTGCGGGAATTTCCGAACAAGAAGAATTGCGCTTACAATTTGGATGAAATGGTATGCACGGTGCCCCCCGGACATTATTTTATGATGGGCGACAGCAGGGACAACAGCGATGATGGACGTTATTGGGGCTTTGTGCCTGAGGAAAACATAGTCGGCAAGGCGGTGCTGATCTGGATGAATTTCGGTGCGCTGCGGCGCATCGGCACGTCAATCGAGTGAGCAAGAAATGCTTTCTACTAACGCAAAACATGGAGCGCATATGAACCCGGTAGTTCAATCTGCGAAGCGCCAGCGCGGCATCGGCTTTTTCCCGCTGATCCTGATATTTGCGCTGGCAGGCGCCATTGTGCTGCTGGCTTTGAAGATCATTCCTGCCTACATTGATTATTTTGCAATCAAGCGTATTGTCCAGGCAATGGCTACTTCCGAGGAGGTTAAATCGGGTTCGGTGGCGGAAATTAAACGCAGTTTTGACCGCCGTCTGGTTGTCGAATACACCAAAGCTGTTACTGCCGATGATCTGGAGGTTACCAAAGAAGGCAATGAAACGGTGGTCAGTGCAGCATGGACCCAGCGCATTCCTTTGTTTGCCAATTACACCCTGTTGATCGACTTCGCCGTCAGCACAGCGGACAAGTAGAAAATCACGAATCGCCTGGACATATCGAACGCGCGCCTGGCACTTCAACGCGAGCTGGGCCATGAATTTTCACAGCCGGGCCTGCTTGAACAGGCGCTGACCCACCGGAGTTTCGGTGTCCCCAACAATGAACGCCTGGAATTCCTTGGGGACAGTGTGCTTAACTGCGCCGTTGCCGGGCTGATCTTCAGTCGCCATGAAGGCATGCCGGAAGGGGACTTGAGCCGGCTGCGGGCAAATCTCGTCAACCAGGCCGTACTTGCCGAAATCGCCGTGACTTTGGGCCTGGGAGCGATGTTGCGACTCGGGGAAGGTGAACTAAAAACCGGCGGTGCCGAGCGACCCTCAATTCTTGCCGATGCCGTCGAGGCGTTGCTTGGCGCAGTATTCCTCGATGGCGGATTTGACCGGGCGCAGCAGGTGGTACGAGAACTGTTCTCGGCGCGGATCGACAATCTGCGTCAGGATGCACCAGCCAAGGATGCAAAAACGGCCCTGCAGGAGCGGCTGCAGGCGCAGCGTTTGGCGCTGCCTCGTTACACGGTCGTCAAGATCGGCGGCGAGGCACATCGCCAGGTGTTTTCAGTGAAATGCGAAATCGAGTCCGAAGGCATTTCAACCTTGGGTACAGGTCCCAGTCGACGCGCTGCTGAACAGGATGCCGCAGCCAAGGCCCTTGCCAAACTGGCCAACAGAATAGAAAAAGTGATTAACCGGAAAAATCCTGATGGAACTTGAGCAAGAAACCTTTCGCTGCGGCGCCATTGCCATCGTCGGCAGGCCCAATGTCGGCAAATCGACCCTGCTCAACCACCTGATCGGGCAAAAGGTCAGCATTACGTCGAAAAAAGCGCAAACCACGCGCCATCGCATTACCGGCATCTTCACTGATGAGTCGGCACAGTTCCTGTTTCTGGATACGCCCGGGTTCCAGAAATCGCACGAAAATGCCCTGAACAAGATTCTCAATCGAACTGTTGGGCAGGCCGCTTCGGATGCCGATGTCCTGTTGTTCGTGACAGAGGCCTTGAAGTTTTCCGAACTGGATGAAATCGTCCTGCGCGCCCTCGACAAAAAGACGCCAACGATCCTGGTGGTGAACAAGACGGATCGCATCGAGGATAAATCCCGCCTGATGGACTTCATGCAGCAAATGCAGCAGAAATACGAATTTGCAGCGATCGTTCCGACCAGCGTCAAGGTGGCGGCATCGATCAATGAGCTGAAGAAGGCGATCAAGCCGCTGCTGCCTTTGGGCCCGGCGATTTTCGCTGCCGATGAAATCACCGATAAATCCGAGCGTTTCATGGCTGCGGAATTCATTCGGGAAAAGGTCTTCAGGCAAGTCGGCGACGAGTTGCCATATAGCGTCAGCGTAACCATCGAAAAATTCGAGATTGAGGGTAATCTGCGGCGCATTTTTGCCAACATTGTGGTCGACAAGAACAGCCAGAAGGCAATTCTCATCGGCACCAAGGGCGAGCGTCTGAAACGAATCGGTACCGACGCACGCAAGGACATGGAAACCACCTTCGGCGGCAAGGTATACTTGGAGTTGTTTGTCCGAGTCAAAAAAGGCTGGGCGGATGACGAGGCCTTGTTGCGGCAATACGGCTACGAGTAGACGGCACCATGCGGCTTGTCGGTGACTCCAGCGCGGGGTTTGTCTTGCACAGTTACCCCTATCGCGAAACCAGCCTGATCGTCGAGAGCTTTACACGCTCCCATGGTCGCATGGTGTTCGTTGCCAAAGGGGCCAAGCGCCCGGCGAGCGCCATGAAAGGCGTGCTCAATCCCTTCCAGCGCCTGCTGTTCAACTGGTTCGGCAAGGCGGAAATGAAGACGCTCAAATCGGTTGAACACGGGCGCATCTTTCCGCAACTCAGCGGTTCCGCCCTGATGTCGGCGTTTTACATGAACGAGCTGCTGCTGAAGCTTGCGCACCGCGAGGATGCCCATGAAGCGCTGTTCGATGCCTATGAAGTCGCGGTAATGCAGCTTTCGGGGGCAGAGTTGCCCATGGATGTCCGCGGCATCGGCGCGGTCCTGCGCCGTTTTGAAATTACCTTGCTGCGTGAACTCGGCTACGCATTGATGCTGGCCGAAGAGGCGGACACCCATCAGCCCATAATCGCCTCAGGCCAGTACCTTTATCTGTTCGAGCGCGGCCCGGTAGCCGTCGGGCGCGCGGCGCGGCAGGGCTCGGGCGATGCATTACAATTGTCGGGCAAAACGCTGCTGGACATGGCATCCAGTGACTTCAGCGATCCGGCTACGCAGCAACAGTCGAAACAGCTTATGCGCCGGGCGATCAACCACATGCTGGGCGACAAGCCATTGCATACCCGCCAGCTGATCCGCGAATTGCAGGGCGGCTGACAATCTCCATTGCCCTTATCCCCCATTTGCCGTCGCTAATTCCCTAATTTCAATGACCAAACTGAGCGTCAACGTCAACAAGGTCGCCCTGCTGCGGAATACCCGCGCACTGGGGATACCCAGCGTATTGCGAGCGGCAGAAATTGCACTCAAGGCAGGAGCCGCAGGCATCACCGTGCACCCGCGCCCCGATCAGCGCCATATCCGCCCGCAAGATGTTCGTGAATTATCGGCAATGCTGAAAGACTGGCCGCAGGCGGAATTCAATATAGAAGGCAACCCTTTCCACAGCCTTATCGAACTGGTGCGCGAGACCCGCCCTCAGCAGTGCACCCTGGTGCCGGACGATGCTGCACAATCGACATCCGATCACGGCTGGGATTTGCAACGCGACGCTTCGCGGTTGGCGCCACTGATTGCCGAATTGAAGGACATCGGCGTACGGGTAAGCCTGTTCATGGATGCCGTGCCTGCATCAATGGCTCTTGCCGCAGAGCTGGGCGCCGACCGCGTCGAACTCTATACGGAGCCTTATGCGCAGGCATTTGGCGGTGCCGGGCAGGCGAGGGCGCTGGAAAGCTATGCAGCAACCGCAAAGGCGGCCCAGGCGCATGGGCTTGGCGTGAACGCCGGGCATGATCTCAATTTGCCGAATACACCTGTATTCCTGCAGGCGGTTCCTGGCGTACTGGAAGTTTCCATAGGGCACGCCCTGATTGCCGACGCACTGGAATTCGGTTTGGGAGACGCGGTGCAGCGCTATTTGCAGGCCTGCGGCAGGTCCTCGCATGAGCATGGCGGGAAGTTGTGATTTACGGCATTGGCACCGACATTGTCAGCATCAAACGCATTGAGGATTCCCTGTTTCGTTTTGGCGACCGTTTCCTGCACCGTGTTCTGAGCGAAGACGAAGTCGCGGAGTATGCGCAATCTTCGCAGGCGGCGCGTTTCCTGGCGAAACGGTTTGCCGTCAAGGAGGCCTTTTCCAAGGCATTTGGCACCGGCATAGGCGCCGAAGTCGGATGGCATGACGTCGCCGTTGCACATGATCCTCGGGGCAAACCGCTGCTAAGGCCTTCACCATCGATGGCGGCAAGGCTTGAAGCGCAGGGGATTATCGCTCTTCAGGTGTCGATTTCGGATGAATCAGAACATGCGATCGCCTTTGTCGTTCTGGAAAAAGCATGAAAATGAATTTGCCGCTTGGCCCCGTCGTGACGGATGTGCCCGGCCTCCAGCTCGCCCCCGACGATATCGTACGCCTGCAGCATCCCATGGTTGGCGCAGTCATCCTGTTTGCGCGCAATTACGCCTCGCCCGAGCAATTGAAGCAGTTGACAGCCACCATTCATGCCCTGCGCGAACCTTCCCTGCCGATAGCCGTCGACCATGAAGGCGGACGCGTACAGCGTTTTCGCGAAGGTTTTACTGCGATCCCGCCAATGCGGGCCTTCGGGGAAATCTGGCAGCGGGATCCGCAAGAGGCCATCCGGGCAGCTGCAGCTTGCGGTTATGTCATGGGGGCCGAACTGGCTGCCCATGGAATTGACTTCAGCTTTGCCCCGGTACTTGATCTCGACTGGGGGGAAAGCGGCGTTATCGGCAATCGCGCTTTTCACCGCCGGCCCGAAATTGTTTCCGCCCTGGCCGGCGCCCTGATGTCCGGGCTTGGCGAGGCCGGCATGGCCAATTGCGGCAAACATTTTCCGGGGCATGGCTTCGTTCGCGCCGATTCGCACCATGAAATTCCGCTCGATTCACGGAGCTTCAAGGAAATTTCCGATGCCGATTTGCTGCCATTCAGGGCTTTGAGCAAGGAACTGGATTCTGTCATGCCGGCGCATGTGATTTACGAAAACGTTGACGCCCGTCCTGCCGGTTTTTCCCGGCATTGGCTGCAGACTGTCCTCCGCGAACAGCTTGGCTTCACCGGAATCATTTTTTCAGACGATCTGTCGATGGAGGCGGCCTCGGTGGCGGGTGGGTTTGTGGCGCGCGCCACGGCGGCATTGGAAGCGGGTTGCGATATGGTTCTGCTGTGCAATGATCCTGCAGGCTGCGACCAGCTATTGGCGGGCCTCAGCGCGAGCGATTTTCGTCCGAGTAAAGAACTGGCGGCGCGATTGCAGCGAATGCGTGCCGAAGCTGGAGCCGGTAATCTCGACACCAATACTCGCTATCTGGCAGCGCGCAGCATTGTCACCAGCGTCGGTCTGGATTGAAATCCGGCGCACCGTTCCGCTGCGATATCTTTTGCCATGTTGTCGACAACTTTGGCGATATTGGCGTTACCTGGCGCCTGGCGAGGCAGTTGCATGAGGAATATGGCACTCAGGTGCGCCTGATCGTCGACGACCTTGGCAGCCTGAATAAAATTGCGCCCGCGCTCGACTTGAATCGGGACCTGCAGGATCTCGATGGCATCACGGTCATGCGCTGGGCCACGGGAATCACGCCGACGCCGGCAGAACTGGTCATTGAGGCTTTCGGCTGCGAACTTCCCGCCGGCTATATCACCGCGATGACCGGCATGTCGAACCAGCCGGTTTGGCTGAACCTCGAATATTTGAGCGCCGAATCATGGATAGGCAGCCATCATCTGTTGCCGTCAATTCATCCTTCCACCGGCTTGCGCAAGCATTTTTTCTTCCCTGGTTTTGGCGCCAATACGGGCGGGCTGATTCGCGAACGCACTCTATTCGCAGAACGCGACAATTTTTTCCGGCGGCACGCACTGCCGCCGTCCGGCATGAACATCTTCATCTTCGCTTACCGGAATGCGGCATTGCCCGCATTGCTTTCAGCTCTGAAGGAGCATACGGGCAGGAATTGCCAGGTAGCCTGCACCTTTGCGCCTGGGGTAGTCGCCGATCAGGCCCGGCAGTCTGAGTCTGAACTTGCGCTTGGACTGGAATTGCAGTTTCCGCCGTTTGTGGCGCAGCCCGATTTCGACAAGGTGCTCTGGGCGAACGATGTCCTGTTTATCCGCGGCGAGGACTCGCTCGTGCGTGCGCAATGGGCTGCCAAGCCGTTCATCTGGCATATTTATCCTCAGGAAGAGGGCGCTCATTGGGCCAAGCTCGATGCCTTTCTTGAACTCTACTGCGAGGGCTTGGCAGGCGAAGCGGCAGCGGCCTTGAAGCGTCTTACCGTTGCCTGGAACGCCGAGGATGCGAACGACATTGCCGCCGCCTGGCGCGGATTCCTGGGACATTTGCCTGCACTGAAGGATCATGCAGGGCGATGGGCACAGCAACTCGCAAAGACCACCGATCTGGCGTCCAACTTGGTGACTTTTTACCGAAAAACGGCTAAAATTTAAGGCTTTGCTGTGCCTGATTCGCAAAAACGCGCGCTGAGCGCGTCCCCGGATGAGTAACGCTCCGGCTGGCCGGCCTGTATATCCAACTGCTCGAAAGTTTATCCATGAAAATTGCACAAGAACTCCGCGCCGGCAACGTCGTCATGATCGGCAAGGATCCGATGGTTGTATTGAAAGCCGAGTACAACAAGGGCGGCCGCAGCGCCGCCGTGGTCAAGATGAAATTCAAGAATTTGCTGACTGCCTCCGGCATGGAGACGGTCTACAAGGCGGACGACAAATTTGAAGTTGTCTCGCTGGAAAAAAAGGAAGTCACCTATTCCTACTTCTCCGACCCGATGTACGTATTCATGGATGGCGAATACAACCAGTACGAAGTCGAGGCCGAGAACATGGGCGATGCGCTCAATTATCTTGAGGACGGCATGGCTTGCGAACTGACTTTCTACAACGGTCGTGCGATTTCTGTTGAATTGCCGACCTCGGTGGTTCGTGAAATTACCACAGACCCCGCCGTTCGCGGC
>JACXTT010006123.1_pt1 | contig 17271 bp, 10 predicted proteins | sample 9270951 | NCBI WGS metagenome assembly JACXTT01 (sample SAMN15532306, study PRJNA645909) | rock metagenome | isolation source: weathered quartz diorite | place: Puerto Rico | collected 2017-06-21 | reverse complement strand
GGTGTTGGTAGACCTTCTGCTGTGACCGTTCACCGTTGCGCCGCCTGGTAGGTGCACACCGTTAGGCTGGAAGAGACACGCACGCACTCACTCAGGAAATCGTAGCTGCGTTGCGGATACCGGATGACCAGCTTTTCGATTTCTTTGTGCTCTTCTCCCGTTTCGAGTATTCCCTGAAGGCTGTGGGCTTTCGGAAAGATCCTCCGGCGTCTCCTGCAGACGTTTCTTGGGACAAGTTCAAAGTGTGGCTGGATAGCCTGGAGGCTGCCGAAACAGAACCGGTTATTGCTGCTGGCCACTACCTCATCGAAAATCCCCCAAAAGTCCTGGCCTTCAAGAATGGGAACCCCGCATGGGATCCACCAGGGCGCAGCGGTCAGTCAGACATCCGGTTTCTTACCGAAAGCGTCGTACGCGCTAGGAACAATCTCTTCCACGGGGGCAAATGGCTCACGGCACCACAGAACCCTCGACGCAATCATGAAGTCGTTGAAGCCGCGCTTGCCGTACTCGATGCGTTCTTAGCGATGCCATCGGCCCAGGAGGTGCGCCGTGAGTTCAGAACTCTCCCATGAACCGGGCTCGCTGCCCCTAATCCTGGTCCAAAACTGCCGGCGCGCTTAGTTGGTTGGAATGAGCTTCCTTTTTGGGCAGCGTTAGATCATGCGTCGACGTTCGACTCCTTTTCCCGGAACTCGACTGATGAAGGCAACTCCTGGTAGTAAGGTCTACCTCAAGCTTCCTGGGCTTCCGAAACAATGGTTCACCATTGTATTCGTTGGTCCTCAGTCACTCCGTCTCAAGCGTTCAGACGGCACGAGTATTGACGTGTCGCGTAACAAAGTTCGCTTACAACTCGGTCTCGGTGGGTCGCCAGGAATTCACGTTATCTCAACGCCGATGGGTGGCAAACCGCGAGGAAAGTGAATGACCGATGGCAACTGCTTTGCGCGGCGAATTGACTCGTGTTGAGCGAAGCCGATTCCTCGCCCGGTCGCAACGCATGCGCGTATTGTGGTAAGGTCGGCGTTCTCACTAGAGAACATCTCCTGGCCGACTTCCTATACCGGGAATCACCAGACCAGAAACTCGGCTACAATCAACGCGCTGATAAGTTCATGACCTGGGAACCCGTCGCGCGTGATGTATGCGAGATCTGCAACAACGGTCCGCTAAGCATGCTGGATAACTATGCGCGCAACTTTCTGAGTAGCATTGACTACAAGCGCACGTATCCCGTCACGGTTAGCCTCGCCTTTGAGTACAACTACGACTCCCTGCTCCGGTGGCTACTCAAGGTGTCGTACAACGCCGCGAGAGCCCTTTCAACAGTCCAACCGTTGCTGCAGGACTGCGTTCGATACATTCGGGATGGCGGCGATAGACCCTCTGTCGCGTTTCTGGCGCTGGAGGTGGTGCGCGATACGCCGATCGCTGATAACGACCGTCCCGGTCTTCCGCTGGAGGCACGTGCGTGGCGCTTCATTCCCACCAAGATGTTTCGCGTCGGATACGGCGGGTTGAACACGAGTGCGACGGACGCTATCGGGGTTCCTGACTACTACCTTCGGTTTGTCGCGATGAACGCCTGGCAGTTCTACATCTGTCTAGTCTCCCGAGAGTCATCACGTCCAGAGCGACGCAGACTTGCTCGACTTTTCCAAGACTCCACTCCAAGTGCTGTGTTCCTAAAGCCGGAAGGCGATCGCTGTTCGGTTGAGGTGTCAACGAAGACCGGTCTAGAGTCGTACGAGTTTCAGGGCCGGCGTGTCGTCAACCAATGGCGCCAATACATAGAGGACACCCTCAAAGATGCGAGCTGAGTTACCACCTGAGGTTCACAAGGCTGGCCTCTCCGGTCAATAACTCTTGAAAGCGGTCAACCATGCTTAGGACAGGGGAGCTCCTCTTGAAACCAGAGGCTGCTGACCAGATTCTGGCTATACCTCAGGCCCTGAGTCGTATGCGAAGCTTGTCGCGAGAGTAGCCGACAAGTACGGCCTAGCGGTTGCCCTGACCCAGTCCGACCTTCACTCGACGCCTCTCTACTGATACGGCGCCGCCCTCCAACGCTACGCGGGAGGCGATGGCCGCTTGGACTCTGTCAACGCAGCCTGCGGGATTGCGCTCTAGTTGGTGCTCCCAGAGTCGAAGTACGAGCCAGCCTCGCCTGCGCAGGCGACGGATCACCTTCCGATCTCTGGCTCGATTGCCCGCAATCTTCTTTCGCCAGTACACACCCAGCTTGGCTCTCCATAGCGGGAACCGCCATCCATGCCAGAAGTCTCCGTTTACGAAGACGACGGTCCTGGCCGCGGGAAACACGAAGTCCGGCCGCCCAGGCAAGTCGCGGACGTAGACGCGAAAGCGAATCCCGCGCGCGCGGAGAAGCCTTCGAAGCAGAACCTCGGGACCAGTGTCTGCACTTTGGATGCGTGACATCGTATAACTGCGTTGTGCGACCGTCAGGTTGTCAGGCATTCGGATTCTCCTGGTTCCTAAGACGGTTGCCATCGTTGCTTACCAGCCACACAGCAGATGATAGTTTGCTCACGCGTAGGACGGCCGGAGCTGTTTCCGACGCATTTTGGGCATCCACAATTCTGATCAATCCTCCTACTCGGAGTTCAGCAGCCGAGTCAAGGAGCCAGGCAAGAGGCAGTTGCTCAAGCGAGCCTCGGCCAGCGGGCGCAGTTCCTCTCAGGATCTCGATTTCTACTGTGACGATGCGGCCATGCACCGCGTCCAGCGGTCGTAGCGCAAGGACGCGGCCCTCCGCATGGATGCCTGACTGGTCGGCCCACTGTACGCTTGAGGCCAACCAAAACGAGTTGCAGAATGGGATACAGGGACAATTCGCGCATGCGCTGGCTGACGGTCTAGCGAGCGACTCAAAGCTCGCACCAGGGACTGCGGCGTTGAAGCGGGCCAAGACGGATCGGGCTTCCTGCCCTTCTGCCTCAGCTTCCGAGACTGCGATGTTTTGCGAGAACCTACCACCGGTTCCTCGAATGATCGTCCCTCGCCACACCTGGAACCCATTCTCACGAGCGAGATGAGCATAGAGCCTGAGTTGGCGTAGCTCCGCGTCCGAGATGGCCGCGCCCGTATCGGCGGAAACAGATCCGGTCTTGTAATCGATTACTTCGCCATCTTCTAGATCCAAACGATCAGGTCGTCCCGTCAAAGCGCCGTCGCGCGAGGTGAGTCTCCTCTCGGTGGTTCCAAGGGGATGGCCGTCTCGAGCGACTGCGGAACCGCCCGTTGGAGCAGCGCCATCTCTCTGCAATGGGACAGAAATCGAGACCGAGACCATCGACGCCCGTTCCCGAAGCAGATTGTAGTAAGGAAGCAACTGAGGTGAGGCAAACTTCGCCCTCACGAGAGGATGCGCAGCAGCATACTGAACACCTGCGACAGCGTCGAAGTGCTCTCTCGCCGCTGTGCGCCGAGCGTGAGCCTCGCTTGGCAGCTGCCCTCGATTGGCCGATTCCACCACAGCATGAAATGCGTTCCCGAGCAGTGCGGCAGGGCGTTGCGGAATCGCTTGACGGCCCGCTGAGGCACTCCACGACAATCGAGCGGCACACTTCAGCCCAACCTCATAAAGGCTCGGAGTGAGCTGCCTCAAGGCAGTAACGAGAGGCGGAGACGGAACCAGCATTGCCTATGTACTTCTCACTCGTACGGAAAACGAGCAGCCATGAACAGGGACCGAAGCGTTGGTCGAAGACCTCGCCCCTCAGCTTCGGCGACAGCTGCTGCCACATCCGGTCGATAGTTTGCTGGGTTACGGTCCCAAAGCGGATGTACGAGGATTATCGCCTCCTGTGTCGTCTGACTGATGCCAGCTGCCAGACCGGACAATACGTCCGGCCGGAGGTCGAGACCCAGAAAATACGGGTTCGCGACTCTTGCTAGAAGTGTCGCCCAGTATTGATAGCCAAGTGTTATTTCGGCACCCGCGTCCAGGGCGAGTCTGGCCATATCAAAGGCGAGCCGCCAATCAAGCAACGGGTGATAGGACATGTTGCCAAACTCCCTGAGGCAACGATGGCACGACGTTGCGCACTCCTCTTCGTGTTGGGTGCCGACCAAAGGGGCGAAGAACTCTTGAGAAAGACCACCGGCTGAGCCAAGCATGAAGTGGAGGAGTTTTTCAAAACTCTGCGCGTCTCCGAGATGAGTGCTGTACCCGGCACCATTCTCTAGACTATCAGACACAAAAACGCGGGCGGATGGTGGAGCAAACGGGCTACTCGGGTCGATAACCGGCTGAATACCGAGCTCCAGCTCTGACTCCGCAATATCCAACTGAACGGCAGCCGCGCGGCGCAACAAGAAGCCAAACGAATACCAAGCAGCGCGTGCCTCGGGAACTGCGGGATTCAAGCAAAGGCCAACTGGAACAGTATTGATCCCGGCCGTCAGAACGTCTGTCATCGAAATAGCAGCGAGCGCCCTCGTAATGGGCTGAACGGCCGCATCGTAGACAGGTGGTTGAATCGCGGCACGTTCTGCGCGAGGAACATCCAGTAGAGCCTGTGCAAATGCGTCGGCCGTTATCCACGTGTGGTTCGCGGCAACCTTTCGAAAAGTGAAGTCGTTTCCATCGTTATCGTTCGCTCGATAGATGCGTTGCTGGCCGGAATCCACGGTGAAATTCGCGCGCGAGCTGGGATTCATCACAGCTGCTCCCATTCGTGATCGGAGAGCGCGTGGCGTGAATTCGAATCCGCCTGAAAACTCCGCGCGAATCTGAAACCATGTGCTGAAACCGGGAGGCTCTGTGAGGTCAACGGTTCGATACCCGTCACTGCCGCGAGCCGCTCCACAGTAAGGGCAGCCCCCTTGGGCCGCCGGCTGCTCGACAAGCGCCTGGCACATGCGACAAATCCCGATGTGAACCACGCGCCCGAGCGGATTGGGAACAGTCGTCACGGCGCCTGCAGCTGGCCTGAAGTCGACCACGCCGACTGACGTGTGCAGCTCGTCGTCCTTTACCGTTTGTGCGCCCGGCGCAAACTGACTAATTGCTATATCAAGTTCGCGGTCTATGAATCCACCCTCGGGCGGCCAGCCTCCACCGCGCAGAGTCGGGGGATGGTGAAATAGGTATCTCACCCGTGTTGGGAACCCGAACATTGGCAGGATGCCTAGAGATGCGAGACGTTCGCTCAGGGCAAGGTGCGGGAGGCTTTCGGGATGCGCTACAGCATCGTCAATTGCAGTAATGAGGCCAGTTTGTAGATGCTGCATCATCGATGCGACGCCGGCAGGGTTATCTAATTGCGTTCTGCGCAGCACCGCGTCCGCGATGGCGCGAATATCAGCACCGTGACCGCGAATCCACACCTCAAGAATTGGTCTATGCTGCGGCCAATCACCAACGGTTCCGAACTCGCCGTGAACATCGTCCCTTGTCGATGGTAAGCCGACACCGTCAAAGGCCCGCCTCAGTATTTCCTTGTTCACAACCCGTCTTGCGATTGATTCGCTGGCAACATCGACATAAGGAGGAGGCGGCGGCTCAGCTGTGATCAAGCGAGGCCGCTCAAAGTAGTAGTCGTCGTGACTGCGACCACGACAAAGGGTGAGAGCAACTGACATGCCTAAGCCGCGGCGCCCGGCTCGGCCCACACGCTGTTGGTAGTTGAATCTCACTGGCGGCATGTTGGCGAGCCCGATTGCCTGAAGAGCACCAATATCGACGCCTGCCTCCATTGTTGTGGTCACACTCAACAAGTCCACGCCGAGTGCGACGTCCACTTCGTTTTGCAGAAACACCTCCTGGAATCGCCTTTGGCGGAGTCTCCTATCGAAGCGATCTGTCTGACCTGTGAGCTCCTCACAATTCAGCCTAAAGGCAGGATCAGGGCATCGGGCAAGGAATTCGTAATAGTCCGCCCCTTCCCCAGCCGTTGCCAAATGAGCCGGCACGTTCGGGAGTGTAGCCCGACACGAGGAGCAAATGGATGCGGAACGGTGCAAGTGCGTCCTTCCGCACCGCGCGCAGTCATAGACATCGAGTTGAATTGCAGAATCAGGGCGCGGGGAGATTACAAGCAAGTTTCTTGGAACAATGCGCCATTGGTCAAGCGCCGACCCGATTATGGTCACGACTTGTTGCACGAAAGCTGGAGGGGCCAACCCTAATGCGTTGGCGGCAGCTTGCAGATACTGATCCACGTAGGAAGGCATTTGAGGCTGACCTTCTGCATCGGATCCAACCCATCGGTTGTGATGGGCTAGAATGCGAATAACGGACGCTGCAGCCTCCTGCTGCGGTCCTGCAGGGGCAGCATCACGCACCCAAAGGAATCCGAGCCCGAGTGACTCAAAGTCTCTGCTTCCGTCCGCAAACAGAACGCCTCGCACCACAGATTGCAGCAGCGACTGTTCGATCTGATCTCGTAGATCACGCTCGGCTGGCTGTAGACCCTGAACATAGGTTCTTGGATTAACCGCCCAGTCGAAGAGCTGCGTCCATATTACGGAGGGACCACCTCTGCGGGGCCGATATCGGGTGACAGATGGCTGAGGACCGCCTGGGTTCATTCCGATTGCAAGAAGCCCGGTTCGCGCGGTATCTAGCAGCGAATCGAAGGCGATGGCTGCGACCGCCGACAAAGGCGCGGGGACAATTAGAATCGCAGGAGCGGCGCCGCCTGTCGCCGCGAATCTTGTAACGCCCCCGGCGACCTCAAGCGGCAGTGAAGTAAGTAGAGCCTGCCTGCGATCACGCTCAAGCTGAGACAGCGGTTCGTTCTCTCGTTTTCTCTCTAGGCGCAACAATTCTGTTGCATCCCTGTGCAGCTGGACCGCTCGTGTGTGAGCTTCAGCGGTTTCGGCAGCCTGGTTCAAAAGGCGTCGGTAGGCAAGCTGCCTTAGTGTATCGAGATAATGGGAACGCTTGATGCCAGTGGAGAGTTTGGCCGCATCCTGTCGGCTGTCCGAAAAGAGAACCAACTTGCGCGCGTCGCCACGCGGCAACTCCCGCATGAGCGCGTCACACAATAGTTGAACAATGCGTTGAAAGCCGGAACCGAGATCGCGTATTGGTGACGGTATCCGTCGTCTGCCCCAGTCCGTTCCGCAGTGGGGACATTTTGACGGAAATGCGTTGGCGTCGTCTACAGGCGCGAGGAAGAGATATCCGGATGTGGAGCCCGCTCGGCGCGGCGCCGCACGAGGCGGAATCGTGAGACGGCCAGCTGTGAGGTCCAAGACGGCTGGCGTCCATCGGTACTGCCCCCCGTCGTGCTGCCAGTCCCACCTACCCGAACCAGTCGTCCTAAAGAGTTGGCGACCCTCTGCAGGCCAGAAAACGAGATACTCGCCGAACGTGCGATTAAGCGAGACGGACCGATCCGGCACCCTCTCAACGTTGGGATAGTCTGGCGAGAGGAACCATGCGTTGGGAGAGCCCGCATCAGGCTTCTTATACCCGCCGAGAAAGACCTCGCCGCATGGCTGGCAGTACAGCAACTCGAGAACACGGGCATTGCAGGATTCGCATCTCGGTCGAGGCTCCGTGTACAAGCGTCCAACTGGAGGTGCGAGGGCACCCGGAGGCGTCACACCTGTTCGTCCCGTACATGCAGGGTTGACGCAGACCCAGAGTCTGCCCGCATTGTGAAAAAAGTAGTGCACCCTGATCGGGAGCGGTGCCATACCGTCGTTGCCTCGGGCGAGAACAAGGGCGCGGATGAGGCCCTTTATCGCATTGCCTTGTTCGATCGAGTGGCCATGAAACAACTCGTCGGCCAACTCGTTGGCGGTAATCGGACCGTGATCACCAGCTGCCCGCACGGGCTCCAGGGCACCGATGTTCTCGAGGCAGGCATGAAGTAGGCGATCTGGAAGGCCCCCATCTACCACGCCAAGCTGGTTCGCGAAGGCCTGACTGGCATCATTCAGTGATTCCGTGTCCAGACTATTGTTGAGCGCAGCCAAGGCCGGGACGTGCCGACTCAGGTCAGCAGCGGCAGTGCTGAATCTTCGCTGACTGCCGCCTAGGATTTCGAAGGAAGCCCGATCTCGCCCAAAGAATTCCTCGAGGTAGTCCAATCCACTCACATCAGCAGGCATTGAGGCGCTCGTAGCCAAGATCCTTAGCTGTGGAGAGTCGGGGGTTAGGCCAATTCTGTGGAGAAGGGCCCTAAGCAGATATCCGACTTCGGTACCGGGCGTGCCTCTGTACGTATGAAGTTCATCAACAACGAGGTGGAATAGGTTGTTCGTGCGATCCTGAGCGAGCCAATCCCTCGTGCGATCGAAGATGTTGTTCTCCACACTACGCATCAGCATGATGTTTAGCATGCTATAGTTCGTAATCAGAATGTCCGGCGGCGCATCCTGCATGTCCCACCGGGACCACATCTCAGAACCGTCAGGGTCCACGAAGTATCCAAGGATTCGCTTGTCATTGCGGACACGGGCTGAGACGAGTGCGTTCTGCCATTCAATATCCATCTCGCGGAGACGCCTCCGGAGTTCGCTTAGCTTGGAGGCGCTGGTTTGAGGACCAGCAACCGGTGTGGCTGAGGTGTAGCGACCAAACCAAAACCGATTGGTAGCCCTTCGTTGATCGAGCCAGGTTCTTGCAGCATCGCCGTCGGTCCCCTGCCGGATTCGACCTAGCTGATCCTCAATGAGGGCGTTAAGGGGATAGAGGAGCAAGGCGCGGACTGCCGGAGTCCTTTCCGGGGCTTCGTGTTGTCTCTGCTGAACGCGTCTCTGCCCAGAGCTACGCCACCAGAACTGTCGAGGCCCCCTAGCGGCGGGGGCTCCCCATCCTCGCAGCGACTCCTCCACGAGATATGAAAACACGGGCAAGAGGTAACACTCGGTTTTCCCCGAACCGGTACCCGACGTAATGACCACACCTCTTCCCTGCCTTGATGCCTCCCAGGCTTGCAGCTGATGGCGATAAAGGGCTCGTGTAGGCGGAAACAGTCCGGTCCCAATGAACTCTGAGACATCTTGATGAATACCCAAGCGCTGAGACGCTTCCGAGACTGTTAGGCCACACTCTTCGTACGGAGAAATCGGCTCAAATAGAGGCTCTCTGTAGAGCTGGTGGTCTCGGTCCAGTAGCGAACGGCGCTCGTCGAGAAGAGCGTCGTACCTAAGCCGAAAGGGACTATCGAGGTAGCGTAGGAACGCCTTTCTGATCTCGTCGAAAACTGCGAATGGATTCTGCATCTACTTCCCCTCGCTGGCGGTCCATCCCCATTGGCGGACCTTTTGTCCAAGCGCTGCACAAATGAATCGAGCAACGTGAAGTGGCACAAAAGCGTGTACTAACCGTCCTGACTCGAATCGACCGAGTGCACCTGAGCAGAGACACACGACCCGTGAGTAGGCCTCGGGAAGCGGCGCCACCCCAGGCACGGAGAGGGTGCGCGATTGAGGATCGTAAGTGGCCAGCTCGATCCGACGCAGAGCAGCGGAGGCATATACAGCCTCGCGTTTGGGGAGACGAAGCAGCCCACGTCGAGTATGCACGTAGTAGCGTCTGTCGCCAAACCGCGACTGGTATTCACAAGCCGAGTGCGGAATCAATCCGTCAACCCAGGTGAGTTGTCGCAAGTCAAATGACTGAACTGACCAATTGTCGAGGGCTGGCTCGACAGTAGCTCCTTCAATTGATCGGGGGATCGGAGCAACCACATTGCATAGCGCATCTGCTAGTTGGTGTACGAACGCTATGCCAGCCCGGGTTGCGATGGCCTCAAAAGCCTGAGCAGATCCATCTATCCTCGCGACCGTAAGCCCCGTTGAGTCTGACAACTCAATCAGCCTGCATCCGTGGGCAACAGCAGACTCACGGAGTGCAGCGAGTAGGCGAGGGACACGAGCACCGCAAAGTTGCATCGTCGGCTGATCCGCAACGATCCTCCCCATGAACGGCGGAAGAACTCGCCAACGAGGCGATCCGCCTATGAAGAACTCAACATGCCCGAGGTCTGAGAGGGCGACTCGGAGTCGCCGGAGCGCTCCATCGCGGTCGGCGTCGTCTGGCGTCAGTTCAGTGACGGCCCGCCGAAACCCGGCCCACGATCCTTCCCCCGACTGGCTGAGCCAGCTTAGCAGCGTGTCCCAGCTCACCGCGTGCTCCGCAACGCGCGCTTGAGTCGTCGAGACAGTTTCGTGTATTGCAGCCAACGCGCGACGAGGTCCGAACCTTCAGGAAGATCTTGAATCGGTCTGACGTTCGGATGCCTAATGGCCACGTCGTAAATAGTCGCCGTCCACCTTTCGAGCTGTGCCCGATAACGCCGTGAGACTCGCGGCCAGCGCGCAGGTAGCGAAGGCGGATGATTTCTGACACCTAGATGCAGGACGAGAGGAGGGCTTGAGCCCCTGTTAACCGCCCAAACAGCCTCGAACCCACACTGACACAGTGCCGAGTCCTTTGCCTGCTCGGAGACGGCGATTTCGCCCGCGACGCTGCCAACCAACACCCACTCGCCTGGCGGCAAGGAAATGGATGTGCCCCGAAGTTCAGATACGCTGTCATCATCGAACCAAGGCAGCTCTGGGTCCACCATCTCGACAATCCACTCTTTGTCACCCGCATGCACGACGTGCGCGCCTGGTCGCGATAGCCCTTCACCGGTCGCCAACCGACCGGTTTCGTCGATCGAGATCGGGTTGCCATCAAGTGTGATTGTAGAAGGGTCGCGAACTCCAGACAGAAGCAGGCTGGGAGGAGCACCCAATAGCCAGGCCGATCGCCGGCCGATACGGAGGCCACCTGTTGGAATGAGCTCTACAGCCGATTCAATCTCAAGTGCTTCCAAGCCGGGCGGGGGTGTTTGCGAGTCAAATGGTGTTACCTCAACGAGGAGCGTCCACCCAGCTGGTACGTGTTTGTGCTGCATCCGAACCGGACGCTTGCCACAGACCGTTGTCAGGTAAGCCTCAACCGCAGCCACAACGTCCTCGTGAGCCAGGACCGCGGCAATCACACCGAGCCGCAGTCGATGTCCGGTTAAAAACCCGGTAAACTCGGCGGGAGTCAAGACAAAGACGGAAGACCCAGTCCGACGCAGTTCAAAAAGGTTGCCGTCAACGATGGCCTCCCAAACGAACCCGTCCTTGAGTTGCGCCCCTGATTCTTCGTCAATCTTGATGGGGTGGTACCAACCTTCCGCACCGCTCTCCAGAGTGCGCGTTCCGTCATCAAACGACATTGGAAACGACCTCGGCTTCCGCGCGAGAAGGAAAAGATGAGGCTGTCGACGGACCACATCGAGCAACAATTCGACTGTAGCGATTTGTCGTCCGGTTCGATCAACGATTACACCATCCCAAGAGCGCAATTCCTGAGCGACTTGCGCAAGCACAGCGTTCTGCCGCTCGTCGTGCAATGCAGATGTACCGGCAACGGTGAAGCCGAGTCCGGTTCTGGACCAGCGAAGTAGATCAGCCCGTAGGAGCGCCTCAGATATCCGAACGTCGGGCGCATATTCTGACCAAAGGAAAAACTCGGGCAGCCGCTCAATATCGACTTGACGCAGTGGCACATGGGCGAGTGGCAACGCGACATACCTTCGGACAACATCGGGAGCAGGAAGCGCGAGCCGTAAACCCCTATGGTCCGACAACCACGCACTAAGCGCCTGCCATAGCGCCTCGAAGTCCCTCGTTCGGAAACCGCGCGGGTAGGTGCCAACGCGTCCGCACGCAAGCAAACCCGCGAGACGAGCGTAGTAGGCTCGGGCTGTCACAGCTTCATCCGAGCGCATGTCGTACGCGGCCAGAACGCTCGCAGCCAAGAACGCCACACTGAGTGGGCGGCCCACCGCATCCCTTCCCAGAAAAACCGTCATTCCTCCGGTTTCCGAGAGCACCCCAACCTTGTAGGCGGCGGCGACACTGTTCACAAACAACTCTCTTGCTCGTTCAGCCGTTGCGCCTGCTCGAAACCTTGAAAGGGTGCTGGCGAGCACGCCTGGTGTGACGGAGAGATAGACGTCTGACTTCCCGGCGTCGGGTGAGAAGCACTGTTCAATCAGCGCCTGGTTCCAATTCAAGTAATCAGCGGGTAGGGATACGTGAAGTACGTGTTTCGCCGCTGCCGTTGCGCCTCGATCGTGATGCAGGCGGCGTCCCGACGGTTGCTTGAGCGGTCGGCGCAAAGCGCTCGAAGCCGGCGGAGTGGCAACTGCACCTGAGGCTGGTTCCGCGACGTTGTTTTGCTTGAGTTCGACGGGCTCCACGGATGCTGCCGTGTCTACAGGAGGAGCGCTCGCTTTGGCCTGGTGTCGAGGTTCGATTTGGGGCAGTCCCACAGTTTCATCGATCTCACCAAGGTCGTCCTTGGGGGGTGGAACCGGCACCGCTGAATTCGGGACTGTTGTTGCTTCAACATATAGAGGCTCGACCGGCAAGCTTTGCTCGAACGGGTGTGTGTCATCAACAGCTGCGTTACCCATGTGCCCCACCGTCATTGGCCTTAGATCGTGGGTGACCGGATGACCGTCCAAGTCGGTGACATCGGCCGAGCGAGATTGATGTGAGGACGTCGACTGACGCTCTTTGGGGTTTCCAACCGGGTCAGAACTTTGTGCTGTGCTTTCTACAAGCACACCTTTGTGCCGGACCCTTCCTAGAAAGACCCCCTGGAGGAGCGCGGCGACAGTGGACCAAAAGCGGTAGATAGCCGCCACGAGGTTTTGCACGTCACAGTCGTCCGATGAATTCGGCGAGCGCCCTGGCGACAATTGGACAGACTGCATTCGCGAGTTGTTGCTGTTTGTGGACCAACCCACCGTCACCGCCATCCGCGGTCCCGGAGAAGCGGAACCAATCTGGGAAGGTCTGCAGTCTGGACGCTTCCCGCAGCGACAGCCCACGGTGTTGTGTAGGGTGCACGAGCATGCTCTTCCGATAATGACCGATCGTGACTGCAGGCTCGTCCCACAGCAGCCGACGATAGATGTTGCTGTGCGTCCGACTGACATTGTGGTAGTTGCCGAGCATGTGCACGATGTCTTCCCAGTTACCGCCCTCGGGGATTCGGCGATATCGGTCGATTACATATGGTGCATGCCTTGTTGTAAGGTGGTCGAGAATTACGTCTCGGGGTGCACCCAACCGAACAAGTCGAAGGAATTCGTTGCTTGACAGTCTCGCCTTGTTCGGCTCCGTGTAGGGCATCTCCTGTCGTGAAGAACCGTTCCCAATCCGAGGCAAGTCGGCTATCGAATCCTTGACGGTGACATAGTCATGCTGCCTTCCGGGACCATGGGTTGGAGTGGGAAAGGGGCCCCATTCCCCGAAGTCGTTGGCTTTGTATCTTAGATCGCCTCTTATCCCGAGGACGAAGAAACGACTCCTGAACTGTGGCGCACCATACCAGACTGCATCGAGTATCTTCGGAAAGACGAGGTATCCTAGACCTTCCATCATACGTGTTATGCGCTCCAGAACGGAGTATCGATCTCCATTCCGTGCGGTCCAAAAAATCCCCTGAACGTTCTCCATGACAAATACGGGAGGGCGGAGCTCGGACAGATAGTCTAGGAAAAGGAACACATGTTGATTGTGTGGATTTGAAGCTGACCAACTATTTCTATTTGCGTTTGAAAACCCTTGGCAAGGCGGGCCACCAACCACAACGTCCAGCCCCCCGGCAGATCGTGCGTACCTCCTGATCGCTTTTAGAACGGCTTTATCACGTAAGTCAACTGAGCGAGTCTCCTCCGGCACGTATTCACCCATCTCACTCCGAAGAATCCTCGCGAGCGCTCGATGATTGCGGTCCAAGGTGTTGACGTAGATTGGGTGACACTCTCCTGAGAACAACAACCGGTAGCGGAAGCCCCTCGTGCGGGCCATCGCAAATCCAAGACCCAGCCCCCCTGCTCCGGCGAAGAGATCGATGACATTGATTGGACGTGCTTGAGAAGCAAGATGCCCTCGTACCTGCGTCCCATCCGCTGACATCCTGTCCCTACTTGATCTCCCATCATCTTGGCGTCGACCGATGGAAATGCTTGCTCGCGCTTTGATGTGAAGACTTCCGTTCGTCTTAAAGTCGCCCTTCCGGTGCAGAGAACGGGGGGGGAGTCTCCTTGCCTTCTCCTGCATTCGCACGGCGACTCTAATCCACCGCGACCAGCTCGCCGCCTTTACCGCATCTCTTAAAGGACCGTGCTTTGAGTAGCGAATGAAGGCCAGCGTGCCTGGCTGGGGACCGCTAATTCCCCCAGCTTGAGCCACCACCAGTTCACCAACTCTGTCCGTCGCGTACTTCACTTTGCCGAAGCTTGCGGCAGCATAAGGAAGGTTGCGAGCCATGCCAACTGGGCTGATCCGCATGTTCTCCCACTCCGCGTCCCCGAGAAGCCGCGCTATCGACGACAAGCGCTTTCGGCCAGAGCTGTTCTCAAGTTTGACCCGAACGCGTGAAGACGGACGTGCCATCGCCACCAAGTCCAGGCCACGCTCAAGGATGCCGTCAACAAAGAAGCGGTTGGAACCATAGGCTGGCCCTGCGACAACTACAGGTTGCCGAAGGCGCTGGCGAACTCTGTCAATTAGCTTCAAAGCGAGTGCGGCTTTTCGCTTGTTCTTTCCCTTCCCGTTTCCTGGCTTATACGAGGCCTCGGCCAGAAGGACGACATCAGCCGCACTAACACGGTGCACGCAAACACGAACGCGGCGTCCAGTCTTGAACGTCGTGACTCCTGGGAGTCTACGCCGCTCCGCTCGTGCCGCATTGTCTTCGACAACGATGATCTGCTTCCAGTCTCGCATTGCGGCTATACAACCTCTTGTTCGAACGGGATACGAACGCTGGAGACTCGCACAATGGCCTCAATGCTTAGGCTGTAGGACTTGAGACGGATTTGTTAGGGTGTTCTTGCGGCAGAATGGGGCGAATTTGCGGCAATCTCGCACGAGATCGACCCGATGGAACGTAACAGTCGCCAACCTAAAGCCAATCTGGGACTTAAACCGACTCTCAGCAAGCGCCGTGTCGCCCGGGAAGGAGTGCCTTGAGGCCAAGGCCCGACCGGTGGATCTCCCACAGGAGGTCCCTATCCGGTCGGCCGCACAAAACCGTCGGCGGGCCCGATAACGCAGAACCGTCTTCATTCGCCACGAACCTGGGGCCGGCGGCCTCGTCATCCCCGCCGGCGGAGGACCTGTAACGCCCCCTTGACTCGCCGCGCGCGGAGGGTCTACACTTCCCGCAGCCACAAGACATAGCGCGCCAATACAACGTAAGACGCGCCGCAACAAAAGAGCGGGAAGTGTGCCCGCCCTTGGTTGCGGCGCGTTTGCTTTTTGTACCTGTGGAGAAGAACGAGCGTATGAAGACCAAGCCCAAGCAGTGGTTCTCGACCAGCGAGGCGGCGCGTTACCTCGGCGTCTCAGTCGACAAAATGCGGCAACTCGACGAGAGCGGGGAGCTACCGGCCGAGCGCACGAAGGGCGGCCACCGCCGTTTCACGCGGAAGGCGCTCGACGCGTACGTCGCCAGGAACGGCCGCCGCAGCAGGCCAAACACCAACCAGCCCAAGTCTCGGCCCCGCCCGATCGCGCGGCCGCAACCTGATCCCGAGCCGTTCGATGACGGCGTCGACGCATTCGAGCCGGGCGATGAGGACTTCGAGCCGTTCGTCGAACCGTCGCCACCTCCACCGCCACCCCCGAATCCGCTCGAGACGCTGGCGCGCGAGCTGGCCGAGCGGAAAAAGCGCGAAGGAGAGGAAGCGCTGCTGCGCCGACTCGCGACCCTCAAGCAATACGGATTGAGCCAAATCGCGTGGGGCGTCCCCGACAGTTGGCACGCGAGGGTAGCCGCCGCGTTGGACAGCTACGTGACGCTCAAGACGTTCCCCGCGTGGGTCTCCGATGTCGATGCCTACCGGATAGTCCGAGGCAAAGTCGAGGAAATCCTCCAGCCATACCACGACAGAGAGGGTGGAAACGATGCCGACCAATGCCTGCGTGCGCTTCTACGAGTGCACGAACTGTCGCACTGTACTGCGACCAAAGCCGGGCGAGTGCTGTGTCTTCTGCTCCTACGGGTCGTCCAAGTGTCCACCCCAGCAACGCGACGTGCGTCGCGCGCCAGGTCCTTAGGCGGTGTCCAATACTGCCCGCACCTTTCGCGCGAGCACCTGAGGCGTGAAGGGCTTCTGGAGGAACGCGAGTCCCGGTTCGAGCATCCCGTGGTGCACGATGGCGTCATCCGTATAGCCCGAGAGATACAGCACCTTCATGTCGGGTCGTCGCGACGTCAGGTGCTGCGCGAGCTCGCGGCCGCTCATCTTGGGCATGACGACGTCGGTCACGATTAGCTCGATGGGTCCCTGGTTCTCCTGCGCGGCGCGTAACGCCTCGTCCCCGTTCTCTGCCATGAGTACTGTGTAGCCGTAGCCCTCGAGCACCTTGCGCACGAGCTTGCGGACGGCCGCCTCGTCTTCCACCAGTAAGACCGTCTCAGAACCGCGCAGTGATCCTTTCGAAGCGGGCTTGGGCGGTGCGGGCTGGGGAGCTGCGTCGACGCGGGGAAGGTAGATCTTGAACGTCGTGCCGTGCCCGGGCTCGCTGTAAAACCAGATGTACCCGCCGCTCTGGTTGACGATGCCGTACACCATGGCTAGACCGAGTCCGGTGCCCTTGCCTTGCTCCTTGGTGGTGTAAAACGGCTCGAACAGGTGAGCCTTGGTCTGCGCGTCCATCCCGATGCCCGTGTCCGTCACGGCAAGCATGACGTAGCGACCGGGTTGCGTGGGGACGTGCTCCTGCGCGTATGTTTCGTCCAAGTCGGCATCCGTGGTTTCGATCGTGAGCATCCCCCCCTGGGGCATCGCGTCACGCGCGTTGACGGCGAGGTTCATGATGACTTGCTGGAGCTGCCCCGGGTCGGCCTGCACCGCGCCGAGGTCCCGGGCAAGCACGGCACGCAGTTCGATGTCCTCCCCGATCAGCCGTCGGAGCATCCTTTCCAGGTCGCGAACGAGGGCGTTCAGATCGAGGACCTGCGGCGCGAGTACTTGCTGACGGCTGAACGCGAGCAACTGATGCGTTAAGGCCGCGGCGCGGTGAGCGGCTTTCTTGATCTCCTCCACTTCCGTACGCCCCGACGCGTCGGCGCTCAGATCGTCGAGCAGCAGGTCGCTCGAGCCGAGGATCGCGGTGAGCAGGTTGTTGAAGTCGTGCGCGACCCCGCCGGCCAGCCGGCCCCCGGACTTCATCTTCTGCGCCTCCAGCAGGTTTGTTTGCAGCGACTGACGCCCGTGT
>JACXTT010006122.1_pt1 | contig 17271 bp, 17 predicted proteins | sample 9270951 | NCBI WGS metagenome assembly JACXTT01 (sample SAMN15532306, study PRJNA645909) | rock metagenome | isolation source: weathered quartz diorite | place: Puerto Rico | collected 2017-06-21 | reverse complement strand
CACCCCCCGTTGGGGGGGACCGCGGTCGAGGCCGGGCGGGCGACCGCGTTGGTGGGCGTCATCGAGGTCTTTGCGGGAATCGGGTTGCGGACTTCGAAGCTCGTGGGGAGGCTCACGACGTCGGTGCCGTTCGAGACCGTCACGCCGTACTTGCCGGCATCGAGGAAGGTCGACGCGGGGATCGTCGCCGAGAGCGCCATGGCGCTCCCGAACTTCGTGGTGAGCGCCGAGCCGTTGAAACGCACGACCGACGTGGGCACGAAGCCGGATCCCGTGAGCGCGAGATCGATCGCGCCGGTCACGCCGATGGTCGCGAACGCAGGCGTGAGATTCGTGATCTGCACGCTCGTGGGGTTCGCGACCGTGAAGGTGAGCGCGTTCGATTGCGCGCCGCTCTTCGTCACGGCGATGCGGTACACGCCGCTCACGCCGAGCTTGCTCGCAGGAACGCGCGCCGTGAGGGAGGTCGCGCTCGTCACGGTCGCTTCGATCGTGTCTCCTGCGAGATCGATCTGCATCGTCCCCGCGAAGCGCGTGCCCGTGACGACGAGATCGACGCCGTACGATGGCGCCGTGCCGAGGGTGATCGCGTCGGGCGCGATCGCCGACGCGGTCGGCGGTCCGCTGTCGGCCGGCGGCGGGTCGTCTTTCGTCGGCACGCTCTCCTTCGCGCCGTCCGTCGTCTTGGCCGGCGGAGGAATCGGCGCGTGCTTTCCGGTCGACGAGAAGCGCGCCGGGATCTTTTCTTCTTCGAGCGTGCAGCCCGCCGCCGCTCCCGCGACGAAAGCAAGCGCACATGCGACCACGATCACATCTGACGAACGCATGGTGAGGCGATCGCGATCGTCGCAACGGCCGTTCCACGACGGGGGCGTGCGTGGAATCCGCGAATTCACGCGCCGAGCCGCAGAAGAGGTGGGCCGCCCGCGAACCGGGGGTGGTACATCGATGTTTTATTCGACGACCTGGCCCTACTTCATCTTCACGAGGCTGCCGTCGCCGGAGAGGGTCGTCTTGGTCGACTTCGCGTAGGCCTCGGTCGCCTCGAAGACCCGGAGGAAGTTCCCGCCGAGGATCTTGAGGATGTCCTCGTCCTTGTAGCCGCGCTTCACGAGCTCGAACGTGATCTTGGGGAGGCTCTCGATGCCGTCGATGCCCTCCGGGAGCGAGTCGACGCCGTCGAAGTCGGAGCCGAGCCCGACGTGATCGATGCCGGCGACCTTCACCATGTGATCGATGTGATCGATCAAGACGGAGAGCGGAACCTTCGGAAGCGGCGGTCCGTTGGCCTTCAGCTTCTCGATGCCCTCGCGGAAGGCGAAGGGGTCGTCGTGCATCTTCGCGCGCAGCTCGCCGAACGCCTTGCCGTTCACCTCGAACCACTTCGCGGCGGCGGCGGCATACTCGGTCGAGAGGAACATCGACCAGAAGTTCACCATCGCGATGCCACCGTTCTTCGCGAGCGCGCGCAGCATGTCGTCGTTCAGGTTGCGGCGGTGCTCGGCCATCGCCCGGGCCGACGAGTGCGAGGCGATGACGGGCGCCTTCGCGACCTTCATCACCGACCAGAAGGTGTCGTCGGCCGTGTGCGAGACGTCGACGAGCATGCCGATGCGCTGCATCTCGTGCACAACCTCTTCGCCGAACGGCGTGAGGCCCTTGTGCTTGATGGGCGGCGGTCCGGCGAAGCCCGCCGAGTCGGCCCACTCGTTCGTGTTCGTGTGCGTGAGCGTCATGTAGCGGCAGCCGAGCCGATGCAGGGTGCGGAGCGCGTAGAGCGAGTTCTCGATCGCGTGACCGCCCTCGATGCCCATGAGCACGGCGATCTTTCCCTCACGCTTCGCGCGGCGGATGTCGGCGGCGTTGGTCGCGAGCACGAGATCGTTCGGGTGGCGCTCCACGGCGCGATACGTGACATCGATGAGATCGATCGCGCGGCGGAGCGAGCCGCCGCCCTTCACCGTGGGCTTCTCGGCGAGCTCGCCCTCTACGTAGATGGAGAAGAACTCGCCGGTGATGCCGCCGGCCTTCATCTTCCCCAAGTCGGTGTGGACGCGCTTGCCGCTCGTGCCGAGGTCGAAGTCGGCGCCGAGCATCATCATCGGGATGTCGTCGTGGCCGTCGACGATGATGGCTTCGGCGTGGAGCCGCTTCGCGCGTTCTTCGGGCGTTTCGTTCGCAGGCGGCGGACGCTTCGTGCTCGCCGAAGGCGGGACGGACACAGTCGACGCTGTGGGCACCCCGGCATCGGGAACGCCGCCCTCGTTGTGGCAAGAAGCGCAGAGAACGACCGCGAACGGAAGCGAGAGGTGTCGCATCGCCGGCGAGGCTAGGGGAGAATCGCTCGAGGATCACGCGATCGGAGGGAAGATTTCGTTCGCGACCCTGCGATCAGGTCGGCGAGGTCGGCCCACGCCGTTTCACCGAGAAATCTCGATGGGCATGCCGGTTGCGTTCTCCGGTCGTCGATGACGATGCAGGCGAGCGCGGTCGCGATCACGACTCCGTGCGGTGCGGATTGGACGGAGATGAGCCCCCGGGGGGCGCGCGCTCGCCTCTGCGCGGCGTGCGACAAGGTCGTCCACGATCTCTCGGCGATGGATGAAGACGCCGTTCGGGAGCTCGTCGCGGCAGGCCCGGCCTGCGTGCGCTACCTCTACGACGTCCACGGCCGCATCCTGTTCGGCGGGCCGCCGGCGGGCGCGAAGGTCATCCCCGCGTCGTCGCTCCTCTCGAAGGCAGCACGCAGCAAGTGGGCGGCGATGGCGGCCGTTGCTGCATCGGCGATCGTGTTCGAGGCGTGCGGCGGCAACGATGGCGGGCGCGGTTACACGGAAGAGCGCGACGCGGGCCCGGCGCCGAAGGCCACGCCGGCACCGGCGCCCGTGGAGCGCGTTCCCGCCGACGCCGGCATCGCAGACGACGCCGGTGATGCCGCCGATGCCGGCGACGAAGCCGACGCATCGCCGGATTGATCCGCGCTACATCGAGAGCTTCTGATCGATGTTGTGCGCCACGAGGCCGTGCGCGAGCGTGATGCCGGCCCGCAGCGACGCGGCGGCATGCATCGCTTCGCCGAGGTGCTTCATCGTGAGGCCGTGCTGCAAGCTCTGCTGCGTGAAGCTGTCGATGCAGTACGGGCACTGCGACGTCTGCGCGACCACGAAGCCGATGAGGAGCTTCTCGCGCCTCGTGAGCTCGCCCGGCTCGAACGCCGCGCCGTAGTAGGCGCTGAACTTCTTCCAGAGCTCGGGATGATGCTTTTCGAGATCCCCGAAGTGGGCGAGGTCCTTGTCGTCGAAATACGTGGCCATCGGTGCGGCGAATCCTAGCGCGGGCCGCGGGCAGGTAGATACCCTCCGATCATGTGCGGTACGCCCTCGGAGACGACGTCGAAGAGCCGCTGGATGAAGCGGCTCGCGGCTGTGGTCGGGCTCGCCGCCGCTGGGGCCATCGCGTGCGCGCTGGGTGCGTGCGCGAGCCACGTGCAAGCGTTCGCGCCGCCGAAAGCGCCGGTCACCGAGATCAGCGACCCGGGCTACCAGGCGCTCCTCGACAAGTACGTCGGCGACAACGGCAAGGTCGACTACGCGCGGTGGAAAGACGACGCACGAGCGGTCGCCGCGCTCGACGACTATCTCTCGAAGCTCACCAGCGCCACACCGGACACGCGTCCGGATCTCTTCGCGTCGGAGCCGGCGAAGCTCTCGTACTGGATCAATCTCTACAACGCGCTCGTGCTACGCGAGATCATCCGCCGTTGGCCGCTCGACTCCGTCACCGACGTCCGCATCAACGCCACGAGCTTCATCAAGCAGGGGAAGGGGTTCTTCTACGATCTGAAGTTCGTCGTCGGCGGCAAGGAGAAGAACCTCTACGACATCGAGAACGAGATCATCCGCGCGCAGTTCAAGGATGCGCGCATCCACTTCGCCATCAACTGCGGCTCGGCGTCGTGTCCGCTCCTCCGAAAGGACGCGTTCGACCCCGAGAAGCTCGAGACGCAGCTCCAAGAGGCGTCCACGGCCTTCGTCAACGACGGCAAGAACGTGATGGTCGACGAGGGGAAGAAGAGAGTGACGCTTTCGAAGATCTTCGACTGGTACGCCGAAGACTTCGTGGCGTTCGTGAAGCAGCGCACGAACGCGAAGGACGCGACGGTGCTCGACTTCGCGATGCTGTACGCAAAGGAGCCGCTCGCGTCGAAGCTGAAGAGCGCGCGGGCCGCGCGCTACGACGTTGCGTTCCTCGACTACGACTGGAACGTGAACAAGCAGGACGCGACGTACGTGGCGAAGGGCCCCGGCGTGGGCAGCCCGATCCCCGACGCCGAGTGGAAGCTCCTCGACGGCTCGACGTTCCGTCCCTCGAGCGTGAAGGGGAAGGTCCTGCTCGTCGACTTCTGGGCGACGTTCTGCAAGCCGTGTCGCCAGTCGTTCCCGCGTCTCCAGGAGCTCTACGCGAAGCACGAGCAAGACGGGCTCGTGATCGTCGGAATCGCCGAGGACCTCGAAGACGACGCGATCGAGCCATTCTTGAAGAGCACTGGCGCGAAGTTCTCGATCGCGGTCGACGTCGATCGGAAGGCATCGGGCCCGCCGTTCCTGATCACGTCGATGCCCACCGAGCTCGTCGTCGATCGCCGCGGCATCGTCCGCCATCGCCACGAAGGTCTGAAAGAAGGGGAGCTCGACGAGATCGTGAGAGAGGTCGAGGAGCTCTTGAAGGAGAAGTGAGGCTCGGCGTGTGGGGTGCGATGAAGCGCGGTCCGGTCGTCTACGCGAGGACCGGTGAGCCGCGTGCGCTCGTGCGGCCTGGTCTGTTCGAGTTCGTCGTCATGACGCTGCTCTGCACCGTGGCGATGATGACGCTCTATGCCGGCCTCGACGGTCGCAATGCCAAGCTCCTCGCCGAGGGCGCACCGCTCCTCGTGCCGAAGACGGCGCTCGACGATCGCCTCGGGTTCTGGCCCTGGCTCGTCGTGCCGTACTACTCGTACTTTCCACTGCTCTTCTTCTTCGCGGTCGTCACCGGGCGCGACCGCCGGCTCATGTACGAAGGCGTCGTCGGATACCTCGTCACGGCCGCGGCGTCGTTCGTCACGTTCCTGTTCGTGCCGTCGCGGATGATCCAACCGGACATCTCCAGCTGCACGTCTTCGTTCTGCGGGATGCTGGACGCGATGTATCGGCTCGACAACGGCTTCAACATCCTGCCGAGCCTCCACGTCGCGTACTCCACGCTCGTCTGGCTCTTCTTCCATCGCTACCTGTCCGAGCTGAAGTGGCCCGTGGGGATCCTGGTCTTCCTGATCTCGCTCTCGACGGTGATGCTGAAGCGGCATTACGTCGTCGACGTCCCTGCGGGCGTGCTCCTCGCCGCGGTCGTCTTCCGGATCGCGCTCGTGCTGGGGCCCCGCCTCGCGGATGCGACGCGGTCCATCGGTCCGAAGGGCACGCCAACGCACGCGCGGTGAGGTTTGCCTCACGTGGCGCCCGCGCCGGCGGCAGGCCTCATTTTTTCGCGGGATCTCGTGCTCGGGCTGTCGGCATCGCGCTTGCTCGAGCCAACGCGCACCAGGAGAAAGCCATGATGGTCTCCAGCTTCGAGCCAGAAGAAACACCGACGCGGCGACTTCCCGCATTTTCGCCGCCGCCAGAGGCATTCCCCGATACCGGCGAGGACGTCGAGGTGGAATGCGACGACGACACTCCCACGGTCATCGCGACCGCTCCTTATTCGACGCATCCCCCGAGCACGTTCCGAGCGGAGTCTCGACGCGATAGTCGGCCGACCCCGGAGATGGTGAAGGCGGCGCGCGATGCACGCTGGGCAGCGCGTCAGGTGCGCGCTGCGGAGCGACGCGATTTCGTCATCGTCGCGTCGCTCTGGGCGGTCGTGGCGTCCGTCGTCGGGTACCTCACGTTCATCGTGTCGAGCTGAGGAGCCCTCGTGTTACACACCGCCGCATGCTCGGGCTCATCGGCGGAACGGGGTTGGGAGAAGCGCTCTTCGGAGAGGCGTTCGGCAAGGAGCACGCGATCGATACGCCGTTCGGCGCGCCGTCGAGCGCGGTGCGGGTGCTCTCGTGGAGCGGCCTCGACGTCGCGGTGATCGCGCGGCACGGCGACGGACACGTCTTCTCGCCGTCGATGGTTCCGTATCGCGCGAACCTGTTCGCGCTGAAGACGCTCGGCGTCACGCACCTCCTCACGAGCGGCGCGGTGGGCTCGTTGCGCGAAGAGTACGCGCCGCGAGATCTGGTGCTCGTCGATCAGATCATCGACAAGACGTATCGCCGCGTGCCCACGTTCTTCGACGAGGGCATGGCGGTGCACGCCGAATTCGCGCAGCCGTACTGCGCCACGCTGCGCGAGCGTCTGCTCGCCGTTGCATCGAAGGCGAGCACGAAGGTCCATGCTCGAGGCACCTACGTTTGCATGGAAGGCCCGGAGTTCTCGACCGTCGCCGAAGCGAACATGCACCGCGCGTGGGGCGGCGATCTCATCGGCATGACCGCGATGCCGGAAGGGCGCCTCGCGCGCGAAGCCGAGATGTGCTGCGCGCTCGTGGCGTTCCCGACCGACTACGACTGCTGGCGTCCTCATGCGGTGGCCGCGTCGAAGCAGGCGCTCCTCGCCGAAATCCTCGACAACGTGAAGGCCGCGACCGGCAACGCCATCACGCTCCTCCGCGCGGCGATCGAGGACTTCGCGAAGGCCCCTCTTGGCCCCTGCGCGTGCCATTCGTCGCTCGAGCTCGGGATCTGGACACGCAGGGACCGCATCGCGCCTTCGTCGGTCGCGAAGTACGGTCCGCTGGTGTCGAAGTACCTCGCGGTCAGGGAGCTCAGCTCGGCGTCGACGTGAACCCGTGCTTTGCCGCCGAGATCGTCGCGGCGATGCGGTCGATTGGTAGGTCGTTCTCGTCGTAGCCGAACGGGTCCTCGATCTCGACGCCGATCTCGTCGATGCCGAAGAGCGCGAAGGCGACGATCGTCGCCGCGATGGGCGTGTACCACTTGAGCGGATCGACGAGCGCGAACGGAACGCTGAAGCAGAAGATCGTGACGAACAGCTTGATGTGCTGGGCATACGCGAACGGCACGGGGGTCCGCGCGATACGCTCGCACGCGCTGTAGTTGTCGATGAGCGATGTCAGGTTCTGATCCATCGCGAGGAGACGGATCTCCGTGAACGCGCCCTTCTTCTGGAGCTTGTCGAGGCGCTCGGTGATCCAGCCGAGCGTCATACCGGCGCGCACCTTCTTGCCGTCGAGCTGCTTCTTCTCGTCGCTGGTGAGCTTGTCGGGCTTCGTCAGGTCGGTCTCCGCGCGCAGGCCTTGGATGGCGAGCGTGAAGAACGCGTCGAGAAGACGAACGACGTCGGCCACCTCCTCCTTGTGCTCCGAGCCGGCATAGGCACGGAGCTGGCGGGCGAGATCGCGGGTGCGGTTGACGATGGCTCCGAGGAGCTTCCGGCCTTCCCACCAGCGGTCGTAGGAGACGTTGGTGCGGAACACGAGCAGGAGGCCGAGCGCGATGCCGATCATCGTGTGGACGATGGCTGGGATCTTGAACTGATGGTGCTCGTATGCCCACGCTGCGAAGCCGCCGATGGCGGCGACCATGAGGCAGCGCGGGAGCACGGCCGACGCGACCGACCCCTGCAGCTTGGTGAGAACCGAGAGCCAGCTCTTCGGTGAGTAGTCGATCATCGGTCAGTGCGCGGAGCTGGTCTTGACCGTGTACTTCGTCACCACGGGGCGGTGCTCGGTGGCGTCGATGCCCTCGTAGATGAGGAGGAGGCGACGATCGCCCTGATACTCGACGATGCGGCCCGTGTACTTGCTCGCATCGGTGCCGAACCCCTGCACGCTCGTCTCACCGCCGAAGACCGTGGCGCGCGCGAGATAGACGATCGTATCGGGGAAGTGCGGGCGGTTCACGGTGACGGACGCGGTGAGGTGCGCGAGGCCGCGCTCGTCGAGCTCGCTCTCGAGGGCCTTCGCCGTGTTCAGCATGCCCTGGATGGCGACGATGGAAGACCCGACGACGGCCGACATGTCGACGCCGTCCTTCGTCTTCACGCCCTTCGTCGACAGGAGCTCGTAGTTCGCTTCCCCGAGATCGGCGCGGAGCCGGCGGTGCACTCCGTTCTCCGCGTTGTAGGCCTTGAGCGTGCCGACCATCGCGCCACAAGCCGCGCGCGGCTCGCGCCACTTCGACTCCTGGGTCTGGCCGATGATGACCTTCCCGTTCGGGAGGTCGAGCCGACCGACATGGGTCTTGAGATCGATGTTAACGAGGATGAACGACCCCGCGTTGCCGTCGTAGATCTTCTTGCGGAGCGGAGCGTCGAGCTGGTGCGCGACCGTGACGTGCGCAAGCGTTGCGCCGTCGTCGGTGCCGCCGCCAGTGGGCGAGAAGGCCTCGAGCTTGTTCTCGCCGATCTCCGACTTGCACGAGAAGCGCGTGGCGACGATGTCCTGGTAGGCGGTCGTCGCCTCACCCTGGTGGATGCGGTCACCGCAGTTCGTGTGCGCGAGCGTCGTGCACACCGTCGGGATCGACAGGTCGATTCCGCATGCGGCGACGTCGTCGTCGTCGTCGTCCGAGAGACCGGCGAGCTGCAGCTCGTCATGGAGGAGCTGGAGGCCGTTCACGAGCACGTAACGATCGCTGACGATCTCGTCGAGGTAGACGTGGATGGCGTTGTGCTCGTGTCCGAACTCGGCGTTGAGCTCCCAGAGCTTGGAGAGGCGTTTCTTGGCGTGGATGGGATCGAAGGCGGGCATTTTGTTAGGGCAACGCTATCGGACGTTGCCGCATCCTGTCGCGGGTGATCTGGCGGGGCGATTTCGACGGCGTCGAACGGGGCCTCCCCCGGAGATCCTCGCGATCTGCGCGGAATGACGAGAGTCGCAGGCGATCCGAGCGTTGCCGCAACCCGCGGGCGCCTTTGCGGGCGTACCCTTTCTCGGCCCGTGCTCTCCTGCACACTCGTCTTCGCGTCCGACCTCGAGGCCTCCGCGGAGCGCGTATGGAAGCAAGTCGGCACGATGGCCGGCGTGAACGCCGAGCTCGCGCCGTGGCTCACCATGACTGCGCCGCCCGCGTCGCCGCTCGCGCGCATCGAGGATGCACCGGTCGGGCGCTTCCTCTTCGCGAGCTGGCTCCTCTTCCGTGGAGTCGTCCCGATCGATCGTCATTTCTTCCAGCTCACGTCGGTCGATCCGGGGCTCGGCTTCGTGGAGGAGTCCACATCGTGGTCGCAAGCGCGATGGAAGCACGAGCGCTCGATCGCGTCGCGCGGCGACGAAGCTTGCACGCTCACCGACCGGCTGACGTTCACGCCCCGCCTCGGCTTGGCGATGCCGCTCGTGAAGAGGGTCGTCGGTGCGATCTTCCGGCATCGACACGACGTGCTCCGAATGACGTTCGGAGGCCGCGCGGCCGCGACTTGACCGGCTTGCCGCGGAGGCCGATCCTCCTGCGCCATGACGATCCGCGAGAACGAAGCCGTCGCCAGCCTCAAGATCCTCGCCGCCATCGCGCGCGCCGACGGGACCGTGCACAACGACGAGCGCAAGTCGCTCGCTGCTGCGTTCGGCGGTCTCGAGATCCAGTCGATGAAGGTCGACGTCGACGCCCTCCTCGCCGATGCGGGCATCGACGGGAAGAAGGAGCTCGCCGTGCTCGAGTCGCCCGAGGCGCGCGAGCAGATCTACCGCAGCGCATTCTTCATGGCGCACGCCGACGGTACGTGCACGAAGGAGGAGCAGGAGATCCTCGACGTCATTGCGGCCGAGACGGGCGTGACGACCGACCAACGCCAGTCGCTCGATCGCATCTTCACGGCGCCGCAGCGCACGAGCCTCGTGCCGCCCAAGCTCTCGAAGATCGACGACACCGCTGCACGCGCTGCGAAGGTGAAGTCGCAGATCATGAAGTATGCGGTGCTCACAGCGGTGCTGGGCGCGTTCCCGATCCCGGGCGTCGCGATCGCGACCGACCTCGCGGTCATCGCGCTGCAGCTCAAGATGGTGCGCGACATCGGGCATCTCTGGGGGCACGACGTCGATCGAAACGCGGCGAAGTCGATGCTCTACACGATGGGCCTCGGCACCGGTGCGCGCCTCGCCGTGAACAACCTCGCGAAGCTCCTGCCCGGATGGGGCAGCGCGATCGGCGCGGCGACGTCGTTCGCGTCGACGTTCGCGCTCGGGCGCGTCATCGACAAGTTCTTCTCCGCCGACGCGAAGGTCGATCTCGCGTCGCTCAAGTCCGACTTCGATGCCGCCGAGAAGGAAGGCAAGAAGGCGTACAAGGAGAACAAGGACGAGATCGCGAAGCAGGAGGCCGAGTCGAAGAAGACGCTCGATCTCCTCACCGCCGACGTGAAGGCGGGGAAGATGACGCAGGCCGAGCTCGAGCAGCGCGCCTTGGAGATGAGCGAGTCGAGGGAGTAGCGCGCTACCTGCGGATGTCGATCGACAGCTTGTAATCGACGGGGACCTGGCCCGTCGTCTTCACCTTCACGACGTACACCGCGCCCGGCGTGACCGTCGGCTTCTCACCGACCTTGAACGTCTTGCCAGAGGCGGTGATCTCGAACTCGACGCCCGTGTGTGAGTAGTTGGTCGCGAAGCCGAGGTAGCTGGCGTCGGCAGGGAGCGTGAACGTCGCGAAGTCGACGTCGGCGCCGGTTGCGAGCGTGCCGCAGAATTTCGCGGCGTCGCTTCCCACCTGCGTCGCGGTCTCGGCGGTGTCGTTCGATTCCTTCTCGTTGACGCTGCACGTCGCGGGCACGGTGCTGGGCTTGGTCGATCCCGTGCCCGTGCCCGTGCCCGTGCCCGTGCCCGTGCCCGATCCCGATCCGGATCCGGTTCCGGTTCCGGATCCGGATCCGGATCCGGTTCCGGTTCCGGATCCGCTTCCCGCCGCGGGCCCCGCCGGCGGAGGCGGGCTCGACGGCGGACCGACCGGCGTGAACGTCGGTTGCTCGGGGACCTGCTCCTCGGGCGCGCTCCCGCCGCAGCCGACGGCTGTGATGGAGAAGAAGAGGAGGAGGCCGACGTTCGTGAGGGAGCGCATGTGTGCCCAGCAGCACTTCGCGTGCCTCCACCATCACTGCAAAATGACTTCGCTCGCGGCAAACGCGGGCGTTTTGCTGCGGCCATCCTCCCGCAGTTGATGGCCCGTCGATCCGCCCCTTCAGCCCGCGGTCACCATGAAATGCGCGGTGCGCGGCGCGCGCTCGGGGTGCTTGCGCAGCTCCTCCATCAACGCGAGCACGTCGCTCGGCTCGTCGACGTCGTACCACTTCGGCAATTCGTGGAGCGCGAGGCCCGCGCTCTTGCACCGAAGGCGCGTCGTCTCCATCACCGCGGGCGTGCTCCACGGAACATTGCGAAGGAGCTCCGGCACCACGCGCGGCATTCCGATCGCGTAGTAGCCGCCGTCTTCGGTCGGTCCTGCGATCACGCTCGCGTGCGTTCCGGCATCGGCGAGCGCGGCGTCGAGCGGCTCGGTGGGAAGCGACGGCGAGTCTGTGCCCGAGAGGATGGCGTACGTCGCGCCGCTCGCGAACATCGCCCCGAGCGCGTGCTCCATGCGCGCGCCGAGATCACCGCCTTCCTGCGCGACGATCTCCCATGGCGCAGGCACGTGACGCGCGAGGACGTCGAGCGCCGTGTTCCCTTCGTCCGGCGCGCCGAACACGAGGTAGCGATCGGCATCGATCGAGAGGAGCCCATCCAGTGTGTCACGCAGCATGGCGGCGTGCAGGCCGGTGACCCACTCTGCGGCGTGCGCCGCGAGCAGGCGCGTCTTGCACTTCCCGACGATCGGCGCGCCCGCCATCACCCCGATGGCGAGGCGCCGTTCCCGAGATGTCACTCGCCGGTCGACTCCTGAGGGGCACGTGGAGCGGGCTCCCCGAGGATCGGACGCGCCGCGCCGCGCTCGGTCGCGCCGTGGATCTGGTACGGCTCGCCCATCAGACGCTTCCACGTGCTCGTGGTGCGCCATGCGAGGTAGCTCTTGTTGAAGCCGAGGATCTGACGCTTGTCGAAATACGGATTCTGGATTCCGCCGAGCTCCGCGAGCAGGAGCACGAGCTCGCCGATGCCGACCGGGCAACCTTCGAGGCGCGCCCACGGCTTCGTCTTGAGCTCGCGGATGCGCTTCGACATCGTCACCATGCGCGCGTAGACGTCCTTGTGCTCGGCCGCGTAGGGGTCGAGCTCTTTTCGATCCTTGTACAGCGACTCGATTTTCACGAGCTCGTCGCCGACTTTCCCCTCGAACGTGCAACAGTCGCCCATGAAGACGACCTTCTCGCCGTAGCCGATGTCGAGGGGGCCCTTGTAGTCGCCGAACACGAGGTGGAGGCGCGGGAGCTTCTTGTCGCAGTGCTCGTCGTAGAGACGCAGCACCTCGATGACCTCCTCCATCACGCCCGGACAGCCGCCCCAACAATATTCCTCCGTCGCGTCCTTCGGAGGCTTGCCGGCGTAGCCGTGGATGTTCGTGCCCTCGAAGTACTTGTCGATCTTCACGAGGCCGACCTGGAAGCCCTTCGCGCGTCCCTTCGCCTCGTCGAGCGAGACATCGCCGCCGAGCGTGATCTTGTCGAGGTCGACGGGACCGAAGCCGCGCTCGTGCGCGAGGCGGATGTGCTCCACGCTTCGCGGATCGAGCCCGACGATCATGCAGCCCACCGCGTCGACGGCGCACTGGTTGTTGCCGATCACGAGCATGTTCATGTTGCGCGGGATCGGCGTGAGCATGCGGCCCTCGCCCGCGATGATCGCGTCGATGACGATGAGCTGCGGCTGCACGATGTACTGGAGGTCGGCGACCTTCCGGTTCAGCGCGTGATCGTGATCGATGAGGCGATGACGGTCGTCCTGGATCCCGATGTAGTTCTTCATCGAGAAGGTGACGGTCGTCCACGGGTGCGCCTTGAACTTCGGACAGTTCACGAAGAAGTCGGCCTTCGCGACCGGCTCCGGCGTAAAGAGGTAATCGCGCAGGCGTCCTTCGTGCGTGAGGCGCACCTCCACCTGCGGCACCTCTTCGAAACAGATCTTCCGCGCGCCGGCGCGCTCGAGCATCGGCGGGTAGCCAGCTTCGTCGAACGCGAAGCGCGTGGGCACGGTGATGCCGCAACGCTCGCCGACGGCGAGGTCCGTCATCGGGCTCGACTTGTCTTCGCGATCCTTCAGCGCGCCGAGCACGCCTTCGATCACCTCGGGCCGCGTGTATGCGTGTTGGAACAGCTCACCGGCTGCCACGACATTCGGCTTCACGAGCGTCCGACCGGTCGGCGCGAGGCCCATCTCGTGCATTGCCTGACGCACGATCCCGCGGATGCGGGACGGGTCGTAGGCATCGCAGTGGAAGAGGAACACACGCGCATCCCGAGCGGGATGCTGCGGAATTGCAGCGGATCGAGCCATGGCCTGAAGCTTGCCGGAAAATTCTACCGGTGGGTAGCCACGGCGAGACGCTTTCGAGATGAGCGTGTTCCCTACACGCCGCTAGAACTCTGTCGGCCGCTGCTGGGATATGCACGATCCACCCGGCGCCCCTTAGTTCGAAGAGCCTTCTCCCCCCTGGCCTCTCGCAAGGAATCCATGCGCCTCCCCAGCCTGGCCGTTGCGTTCGCACTCACGTCGATTCTCGCCGGCTGCTCCGGTGAGGTCTCCGATGCCTCGAAGGATGCGGTCCTCGGCTCGGTGAAGAGCGCAGTCCAGGGCGGCAAGCTCGACACGACGCCTACGCACAACTTCGCGGTCGGCATCGCGAACAAGTACGGCGGCCTCTGCAGCGGCACGCTCATCGCGCCCAACCTCGTGCTCACCGCGCGTCACTGCGTCGTGAAGCCCGGTGGTAGCGAAGCGGTCACCTGCGCGGACAAGTTCGGCGCGAACGTCGATGCCAGCATGATGATGGTGACGACGGAGCCCAACCTCTATCGCGCCAAGAACTACTACCCGGCGGCGAAGATCATCACGCCGAGCGACACGGGCTTCTGCGGCAACGACATGGCTCTCATCATCCTCCAGGGCTCCATCCCTGCGAGCGAGGCCCAGCCTGCCACGCCGCTCGTCCAGTTCAAGATGACTGACGACCGCATCGGCGTGAACATCACGGCCATGGGCTACGGCATCACGAGCCCGTCGGCCAACGACTCGGGGCAGCGCCGCATCCGCGAGAACATCCACCTCCTCTGCGTGCCTGGCTCGCCGATCATGGAGTGCGAGGGTCAGCTCGCGCAGTTCTCGGACAGCAAGGCCGAGTTCGTGACGGAAGGCTACGTGTGCTCGGGTGACTCGGGCGGCGGCGCGTTCGACCAGGGCAGCTTCGAGAAGGGCGCGCCCTACGTGCTCGGCGCGCTCTCGCGTGGGCCTCAGACGGACACGAAGTGCCTCGCGGCGATCTACTCGCGCACCGACATGCACGCCGACATGAGCATCGCGGCGGGCATCGAGGCAGCGACGGCGGGTGGCTACACCGCTCCCGAGTGGACGAAGTCGACGGCCGCCCCGCAGGGCGCCGGCCCCGTCGAGCCCTGCACCGGCGATACGTGCACCAGCACCGATGCGACCGAGCCCGCGCCCGCGGTCTCTGCGCCGAAGACGGTCACGACCTCGAGCTGCTCGGCTGCGCCCGGCTCGAAGGGCTCTGCTGGCTTCCTCGCGATCGCGGTCGCCGCGATCGTCGTCGCGCTCCGCCGCCGTCGCCGCTGAGCATCTCGTCCTCGCACGCTCCCGAGCCCCGCAGCTTTGGGGGTACGAGTCCGCGCCGGAGGGCGTGATTCTCGTGCCCCCCAAGCTGCGGGGCTCGTCGCATTTTGCGCGCATGGACTTTCGCCAGCGCAAGTCGATCTGGCCCGGGGCCACCCTCGCCCTGGCCGGGCCACCCCCTCGGCTCGCGAGGTGTTCGAAATCACTGGAGCGGGTCGCAGGCATCGCGCTTGCTGCGTGGTGCCCAGCCGGCCGGTTGTGTCGAGAAGTCGTGTGGTGCGCCCATTGGCGCTTGGGTTCCAGCGTTTGGAGGCGTCATGGGCGCTCCGCACGCGTGTTCACGAAAGGTGAGCGAGAGAAGAAGAGAAAAGGAGAAAGGAGGCGAGAGGAAGTCGACGTGGCGTCCCGATCGAAGATCGAATGCGGGATGCAACGTCGACCTGCGATCTCGCCACTAGCGCTTCGTGAAGCGCAGCACGTGCCGATAGATGTACGTGGGGCCCTCTTGGCCCTCGGCCCACGTGAGCTCTTTGCCGTCGGGATCCGACGTGTAGTTGTAGAGGACGAGCTCGTCGGGGTTGTTCGTCTCGAGCTTCGACGCGAAGCACGTGTCCCCTTTCGATGGGAGATCGAGAAGGTATGCGATGCGATCCTCGCTCTGCACGTAACGCCAAAGCGAGCAGCGCTTCGGCGTGCGTCGATAGTCGAGCTGGAAGCCGATGATCGAAGATTGGAAGTTGGCGTCGCGCGTGCCGAGATCGTAGTTGCCGGTCGCGGTGACCTGGCGACGGCCGACGAGGTACGCCTCGCCGTCGTGCCAGAACATCAGGGGCGAATCGTATTTCTTCGGGTCGGTTTTGCACGTCCACGTCGCGAGATCGCTCGCGGGGGCTCGGCAGACCTTCGAGCCGGCGCCGGTGGCGTCGCCGGCTTCGTTGCGGATGATGCCGAAGAGGGTGCCGTCGTCGCTGAGCGCGAAGTCGGTCTCACTGCCGCCGCCGCGCGAGACGACCGGACGATTCGGATCCACGCCGCGCCAGGTGATGCCGTCGGTCGTCGTGAGGAGCTCGATGTCGAGCGGAACGCCGTCGAACTGGTAGATGTGCTCGCCGCCCGCGTAGGCGGTCATGAACGGCGTGCCGCGATCGTCCTTCGTGCGCCACGCGATGTAGCCGGTCATCGGCGCTGGCGCGCCAGCGTCGCCCGCCGGCGCGCGCATCACCGGCGCGAGATCGGACCACGAGCCGTCGGCGGCGCGCTTCGAGTAGAAGATGCCCTTCGGCTCGAACTTGATCGCGTCCGTCCCGAGCTCGGCGAGATAGAGGAAGAGCGCGCCGCTCACGACCAGCATGCGCGGCTCGCGGACGTCGGTGCCGGCGGAGAACGCTTTCTCGAATCGCCATGTGAGCTCGTCGGCGCTCGACACCACGAACATCCGAGTCTTGTCGCTCGCGAAGTGATCGGGCGCGGTGCGCCACGCGAGCCATACGCGTCCGTCGAACCGGATCACGTCGAGGTTGTTGTTCGAGTTCCCGGGTGGAGCCTCGGGGGGCAGCCCCGGGCCTGGCACGATGCGTCGCGTGTCCGTGACCGTCACGTCGTGACGACCGGGCTCCGCTTTGGGCGGTGGCGGTGGCACGTCGGGCTCCTCGAGCGCGTCGGCGCCAGCGTCGTCGCGGTCGAGCGGCGCCACGGGCTTGTTATCGCAAGCGATCGCGGCCCCCGAGCCGCCGACCGCCGCGGCCGAGAGCGCGAAGAGCAGGGCTGCGCGGAGATGCCGTTCCATGGGGCGCGAGCTTACTCGAACGTCCACGGCGTACTAGGCCCGGGCCATGTCGACCTTCCCGAAGCTGCCGTCGCCGGTCGTGCCCATCGAGACGTTCGTGGTGCCTGCGACGCTCGACGCGAAGCGCGGGGAGGAGGCGGTGCAACGCTGCATCCGCGAGGGCCTGCTCAAGCCCACCGACATCGCGAGCGCGGAGCTCGATGGTCCCACGCTGCTCTTCGTACCCTTCTGGAGGATCGCGCTCAGCGTCGACGGATTCCACGTCGGCCTCTCGTCGATCCAGGTCGGCAAGGAAGGCCGGACGATCCCGCTTCCCACCGGCGGATCGAACCATCGCGAAGGCGTGCTGATGATCGGCGCGCGCACGATCTTTCCTTACGAGCCCAAGCTCCCGTCGTTCTTCGGACGCATCGGCGGCGTCCCTCCGCTCGAGGTCGGTATGAACGAGCTCGTTGCGCTCGATGCCGCGAAAGATGCGCTCGCGGCAGGCGAGCGCGTCGATGCCGAGGTCGACGAGGCCCGCGCCCGATCGATCGCGAGCGACATGCTGGTGCGTGCGGTGACGCCCTCGCAGGCGATCTACTCGAACTACGGCGCGAAGGTCACCGCGTGCACGTTCTGCCTTTATCCCGTGTACTATGCCCGCTCATGCTAACGAGGTGAGGCGCCGGCGCCCCCCTGCACCGGACCCTTCACTTCCCCTCCCGGGTAAAACGGGCTCCCCCCAACCC
>JACXTT010006121.1_pt1 | contig 17272 bp, 14 predicted proteins | sample 9270951 | NCBI WGS metagenome assembly JACXTT01 (sample SAMN15532306, study PRJNA645909) | rock metagenome | isolation source: weathered quartz diorite | place: Puerto Rico | collected 2017-06-21 | reverse complement strand
CCGCGCCACCCATTCGCCCAGTTTCGAGCCGACGCGCCCGGCCGCGATCAGGCCGGCCGCCAGCACCGGCGCGAGCGCCAGCGACCAGGTCCGGGGCACCAGCCCCCAAGCGGCGGACCACACGCCGATGGCGGGCACCCACATCCAGGTCGCGATCGCGCCCGAATCCCAGGCCAGATGATGGGCCAGCGTGGGCTCGCGGATCGGGAGGCCGAGCCAGGCGGGACCGGGCGGGCCGACGCGCAGACGCCGAGCGTGGCGAAACGCGACGAGGCCGGCCGCCCCCGCGATCATCACCAGCCAGGTCGAGGCGAGCGCGGACAGCACGGCGCGGGTTCCACCCATGACCTCGAGCGAGGCGAACGACCCGCGCACCTGCCAGAACACGAAGGCGATGATCAGGAGGCAGATCGAGCCGAGCTCGAGCTTGAGCTTCAAGTCGAGCTGGGCCAGGCGGCGGCGCACCAGGGAGCGGCGGAGATGGTGGAAGGCCTGGGCATCGGGGTGGGAGGTGCGCATCACAGAGCGAAGATTCTACCCGAGCCGCGAAGCCGCGAGCACGCTCCTTTGCGCCGGCCCGGGACGCGGTGGCACCATGGTCGGGCCATGGCGAATCGCGCCGCGGTCGTGCACTCCCCGGCCTATCAGTGCGACATCGGGCTCCACGTCTTCCCGATGGAGAAATTCGCCCGGGTGCGCCGCTGCCTGATCGAGAGCGGCGACGTCTGCGAGCGGGACATCCTGGAGCCCTTGCCGGCGCCGCCCGCCGATCTCGAGCTGGTCCACACGCGTGAATACCTCGATGATCTCGAGCACCTGCGCTGGACGCCGCGCACCGCCTGCTCCGAGCTGCCCCTGACCGCGGAGATCGTGCGCGCCTACCGGCTGGCCGCCGGTGGCACGACCCTGGCGGCGCGCGAAGCGCTGACGCGCGGCGCCGGCGTCAATCTCGGCGGTGGCTTCCATCACGCGTTCGCCGCGCAGGCCTCCGGGTTCTGCTACATCAACGATCTGGCGGTCGCGATCCGCGTGCTCCAGCGCGACCGGGGGATCACGCGCGCCGCGGTCGTGGACTGCGACCTGCACCAGGGCAACGGCACCGCGCACCTGTTCCGGAACGACCCCGAGGTCTTCACCTTCTCGATTCACCAGGAGCATCTCTATCCGGTGAAGCAGCAGAGCGACCTCGACGTCGGGCTCGACAACGGCGCAGGCGACGAGGAATTCAATCGCCGCCTCGCGGACGCGCTCGAGCGCGTGTGGGCGCATCGACCCGAGATCGTGCTCTACCAGGCCGGCGCCGATCCGTTCACAGACGATCAGCTGGGCGCCTTGAAGCTGACGTTCGAGGGGCTGGAGACGCGCGACCGCCTGGTGCTGGAAGGCTGCCACCGGCGTGGCATCCCGATGGTGGTGACGCTGGGCGGCGGTTACGCGCGGCGCGTGCCCGACACGGTTCGCATCCACACGCGAACCTGTCAGATCGCGGTGCGCCTGGTGCAGGGCCCGGGTGAGGCGCGCGGATGATCCGGGCCTGGCAGGCCGACGCCGAGGGTGCCCGCGAGATCGACCCCGCCGCGGCGGTGACCATCGCCGTGGCCGGCACCGGGATGGTGTGGCTCGACTTCGATTGTGAGGAGCGCGCGGGACTCGAACGACTGCTCGCGCCGCTCCACGTCCATCCGCTCGCGATCGAGGACATGGTGCTGGACGTCAATCGGCCCAAGTTCGACGACTACGGCAGCTACCTGTACGTCGTGGTCCACTCGGCGCGCTGGGAGAAGGACGACCGGCCCTCGCTGCGCGAGCTCGACCTGCTGGTCGGAGAGCACTTCCTCGTGACCTATCACGACGGCACGACGCGCTCGGTGGCCGCGGCTCACGACGTGCTGCCGCGCCGCCCCGACCTGCTGGCGCGCGGGCCGGCGCACCTGCTCCATTTCCTGCTCGACGTGCTGGTCGACCACTACATGCCGATCATGGATCGAGTTTCGGAGGAGGTCGATCAGCTCGAGCAGGTGATCTTCCGCGCGCCGGATCGCGTCGTCCACCCGCGCATCCTGCGGCTCAAGCGCGGCATGGCCGCGCTGCGCCGCATCGTCGGCCCCCAGCGCGACACGGTGCTCGCGCTGACGCGCGACGAATTTCGCGCCATCCCCGCCGACATGCGGCCTTATCTCCGCGACGTCTACGACCGCCTGGCCCGCGTCAACGACCTGCTCGATTCGTTTCGCGACGAAGTCGCGGGCTTGCTCGACCTGCACGTGTCGGTCGTTTCCAACCGACTCAATCAGGTGGTCAAGGTCCTGACCGTGATCGGCACGCTCGGTCTTCCGCTCACCGTCGTCACCAGCTATTACGGCATGAATTTCCCCCTCGCCGTGTACCACTGGAAGTACGGCGAACTCTACGTGCTCGGATTGCTGGCGGTGGTCGTCGGGGGCACGTGGTGGGTGCTCAAGATCCGGCGTTGGATCTGAACTCTCGCGTCCACTCGCGAGAACTCAACCGCATCCGCGCGTCGCGACCACGAACTGCATGTCACCCGGTCGGTGGGGATGGCGGGGAAGTGACGGAGGGGGGATCCCTCCAGAGGAGTGCGCGAGGGAAACCGCTTTGGGCGAGCGGCATCGCGCCCCCGTTGCAGCCCCCGAAACCGCTCGGCCGTCCGTCAGTCGTGCGGTGCACCTCGCTCGTGAAACCGCGCCGGCTGGCTTCGGACAAGATCTCTGCAGCGACGAGATCCTCGGTTCGGGTCCGAAAGCTCCCTGCCAAGGAGTTCTTTCTGCCCAGCTGCAAACTCAAGATGTGTCCGCGCGTGAGGCCTGTCAAGGCTTCGCCGGGCGGTGGCCCTCGGCCGGCCCCTCGGGACCGCGAAATCAGCGGGCCGGCAGCGGAAGCGCCTTGGGCGGTGCCGTGCCCTTGGTGATGTAGTCGGCCGTCCCCAGCACCTCGAGCGAGACGTCGTCGTAGTAGACGCGCCCCGGCGCCGGGCAGTTGAACAGGAACCACGCCCACACCAGGTAGGTGCCGGGCGGGACGTCGACCTCCATCACCGTCTTGGTCCAGTCGGTGTTCATGCCGTACTCGGCCGGCGTCGCCTCGTGCACGTCGCCGTCCAGCGTCGAGGAGTAGACCTTCACGTAGGCCTGCCCCATCAGGCTGTCGGTGCGCACCCATCCGCTGAGCCGGACGCGCTTGCCCGAGAGCCAGCGATTGGCGATCACCTGGCACACGCCGGTGCGAACCGGGACCGGTCCCTGCAGGCCACCCTCCATGTGAATCGAGGCGTGGCCGCCGTGGAACACGGTGGTGTCCTTCTCGACCACCAGCCCCTCGTAGGGCGGCATCGAGTACTCCCACGCGTCCCCGCTCTCTTCGAACCCAGGATCCTTGAGCAGGTTGGTATGGAGCGGCAATGGCGTGGGCTCGCGCGCCGGCGCCGCGGTCAGGCTGGCGTCGTCGAACATCACCTGCCCGACTCCGAAGATCCCACAGCGCACGACGACGACGTTGACCGAAGGCGGCACGTAGACGTGGACCTCGCGCCGGATCCAGTCCGTCTCCGGCTCCGAGAAGTACTGCCGCTGCCAGCCCAGGTTGACGATCGGATCGTCGGCTTTGTTCCAATGCATTCGCTCCAGCGCCGCGTCGTGATCGATCTTCCAGGTTCGCGCCATCTTGGTGACCGTGTCGCGGTAGGCCTGGAGCAGGATGTACGCACGGCCCTGCAAGCCGTTGCTATGCGTCCACACCGAGAAAGTGAGGTCCTTGCCCCACAGCTCGCGGCCGACGACCAGGGTCTGGCTCCAGTTGTGGAACATCGGGACGTACGTGCTGAGGTTGGCCACGCTCACCGCGTAGCGGCCGCTGTGCGCGAGCACGGTGTCGCGCCCGAAGAACACCGTGTTGAGCCCGGACTGGAACGTGTCCCACGCGGCCGGCATCCACGGGTGGTCGGCCAGTCCCTCCTCGAAGCCGGGATTCTTGAGCAGGTTCCTTGGAGCCGCTGCCGGAGTCGTAGCCGCTCCGGCCGTGGACGCGACGAGCGCGCCGAGCAAAGCGAGAGCAGCCGAGAGACGAACGAAGCGCATGGTCGGTGATCCCTTGTTCGAGGCTGGAGAGTGCGCCCGGCGAGGGTCCCAGGCGCGAAGGCGAAAAAGTATCGGCAGCGGCGCGCGCACCGGTCAAGCAGTTTCTGTCGTTGCGATCCGCCGGGGCGCTTGTTGCGCCTCTGCAAAACGCTCGGATAGAGTCGAGCGCTCCACGCCTGCGAGCGAGGTTCCCGGTGTCCCAGTGGTTCTTCACCTCCGACCTCCACGGCCAGGGCGCGCTCTACGAACAGCTGGTGGCGCACGTGGCCGCGCGGCGGCCCCAGGCGGTGCTGATCGGAGGCGACCTGTGCCCGCATGCCGCCGGCCCCGAAGGCGTCTCGCACCAGCGGCTGTTCCTCCAGGGCACCTTCGTCGAGTTCGCGCGCCGGCTCAAAGAGTGCTCGGACGGGACCGCGCTATTGGTGCTGATGGGGAACGACGACTGGTCCGCCAACATGAGCTCGCTCGAAGCCCACGACGGGCGTTTGTGGCACCTGCTGCACGAGCGCATCGTTCGTGTCGATGGCTTCGCCGTGGCGGGTCTGTCGTGGGTGCCGATCACGCCCTTCCTGATCAAGGACTGGGAGCGCTGGGACGACGGCGCCGACGAGACGCCGGTGCGCCTCGAAGGCTGGTCGAGCCGCGGCGGCAGCGTCGCGCCCTGGCGCTTCGATCCGGCGCACCGCAAGCCGACGATCGCCGCGGCGCTCGACGAGCTGGCCCGGCGCGCCACCGATCCCGGCACCTTCTTCGTGCTCCATTCCCCACCCTTCGACACGAAATGCGATCTGATCCATGCCGGCCGGCACGTCGGCTCGCGGGCGATCCGGAGCTTCGTCGAGGCGCGGCAGCCTCCCCTGGTGCTCACCGGCCACATCCACGAGTCGCCGCGCACGTCCTTTTCTTACCGTGACCAGCTGGGCCTGAGCACCGTGGTCAATCCGGGGCAGTTCGGAACCTCGCGCCTGTGCGGGGTGTGGTTCGATCCAGCCGCCCCGGCGGCCACTCTGCGCCACACGGTGTTCGAGAGCTGAACGCGTCAAGCCAGGGCAAAAAGGCCCTGCCGCGCGTGGTCCTGGCGGGGAGCGTGCTAGACTCCTCCTCCATCCGCTCCCCCCTGGAGGTCCCGTGAGGCACTCGCTACTGCTCCCCGCACTGCTCCTGGTCGCCGCGGCCGCCCCTGCGCTCGCCGGTCCGGAAGCGACGTCGTGGACCACCTGGGACGCCGGTCTGCAGCAGGCCCGACAGCTCCAGCGGCCCGTCCTGGTCGACGTCACGACCCAATGGTGCGGCTGGTGCAAGCGCATGCATCACGACGTCTACTCGCGCGAGGACGTGCGCGACTATCTCAACCAGAAATTCGTCACCGTGAAGCTCGACGCCGAGGCCTCCGATCCTGCGCGTTACGACGGACAGGCCTTCACCTCGCGCTCCCTCGCCAGCTATTTCCGAATCACCAGCTACCCCACCACGGTGTTCCTCAAGTCCGACGGCGAGCACTTGGTGAGCGTCCCCGGCTACGTCGAGCCCGCGAAGTTCCTGCTGCTGCTGCGCTACATCGGCGACGGGCATCTCGAGCGCGGCGAGTCGTGGGAAGACTACCTGGCCAAGCACGGCAAGTAGCGCCGCGCGGTCGCCTTTCGCCAACGAGGAGACGGGATGCAAGCCACCGCCTCACCCGAAGTCGGCCAGGTCGCGCCCGACTTCAAGCTCAAGGGTCCCGGCGGCCAGTTCGTCACGCTCTCCGAGTACCGCGGCAAGAAGAACGTTCTGCTGGTGTTCTTCCCGCTGGCGTTTTCGCCGGTGTGCTCGCACCAGCTGCCGATGATCCAGGGCGACCTCGACCGCTTCCGCGCGCTCGGCGCCGAGGTGATCGGAATCAGCGTCGACAGCTACTACGCCAACGAGGCCTTCGCGCGGCATCTCCTGCTCACCTTCCCGCTGCTCTCGGACTTCCGCCATCAGGCGGCCCACGACTACGGCGTGTTCCTCCCCGAGCAGCTCTATTCGGGTCGCGCGCTGTTCCTGATCGATCGCGAGGGCCGCATCGCCTACCGGGACATCAGCCCCACGCTGGGCGAGATCCCGAAGCACGAGCCGGTCTTCGAGGCGCTCGAGCGTCTCGCCTAGCGCTCGAGAGCCCACCGCAGCGACCGCGCCTCCGATGCGCGACCGACCCACGGTCCTGGTCGTGGACCGCGAAGGCGACGACGCCCGCGCGCTGATCGCCTTCCTGCGCGACCACGAGTTCGACGTCCTGTGGGCGCACGACGGCGAGGCCGCGATCCACGTCCTGGACGAAGAGCGCCTGGACGGCCTGGTGAGCGCGCTCCACGCGCCGCGCATCGATGGGCTCTCGATCCTGCGCAAGGCCCTCGCGCGCAATCCCGAGTCGTGCGTCGTGCTGGTGACGGAGCCGGGCCAGACCGAGGCGGCCGTCCAAGCGCTCGAGCAGGGCGCCGCCGATGTGCTGTCGACGCCGCTCCATCTCGAGCGCTTGAGAATCGCGCTCAGCCGGGGCGTGGCGCGACAGCGGCTGGTGGCGCGCCTCGAGGTCATGCGCGAGACGCTCGACGAACGCTTCGGGCTCGAGCACCTGGTCGGGCTCTCGCCTGCCTTCGCGCGTGTGGTGGAGCAGATCCAGCACCTGGCCTCCACCCGTGCCACGGCCTTGATCCAGGGCGAGACCGGCAGCGGAAAGAGCCTGGTGGCGCGCGCCCTCCACCAGACCAGTCCGCGCAAGGGCGAGCGTTTCGTGTGGGCCAGCTTCGGCGCGGTCTCGGACCCGACCATGGAAGCGGAGCTGTTCGGCGTCGAAGCCGGAGCCGGCCCCGACGCCGGCGCTCCGCGCCGCGGGCGCGTCGAAGCGGCCGATCTCGGCACGCTGTTCCTGGATCGCATCGACGAGGCCTCGGCCGCGGTGCAGCTGCGGCTGCTGCGCCTGCTGGCCGATCGGGAGGTCGAGCGCGTCGGCGGCGCGGTCCCGCGGCGCGTGGACGTCCGCATCGTCGCCGCCACGCATCGCGACCTCGGCGCCGAGGTCGGGGCCGGGCGCTTCCGCGCCGATCTGCTGCAGCGCCTGAGCGTGGTCGTGATCCGCGTGCCGCCGCTGCGCGAGCGCCGCGAGGACATTCCACTCCTGGCCGAGACCTTCCTGCGCGAGCTCAACCGCGAGCACGGCCGACGCATCACCGGACTCACGCGCGGGGTGCTGGAGCGGCTGCTGCGCCACGACTGGCCCGGCAACGTGCGCGAGCTGCGCGGCACGCTCGAGGGCATGGTGATCTTCGCCCAGGGCAAGCGCCGGCTCGACCTCTCGGACCTGCCGCCGTCATGGAAGGGCGCGGACGTCGACGGCGAATCCGTGCGGCTCCAGGTCGGCATGACGCTCGAGGAAGCGGAGCGGCAGCTGCTCGAAGCCACGCTCCGTCAGACCAGCTTCGACAAGCCGCGCGCGGCCTCGCTGCTGGGGATCGGGCTCAGGACCCTGTATCGGAAGATCGAGCGCTACGGGATTCGCTGATCGCCCCGGGGATCAGGGGCTGGCGTTGCCCTCGAAGATCGCGACCCGAGGCTGGCCGTCGAGGTAGCCGGTGCTCACCGTACCCGCCACCGTGACGTGGTCGTGGACTCGCGGCTCGTGGATCGTGCTGTAGACCACCACGACGTCGCGTCCCTGCCTGAGCTGGAAGGCGTGGCCGATTCCGACTTCGAAGATCTCCATCACTTCCCCGTGCACCGAGACCGTGCGGCCTTGGTAACGCTCGGGGTGATGCAGGATGCTGCCGAGCGACGCGCCAGCGCCGTGCCGCGGCCACAGCATGAACGCGGTGAGCGCGACCAGCGCGATCAGCAACGGGGTCTGGACCCTGCGATTGGTGAGCAGCGCCTCGGCCCACACCAGGTACCAGGGCTCGTCCAGGGGGCGAAACGCGGGCGCGGTGCGCGCGGGGGTGGCGGAGTCGCCCCCCTCAGGCGTCACGAGGTCGAGATCGCGGTCGGGCGAGGGGGCCTCGTCGTGCAGCTCGACGTCGTCCTCATCGGCCGCGGGCTCGCGCGCCGGCAGCACCGAGAGCTTGGGCACGCTGCTCGAAGCGCCACTCCAACCCTTGGGCGGCTCGGGCTTCCCGCCCGGCACCACCTTGAGCGCGGCCCGCTGGGCGGGGGCGTCCGAGATCTTGGGGCGCGTGATGGCTTCGTCTTGCGCGCCGCGCTCCAACACGTCACCGGCGCCGACCAGCCAGTCGGGCCGTTCGGCATCGACGGCGGGAGAGGTGGGCGGACGCGTTTCCAGCCCTTCGGGGCGCTCGGAGGGTTCGGGTTCGCTCATGGGCAAGGGAAGTATCGGCCCGCTTGGCCATGGACCTTGAGGCCCGACGACTTGATCTTCGTGGCGCCACGTGACAGATTGGCGGCGCGAATCGCCGACCGCCAGCCACGCTTTGCCATTACGGCAAGAGCTATCGAGCAGCGGCCAGACACGAGCCACTCGAATCAGCAAAGCATGTTTGTTTGCAATAGCTTGGCCACCGAGCCATTGACCCACTCCAGCCCGGAGGGTAGTTTCGCCGGCCGCATGGTCGGTCCTCGAAACCGCTCGCCCGAGCTGGTTCGTCATCCACAACGCCCCCCGCGGGCTCACCGGAGGAAATCATGAACGTACGACCTCTCGCCGACCGGATCCTGGTTCGGCGGATGGAGGAGCAGGAGATGAAGAAGGGCGGGATCATCATTCCCGACACCGCGAAGGAGAAGCCGCAGGAGGGTGAGGTGGTGGCCGTGGGCCCCGGGCGCATGACCGAGGACGGCAAGCGCATCGCCATGGACGTGAAGAAGGGCGATCGCATCCTGATCGGCAAGTACAGCGGCACCGACGTCAAGATCGACGGCACCGAGTACACGATCCTGCGCGAGGACGACGTCCTCGGGATCCTGTCCGAGAAGTAGGCCAGACCTTCCCGCCGTCCCAGTCGGTGGGAATCACGATAAGACCCAAGGAGGTCCCATGGCTGCGAAGCAGTTGTTGTTCAGCGAGCAGGCGCGCGCCCAGATCCTGGCGGGCGTCGAGCAGCTCGCCAAGGCGGTGAAGGTCACGCTCGGCCCGCGCGGCCGCAACGTAGTCCTCGACAAGAAGTGGGGATCGCCGACCGTCACCAAGGACGGCGTCACGGTCGCCAAGGAGATCGAGCTCGACGAGCCCTATCAGAACATGGGCGCGCAGATGGTGCGCGAGGTCGCTTCGAAGACCTCGGACGTGGCCGGCGACGGCACCACCACCGCGACCGTGCTGGCGGAGGCCATCTTCCGCGAGGGCCTGAAGAACGTCACCGCCGGCTCCTCGCCGATGTACATCAAGCGTGGCATCGACAAGGCGGTCGAGGTCGTCGTGGCCGAGCTCAAGAAGCTCAGCAAGGACGTGCAGGGCAACAAGGAGATCGAGCAGGTCGCGACCATCTCCGCCAACGGCGACAGCTCGATCGGCAAGATCATCGCCGAGTGCATGGAGCAGGTCGGCAAAGACGGCACGATCACGGTCGAAGAGGCGCGCTCGATCGACACCACCAAGGACATCGTCGAGGGCATGCAGTTCGACAAGGGCTACATCTCGCCCTACTTCGTGACCGAGAAGGAGAACATGGAGGCGGTCCTCGAGGACGCCTACATCCTGCTCTACGAGAAGAAGCTCTCGGGCATGAAGGATCTGCTGCCGGTGCTGGAGAAGATCGCGCAGCGCGCCAAGCCGATGGTCATCGTTGCCGAGGACGTCGAAGGTGAGGCGCTGGCGACGCTGGTGGTCAACAAGCTGCGCGGCACGCTCAACGTGTGCGCGGTCAAGGCGCCGGGCTTCGGCGATCGCCGCAAGGCCATGATGGAAGACATCGCGGTCCTGACCTCCGGCAAGGTGATCTCGGAAGACCTCGGCATCAAGCTCGAGAACGTGCGGCTCGAGGACCTGGGCCGCGCCAAGCGAATCGTCGTGGACAAGGAGAACACCACGATCGTCGAGGGCGCCGGCAAGAAGGCCGACATCCAGGGCCGGATCGCGCAGATCAAGAAGGAGATCGACGAGACCACGTCGGACTACGACCGCGAGAAGCTGCAGGAGCGTCTGGCCAAGCTCGCGGGCGGCGTGGCCGTGATCAACGTCGGTGCGGCGACCGAGACCGAGATGAAGGAGAAGAAGGCTCGCGTCGAGGACGCGCTGCACGCGACCCGCGCGGCGGTCGAGGAAGGCATCGTGCCGGGCGGCGGCGTGGCGTACCTGCGCTCGATCGGGGCGCTCGAGCGGCTGGCGAAGGACCTCGATGCCGACGAGCGCGTGGGCGTGAACATCGTCAAGCGGGCCCTGGAGCAGCCGCTGCGGACGCTGTGCGACAACGCCGGCGTCGAGGGCTCGGTGATCGTGGAGAAGGTCAAGGAGTACAAGGGCGAGGAGAAGTTCACCGGCTATGACGTCGACCAGGAGAAGTACGTCGACATGTTCAAGGCCGGCATCATCGACCCGACCAAGGTCTCGCGCTCGGCGCTGCAGAACGCGGCGAGCGTGGCGAGCCTGCTGCTCACGACCGAGGCGCTGATCACGGAGATCCCGGAGAAGAAGAAGGCTCCGCCGGCTCCGGGTGGCGGCGGCGGTTACGGCGGCGAGGACTTCTAGGCCTCGGCCAGCGGAAAGCGACACGGCCCCGGGAGCGATCCCGGGGCCGTTCGTTTAGCGCCGCGAGGCGGCCTGGTCGAGAGCCCGGCGCTACGGCGACGCCGATCCTCCCGGCCCGCCGCCGCCGCGGCTCACGTCGGCCTGGCGGCCGGCATCGAGCGCGCGCTTGATGCGGGCTCGCGTCTCGAGCAGGTGGGCGCGCGTGTAGTCGCCCATCGGCGTGGCCGCGGCCAAGGCGCGCGCGGCGCGCGCGTCGACCCGCGTGAGCTGGAGCCGCGCCAGCGCCCGCGCGTCGTCGGGCAATCCGGAAGGCGGGCTCACGATCATCTGCGACAGCCGATCGACGTAAGCGAGCTGCACGTCGCGGCGCGTGTTGGGGCCGTCCAGCGCCTTGAACGCGAGCGGGCTCGTGCCGCCGACCTCGCCCCATAGCGAGCGCGTCAGGCGGTCGAGGTACTCGCTCATCCGGAACGCCTCGGGCGTGCGGTTCTCGGCCTCGGCCAGCCGCGCCAGGAGATTGGGCGAGAGCATGGCATTCAAGAGCCCGGTCTGGATCGCGAGCGCCTTGTCGTCGAGGTCGTAGTCGAGGCGCGGCCCGGTCCACATCCCGAAGTTGTCGGCCATGCCCCAGTGCTGCCAGCGGTCCGGGGCGAGGCGATTCAGCAGCTTGGGCGAGACCGCGAAGGCATCGGCCGCGAACGCGCGCTGCGCGATGAAGTCGAGCGCCTCGCGCTGGCGCACCGCCGGCACCGGAATCATCGGGTCGTGCGCGTCGGGCTGGCCGCGGTGATTGCGGGATTGGTACTGGCCGCCGATGTACTTGACCCCGAGGTTGAGCGCGATGCCGTACTGCTCCAGCAACCCGTCCATGGCGCGCCGCAGCACGGGATATTCCCCTTCGGCGCCCAGGATGCGCGCCTCGAGCTGGTCGTTGCGCCACAGATCGGCGACCCAGCCCGCGCGCTCCTTGGCGAAGGCCAGCGGGTCGCTGCCGAGGTCGAAGATGTTGGAGCGTGGATCGATCGCGTCGGGCCCATAGGTGTCGGCGTCGGGCGAGTACTCGTGGCCGGGCTGGTTCGACTCGTCGGCGATCTTCTTGGCGAACGCGTAGTCCGCGTCCGAGTCCTTGGCGCCCGACGGCGCGTAGCCGTAGCGGATCATCCACAGGTCGGCGGTGCCGGGCGTGTCGCTGTAGTACTCGCCCTGCTTGGCGCGGTCGCGCGCGATGTTGGGCGTGGCGTAGTCCATCACCGAGCCCATCACGCCCTTGTCGCGGGTCCAGGCGACGTCGTTGAGCTTGTCCATCGGGGTCGAGGTGCTGGCGCGGAAGTTGTGGGTCAGCCCGAGCGTGTGGCCGACTTCGTGGAGCACGGTGTGGACGATCATCTGCTCGATGAATTGCTCGCGGATCGGGCTGCCGGGCGCGGCGCCGCCGTCCATCTCGGCCGCGAGCTGCGTCAACGTCATGCCGACCGACGCGCCGGCCGCCGCGTCACAGCGCCGCTCCAGCGGCAGCGGCGAATCGTCGCGGCGCAGCATCGGGGACTCGAACACCGTGCCGGCGCCGCCGACCAGGTCGGTATAGATGCGCCAGCGGCGCTGGACGATCGAGGCTTCCATCAGGATGTCGGCGTCGAGGATCTCGCCGGTGCGGGGATCGATCCGCGACGGGCCGATCGCTCCGAACGAAGGCTCGGACGAGGTGATCCAGCGGATGGTGCTGTAGCGCACGTCGCCCGGATCGTAGTCGGGATCGTCGGGCGCGTCCTTGGCGATGATGGCGTTCTTGAAGCCCGCCGCCTCGAAGGCCTTCTGCCAGCCCTCGACGCCCTTCTTCACGTAGGGCCGGTAGCGCTCGGGCACCGTCTTGTCGATGTAGTAGACGATCGGCTTGACCGGCTCCGACAGCGCCGCCGTGGGATCCTTCTTCTCCAGACGCCAGCGCGTCACGTAGCGGCGGAAGAAGTGCTCCTGGTCGTCGCGGCTGAAGTCCTTGACCACCTGCAGGAAGTAGCCGGTGCGGTCGTCGGCGAGTCGCGGCAGCATCGGCTGATCGGGAAGCTTCGAGAACGAGTAGTGCATGGTGACCGGGATGTAGCGATCGTCGGGCACGGTGTTGAGGTTCAGCCCTTGGCGGTCGTTGGGCGAGTAGGTCAGCATCGCCTCGATCTCGACGTTCTCCGGGAAGCTCTTGGCGCTGCTGATGGCCGAGCGCTCCTTGTCGAAGCGCACCGCCTTGTTGTTGAAGCTGCCGCGCATGAACTCGGCCATGTCGCCGATGTCGCTCACCAGCATCGGCGCCAGGTCGACCAGCAGCGCCTTGCTCGAATCCTGGACGCTCTCGATCTTGAGCGAGGCGATCACCGAATTGCCGATCGAGAGGTCCTTGGCCTTCTCGATCGGGGAGCCGCTCGGCGCGACGAAGCGCGTGTTCTCGTCCACCACCAGGACGCGATCGCCGGAGCGATGGAACTCGATCAGCCGGTCGTTGAAGATCGAGAGCCCGCCCAGCACGAAATCACGGCCGATGCCGCGCGCGATGCTCCAGATCCCGAGCACCGGCTTGTCGAGCTGGTCGGGGCGGATCTCGGCGTAGAGGTTTTCGCGCTTCTGATAGAGCGTGAAGAACCCCTTCTTGACCTCGGCGTCCTTGGTGAGCTTCTTCCAATCGCCATACGGCTTGTCGGGCGCAGCGGCGCCCGCGGCGTCGGCGGGGGCGCCCTTCGCGGGCTTGGGCGCCGCGGCGCCGAGCTGGGGCAACGTCGCCAGGGCGAGCGCCACGGCCAGCCAGCGAGCCGCGTCCCGACGAATCTCTCGGAGCGACATGATCGAACGACCTCCGGAAAGGGAGCTGAGGACGAACCGCCCATGATCGAGGAAGCGGCCGCAGGATAGCGGCCCCGGGGCGGCGCCGGGGCGGCGCCTCAACCGGCGCGGCAGTTCGGTCCACGTGCGATGGAAGGGGGCTCGTGGACGCGGGCCCGATGGCCCAGGAACTTCGGCAGGGTGCACCGGAGCCGGGCCAAGGCCTTGGCTCCAGAACGCACCCTCGACCGAAGGTAGGTGCCGCGCAAGCGCGTTGGGTGGTGCCTGCGGGCGCTCGTTTCGACGGCGCAGGATCGAGGCCGGTTCGACGAGCGCGGGCTTTTGACCAATTTCTTACCGTGACCGAACACAGGCCTTTCGTGGCGCTCGCGCCGGCTCCGGCGTTTGCCTCCAAGACCTGAGGTCGGGCAAGATGCTTGGCCGCTTCGTCGCCGGACCCGCTCGCGACCCGCCGTCGGGAAGGCGACTCGACCCGATCGATGCGCGCCCGGAGACGGGCCTAGGGGAGGACTCTCGTGATCGTCGCCACCCAGCTCAAGGTCGGCATGGTGATCATGCACAACGGCAAGCCGCACCGGGTGACGAACGTGCTCCACGTCACCCCCGGCAACTGGCGCGGCATGGTTCAGACCCGTCTGGTCAACATCGAGACCGGCAGCAACACCGAGCAGCGCTTCCGCTCCGAAGACAAGCTCGACCGCGCCCACCTCGAGGAGCACACCCTGCAGTTCAGCTACCGCGCCGGCGACGACTACCACTTCATGAACACCGAGAGCTACGAGATGGTGCCGATGTCGTCCGAGGTGCTGGGCGATGCCGTCAACTACCTGATCGAAGGCATGGTGATCACGGCGATGTACTTCGAGGGCCGCGTGGTCGGCGTCGAGGTGCCGATGTTCGTGGAGCTGACCGTCAAGGAGACCACGCCCAACATCAAGGGCGCCGCGGTCCAGAACACCAGCAAGCCGGCGATCCTCGAGACCGGCTTCGAGATCAAGGTCCCGCCCTACATCGAGATCGGCAACCGGGTGAAGATCGACACGCGCACCGGCGAGTTCGTCGAGCGCGCCTAGCTCACCCGCGCGGGCCGATCGCGCGCCTCAGCCCTTGAGCAGCGAGAAGATCTCGTCGTTGGTCTTCCAGCGCGTGAGCAGCTCGAGCAGCTTGGTCATGGCCTCGATCGGCGCCATGCCGGCCAGCCCGCGCCGCAAGAGGTGCATGCGCTGGACGATCTCGGGCGGATAGAGCTTCTCTTCCTTGCGGGTGCCGCTCTTCGGGATGTCGATGGCGGGATAGATGCGGCGCTCCGCCAGCTCGCGCGACAGGAAGATCTCGCTGTTCCCGGTGCCCTTGAACTCCTCGAAGATCACCTGGTCCATGCGCGAGCCGGTGTCGACCAGCGCGGTGCCGATGATGGTGAGCGAGCCGGCGTCTTCGATCTTGCGCGCCGCTCCGAAGATCTGCCGGGGCGCCTGCATGGCGTTCGAGTCGAGACCGCCCGACATGGTGCGCCCGCTGCCTTCCGAGCCGGCGTTGTAGGCGCGCGCGAGCCGCGTGATCGAGTCGAGCAGCAGCACCACGTCCTTGCCCTCGAGCACCTGTGTCGCGACCACCTCCATCGCGTGCTCGGCGGTGGCGATGTGATCCTCGATGCTCATGTCGCTGGAGGCCGCGATGACGTTGGCGGGCGTGTTGCGCTTGAAGTCCGTCACTTCCTCGGGGCGCTCGTCGACCAGCAGCGCGTAGATCGCGACGTCGGGATGGTTGAAGGCGACCGAGGAGGCGATCACCTGCAGGATGCGCGTCTTGCCGGCCTTGGGCGGCGAGACGATCAGGCAGCGCTGGCCGCGGCCGATCGGCGCGATGAGATCGATGGCGCGTCCCGTGAGCCGGTCACCGTAAGGCGGCGTGCCCTGACCGGGGGGCAGCTCGAGGATCAGCCGTTCGATCGGGTCGAGGGCGACGCCGGCCTGCTGCAGGTCGCGCAGCACCTCGAGGCCGCGGCGGCTGTCTCCGTTGCGGCCGCGGTCGCGGCGCCGCGGCGCGCGTCCCGACATGGTCGGGGCTCCGCCGGAGTTGTTGTTGTTGCCGTAGGGCGCCGGGGCGTTGTTGTTGGGTCGGTTGCGGCGCGAACGGCGGCGGCGGCGACCGCCGCCCGGGCGTGACGCCGAAGGAGCCGGGGCGCCGGCCATCGGTGCGCCGGACATCGGGGCTGCGCCTTGGGGCGCGCCGGGGTTGTTGGGGCGTGGGCCTCGGGGACGACGACGACGTGGTCTCATGGCACTCCCGCGATTCGGCGCGGGCTCCGCGGTTGGGATGCGCACGTCTCGGACGCGGCATCGCGCGCGCGCCCGAACGCTGTGATCACACCTTCCTCATCCGCTCGTCGTGGCCAGGTGCAGCGCTCGAAAGACACGGCGGATCGCATCGACCCGGTGGCCGACCATCGGCCCGCTCCCATGGAACCGCTCGCTCATCCCCCGGGTCTTCACGGGTGGATGGCTGCGTTCGCGCGGGGATGTAACCCGCGGCGGGGGAGCGTCGGTCGAACGTGAGCCTCTCGGCTCTTCGTTCCCGGGGTCTCCTCGGAAGGCGTGCGTGCATTATCCCCACGATGCCGCGCGATGTCCAGCTTCGAGTAATCCCGTCGCGATCAATCGCGATGGCCCGCGTGCCACTCGGTCTCTGGGGCGCCCGCGCGATGGTTGCACCAGCGCGCCATCACGAACAGCAGATCGCCGAGCCGGTTGAGATAACGAATCAATCGCGCCTCGATCGCTTCGCTCTCGGACAGCGCCACCAGCCGTCGCTCGGCGCGCCGGCAGACGGTGCGGCTGCGATGGATCTCCGCGGCGAGCGAGGTGCCACCCGGGAGGATGAAGCTCGTGAGCGGCGTGAGGTCGCCTTCGAGCCGATCGATGGCCTGCTCCAGCGCCGCGACCTGGGCGTCGTCGATGCGCGCGAGCTGCGCCAGCATCACCGGCGTGGTGGTGGCCAGCTCGGCGCCCAGGTTGAAGAGCTGCGACTGGATCGGCCCCAGCACGGCGCCGAGCCAACTCTCGCGATCCAGGGCGCGCACCGCGCCCAGGCTGGCGTTGAGCTCGTCGACCGCGCCGTAGGCCTCGACCCGCGGCGCCGATTTCGTGACCCGACCCGCGCCCAGCAGACTCGTCGATCCATCGTCGCCGGTGCGGGTGTAGATCTTCATGCATCGAAGTCTAGCACGCGCCCGGTGCGCGACGGGTTGCGGGGAAGGCCGCTCTTGGCGCAATATCCCCGACCCTTCCCATTGGACCCGAGACCGTTCATGCCCGTTCGTGACGAGCTGCCGTCGATCCTGCGTGGCGATCAACATGGCGATCTGAAGCCCGCGGATCGACTGGCCCTCGAGACGCTGGCCGCCGAAGCCGCGGCCAACGATCAGACCGCCATGGTGCGGGACGAATGCGCGGCGCGCCTCAAGCAGCCCGGCGCGAGCCCGGCGGTCGACTACCTGTTGGCCGCCGCGTGCGCGCTGCGCGGCGAGCGCGAGCGCGCGCTCCAGACCCTGCTCGGACTGGGCGAGCGGCTGGCGCAGATGAAGCGCTGGGAGCCCTTGGCCGCGGTCGCGGAGCGGGCGTTGGAGCTGGACGAGACCGCCGCCGGGGCGCGGCTGCTGGTGCGCGCGCACGAGGCCTTGCGCAAGGATCCGGCGCGC
>JACXTT010006120.1_pt1 | contig 17272 bp, 13 predicted proteins | sample 9270951 | NCBI WGS metagenome assembly JACXTT01 (sample SAMN15532306, study PRJNA645909) | rock metagenome | isolation source: weathered quartz diorite | place: Puerto Rico | collected 2017-06-21 | reverse complement strand
ATGCGCGTCTGGCGCAGGCGCTGCAGCGCGCCCGCCAGCTGCGCGCCGGGCGCGCTCAGGTCGCGGACCGCGAAGGCGCGCGGCAGCCACGCGGGCAGCACGAAGCGCGTCACCAGGGCTGCGGCTGCGAGGCCCGTGACCGAGTAGAGCCCGAGCTGCGCGAGACCCGGGAATGCCGAGGGCAGGAGAGCCGCGAACCCGCACACCGAAGTGAGCATCCCCAGGCGGATCGTCGGCCACACCGAGTGGCGCCAGTCCGCGGCGCTCTGGATGAAGAGATAGATCGAATAGTCAACCGCCTCGCCGATGAGCGTGATGCCAAAGCCGAGGGTGATGCCGTGCACGGCGTGAAAGCCGAGCGCGACCGCAGCAACCCCGGCGAGCGCGCCCGAGGCGACCGGCATGAGCGTCAGCAGCAGCGCCGGCACCGAGCGGTACACCGCGAGCAGCAGCAAGGCGATGAGGACGGCGGCGACGGCCGAGAGCCGCCTGACCTCGCCCTTGATCAGGGCCCGTGAGGCCACGGCGAACACCGGGGGTCCGGTCATCAGGAGGGAGATCTCCTGCCGCCCGGCGGAGGAGACTGCGGCGAGGCTCGCGGCGAACGCGCGCCGGATCGTCTCGCAGGCCGCCTGCTGCGCGTCGGTGTCGGAGCCCGCGGCGCGCAGTTGCACCATGAGCAGAGCGCGCTCGCCATCGGGCGAGCCCCAGACACCCTGCGCCGTATGCGGCGGGCGGACCGACGCGAGCGAGTCGATGATCGTCAGCATCTCGCCGGTCGGATCGCGGGTGAACAGCGTCTTGACGAGCGCCCCCTCGGGAGAGGCCAGCACATCGAGCGAGTCAGCTATGCCCTGGCGCAGTCCTGCCGCCGTGAAACGCCGCGGTGTCACGCTCTCGCTCAGCAGGTAGCGGTGAGTAAAGAGAAACTCGCGGTCCCGTTCGAGCCCGGCGGCGTCGCCGTTGTTGACGGCGAGGATCACCCGATCGGATCGCAGCCGCCGCGCGAGCTCCGCTGACACCTCGGCGCGGCGGGCGGCGTCCCCGCCCTCGATGGCCAGCAGGACCAGGCGGACCGCCGGGCCCGAGCGCAGCTGCTCGATGAGCAGCTGCTGGGTCGCGGTGGGACTGCCGGGCAGAAAGGCCGAGAGGTCCGCGGTGTAGGTGGCGCGCGCGACGATCCCCACGGCGACGATCGCGAGCAGCGCCCAGATCACCGTCCCCGCGCCGCCGCTGCGGGTCATGGGCTGACTTCAGGGCCGATGCTGAGGAGCGATCGATCGCCGTCGCCGTGGCGGATCTCGACGATGCGGATCGCATCGCGCTCGCCTTCGATGCGGATGTCCCTGACGGCGCCGGCGAGCGTTGCGTCGCCGGGAGTGAGGAGCAAGGTCCAATGGGCGAGACTGCCAGTGAACTCGACGCGGAACAGTCGCTCGAGTGCCGCGCGGTCTCCGGCGAGCGTGGCACGGATGCTCTCGATGAAGGGCACCACCTGTGGATAGTCGCGCAGCGCCATGACGTAGGTGCGGTGTCCGCGGTGCGCCGTCAGCACGCCATGCTCGAGAGTGAGCGTCTCGGCCCTGGGCTTGAAGGTGCGCTTCTCGAGCCGGTCGGGCGCGTCATAGAGCAGCTCGCCGGATGATTGCAGCGGGCGATCGAGAATGGCGAGACGCTGCGTCTCGGTGAAGGCGACGTGACCATGACGGCGCTGGGCGAGGAGCTCGAGCAGCTGCTCATAATCGGGCGGCTGCGGCACTGTCGCAGCCGTCGTGTCCGGGAGGGGCCAGGCGAGGACTACGGCAGCCAGCACGCCGATCCGCCGGGCGCTTCGCCTCACGCGCCCGCTCCCGGCGCGGCGCCGGCTTCCGGCCCCGCGCCGTGCCAGAAGTCGTAGAAGTTGAACCAGTTGTACGGATCGCGCCGGCAGTATTCCTCGAGCAGCGCCACGTAGTGCACGACCGCGGCGCGCACTGCCGCCTCGCGGCCGCCCGGGGCGGGTCGGGAGAAGTCGGCGATCTGCCGGAACACCACGTGGTAGCGATTGCCGCCGCGGTACAGGCCGGTCATGAAGATCACCGGCCGACCGAGTGCCGCGGCGACGCGCATGGGACCCGAGGGAAAGAGCGCCGCGTGCCCGAGGAAGCTCACGGGAAGCGCCGGGGCCTCGCCGATGCTGCGATCCGCCAGCATGCCGACGAACTTACCCTGATTGAGGCAGTCGCTGATGCGCAGCATCGCGTCGACCTTCCCGAGCGCGATGATCTCGGGCGCGCAGCCGGGACTGGCGGCCCGGAAGAACGTGGTGACGCGGCTGGCGTTGTGCTCGTACATCGCCATGGCCACCGCAAGGCCCGGGCGGCGCCGGCCCACGGCGCTCATGAGCTCGAAGCTCCCGAGGTGCGCGCCGAGCAGAAACGCCCCGCGCCCGCGCGCGAGAGTCTCCTCCATGAGCGGCTCGCCCTCCATCGAGACGTCGAAGAGCTCGAACCGCCCGCGCATGAAGTACAGCCGATCGAGAATGGTCGAGGCGAAGGCGAACACCTGGCGGAAGCGCTCGCCGGCACGGGGCTCGTGACCCAGCACGCGCCGCAGGTACTTAAGAGAGCTGCGACGGGCGCCCGGCGCGAACGCGAAGAAGTACGCGGCGATCCCGTACAGGATGCAGCGCGCCAGCGGGCGGCCGAGATGGAGCGAGATGAAGATCATCATCCTGAGCAGGATCGCGCTGCCGCGCTCGGGCTCGCCCGCCCACCGCGCGCCGCTGGCGCGCCGTACGGTGGAATTGTCAGCCGGTCTGCCGGTCATGGTGCCGCTCGTGCGATGCGGTGCGCGGGCAGCAGGACCCCGTGCGCCACCGGCTGCCCGCCGCTCGAGATGCGAAAGCTGATCGAGCCGTTCGGCAGGGCGTCGTGCTCGAGAGTGAGTGTTTCTCCCGGTCGCACCGGCTTCACGAACTTCGCCGTGCCGATCCGCCAGCCACCGCCTGAGGGCGCGCGCTCCTGCTCGACCGTGCGCAGCATCTCATCGAGCAGCAGCACTCCGGGGAGAATCGGCGCGCCCGGAAAGTGCCCCGCGAGCGCCGGGTGCTCCGCGGCAATCGTGACGGTCGTGACGGCGCCCATGGGAGCTTTCACTCACGCGGACTTCAGGTGCGCTGCGGCGAGGGACCTCAGGGCCTCCTGCGGCAGCTTGCCGGTGCTGTTGCGCGGCAGGCGGGCTACGAATACCAGGGGGCGCGGCAGGAACACCGGATCGATCCGGCGGCGCAGCTGCTCCAGCACTTGCGCCGCATCGAGCCGCGGGGCCACCACGCAGGCGGCCACCCGTGCGACGCCGGTGTGGGCGGCACGCGGGTCATCCACGTGAAAGAACGCGCCGTCGAGGACACCGGGGATGGAATTGAGCTGGTAGCTGAGGTACGCGAGCGAGCTGCGCTTGCCGGCGATGTTGACGAGATCCGCCACCCGCCCGTGCAGCAGGAAGCGCCCATCGCCGGTGACTTCCAGCACATCATACATGCGGGTCGGCTGCTCGATGTGACCGCCCTGCGCCCAGGTCTCCTCGCTCTTCACCGAAAGGGTGATGCCGGGCCACAGCCGCCACTCCGCGCCCCGCGTCGGACGGCGCAGCGCGATCTGCCCGGTCTCGGTCGAGCCGTAGATCTCGAGCAAGCGGGTGTTGCAGCGACGCTCGATGTCGGCGGCGAGCTGCGTGGCGAGGGGTGCGGTCGAGCAGACGATGAGGTCGACCTCGGGCACGGCAATGCCGGACTCGAGCAGCGCCCGCAGATGAATCGGGGTCGAGACGAGAATCCGCGGGCGCGGCACCGCGGCCAGGACGCCCGCGATGTCGGCCGGGTAGAACGGACGCTCCGCGCAGAGCGCGAGCCCGTTTCCGAGCGCCATGAGCACGCTCGATTCGAGACCGTACATGTGCTGGGGCGGTACCGTGGCGACGATGGCGCAGGGGGAGCCGCCCAAGAGCCCCAGCCGCCGCGCCCCCTCGCGCACGCAGGCAATCAGAGGAGCCCAGCTCTTGCGGTAGGGAAGCGGCGTGCCCGTCGACCCGGAGGTGAAAACGCAGGCGGCAGGCTGCGCGGCGGCGATCGCCGGCACGGAGAAAACCGCGCGCGCGGGGCCCACATCCCGATGGCCGCTTGCGCGCGGATACGGCACGCGCGGCAGCTCGATGTCGCACTCGTCCTCGTCAGTGAGACACACGACGTCCGGCGCGAGCTCGCGCAGCTGGCGGATGACTTCGGGAGTGTGTGTCGAGGGTAGGAGGCTCAGCTTCCCGGACACGAGGCTCGCGGCGAACCCAACCGTGAAGTGGTAGCGGTCGGCGCACGCGTTGAGCACATGGCGGCCCGCGCCGAGCAGCTCCACCACGCGGCTGACATCCGCGAGGAACTCACCGGCAACGATCGGCACCCCGGCGCGATAGGCGATGACCGCGCTGGCGGAGGTGTGCGCTATCAGCGGCAGCGTGGGTGAGATATCTACTTCGTCCTGTGCGCGGTGATGTAGTCGGCGAGCTGGCGCAGCGAGCCGAAGATGCGCTCGTTGTCCTCGCCGTCGGCGCGCAGCTGCACGCCGTAGCGCTTGGACACCACGAGCGCGATCTCCAGGATGTCGATCGAGTCCAGACCCAGGCCCTCGCCGTAGAGCGGCTGGGCCGGATCGATGTCCGCGGGCGCCACGTCCAGGTTCAGCGCCTCGACGATCAGGCCGGCGAGCTCGTGCGTGAATTCCGCAGCGCTCACCGGGGCAGCCGGCTGCCGGAGGGGCGACACTTTGTCGGACATTTTATCCTTCGGAAGCTCGCGGAAAACGGCCGGGCGGCATTATACAAGGCGCCGCGCGATGAGGAGCGGCAGCCGTATCACGAAGCCCGCGAACAGCCGCAGGTACATGGATGTCAGCAGCACGTTGTCGCGCCAATAATTAAAGTGTGACACGCCGCCCTCCGTGGCGCTGAAGTAGCGCACGGGGGCGGGGAGCTTCCGCGCGGGAACGCCGCGCCAAGAGAGACGCATCGCCGCCTCCGGGTCGAAATCGAAGCGCCGCATCCAGCGGCTCGAGCGCATCGCGGCGATAAGCGGCGCGATCGGATAGACGCGAAAGCCGAACAGCGCATCGGGGATGCCGGCCCAGAGGGTCTCGAGGTTGGTGCACCAGTTGGCGATCCGGCGGCCGCGCAGACGGATGCGCGGCGCGCTCGAATCGAACAGCGGCTCACCGAGGATCATGGCCTCGGGGGCGGCGATGGAGGCGGCCATGAAGGCGCCGATGCACTGCGCCGGGTGCTGCCCGTCGGCATCCATGACGAGCGCGTGGGTGAAGCCGGCGCGCTCGGCGGCGAGCAAGCCATCGAGGAGCGCTGCTCCCTTGCCACCGTTCTGCGCACGCACCAACACGCGCAGCGCAGGATCAGCGCGCGCCATGGCGGTGAGCGCCTCCGCCGAGCCATCGGTGCTGCCGTCGACGATCACCCAAACCGGATCCCACTCTCCGCGCGCCGCCCGGACGGTCTCAAGCCCCCTGCCTCCCGGGTTGTAGCTCGGGATGAGCACGATGTGTGTGCGGGAGGCCGTCAATCCTCGCTCTCCACCAGGCGCGAGGAGCGGCCGATGATCCAAGCGATTCCGAACCCGCCCGCCCAGTAGCTCTCGCGCCTTACCAGCGGGCTCGCGGCGAAGCTGGCCCCGGCGAGAGTGTCGTGGCGCAGGTACGCGCCGAGCCAGTAGTGCGGATAGCGCCGTGTGAGGGCGGCGAGGAGCTGCGTACCGGCGTAGCCGCCGCGCGCCTCGAAGGCCGGTCGATCCGCGGTCGCGTACTGCGGTGCGACTCTGTAGAAGTACTCGTCATACCGGCGAGTGGCGAACAGCGGACCGGCGAGCAGTCCCAGCTTCCAGCCGTCGTCGCCGCGCCGCTCCGTGATGTCGAGATTGAGGTGCGGCGCCAGAAATACGCCGACCAGGCGCGGGGAGGCCTGGACCGTGAAGGCCGCGCGCGCCGGCAGGCGCAGGTCGAGCTTGAGGAGCGTATCGGCGCTCTTCCACAGGTGCACATCGAGCGCCGGACCGACTTCCACCGTCGGTCGCAGGTCCGGCATGCCGTGCCTTGAGGAGTCGTTGCGCACCGGCGTCGTGCCGTTGACGCTTAGGTTGAGCTCCATGCGCTCCTCGTTGAAGAGCCTCCCGCGCAGGCCGTTGTGATCGGACCGCAGGAACTTGCCCCGGTACACGAGGTACGGCACCGGCACCGGGTAGACGTGCATCGTGTCGGCGCCGCGGTAGTCGTGGAATATCAGCGCGCCCGTCCCGAGGCCGAGCTCCCACAGCGGTTTCGGCTCGGCGCGCGCGGCGGATCCCGCGGCCGCGGCGAGCGCCGCGGCCGCGAGCCAGGTCAGCGGCGCGGTGCTCACGGTGCGCATGGGGTGCGCGAGCCTTTAGGCGGCGGCGTGGAGCGGACACATGCCGGTCGCCTCGATCTCGACCAGCAGGTCCTGCCGACAGATCTCGGCCTGCAGGTAGATGACCCGGGTGGACTCGCCGAGTGCGGCGGCGAGCTCGGCCCTGACGACGGGCAGGTCCGCGGGGCGGCGCACGTACACCTTGAAGGCGAGCGCGCTTAAGTGAAAGTGCACACCGCGCGCCACGCGGTTCGCTTCCGCGAGCAGCGCCTCGATGTTGGTTAGGGTCTCGCGGGTCTGCGCCGCGGTGTCGCCGACGTGCAGCGAGCGGTGACCGACGATGCTCGCGGTGCCCGAGATGAAGAGCGCGAGGCCCTCCTCCTGGCGCAGCAGCGTCGCGCGCGAAAACACCGGGCTGTGGATCCCGTACTGCCGCGGGTAGAAGTAGGCGCTCAGCTGGCGGGGATTCTCCACGAAGGAGGGTGCGGTGCGCCCGGCGAGGAAGTACACCACCAGCGGACTGTCGCTAGCCGCCCCGAGCGCGGAGGCCGCCGGGACGTTGCCGGCGAGCGAGCGGCCGCTCTCGAGGAGCGCACGGTGGCGCGCGGTGTTGAATTGCCGGTAGCGCTCGGTGCCGTGGGTATCGCGATTGATGTCCGGCAGATAGTTCCAGACGCGCAGCAGATGGGGGTAGTTCTCGGCATCGAGCGTCGCGCAGATCTCCCGATAGGCCTGGGTCGTGGCCTCGTGCAGGGCGCCATGCGCCGCAGGATTCCCGGCCGCCGGGCGGCTCGCGGGCGGGGCCGCCGTGAGCTGCGCCTCGCTCACGGTAATGCAGCCGAAGAGCATGTCCGCGGTGCGGCGAAAGCGCACGCGCTGGCGCTGGCCGGAGGTCGCCGGTCGATTGCAGCGCCAGACTTCGAAGACGTGCCCCGTGTCGGGGAGCACCGGCGTTGAGACCTGGGCGACGGGGATCTCCGGCACCGCCGTCCCGATCGGGTCCGCCGTAGCGCTGAAGGTGGCGACACCCAGCACATCGCCCCAACGCGCCGCCTGGTACTCGGCGCGTGAGACGTAGTCCAGATGCAGGCCTGCCGGCGCGCGCATCGGCCCCCCGCTCGAGTCTCAGTTCTTCGGCTGCGGCTCGTCGGACTTGTGGGTCACGCTCTCCTTGGCCTTCTCGGCACCTTCCTTGACCGTCTTGCCGACGGTCTTCGCGCCGTGTGCGACCGCGTGACCGGCCTTCTTCGAGTCCTCGCGGATCGCCGCGCGCGCGGGCCGGGTCTTCTCGGCGACCGCGTGGCCGGCCTTGCGTGACTCGCTGGCGACCTCATGCCCGACGGTCCGCGCGCTGTGCGCCACGGCGTGGCCGACCGTCTTGGCGTCTTCCTTGATGGCGGCCCTGGTGTCGGAGGTCTGGGTGTCGGAGGTCTGGCTGCTCTGGGCGTGCGCGGCGGCCGCCAGGGCCAGTGCGATGCTGGCGGCCGCGGCCGCCGGGACGAAGCTGGTTTTCATGGCCAAGTATCGTACGACACTCGCGCGCCGTTTTGCACGGCCATACCCAACACCCACGGAGTCAGCCGCGGCCACACCGTCGCGGTGCCAATCGTCAACTCGTTCGGGCAAACTGCGCCGAATGCGCCTCGACCGGCTGCCGATCTCGGTTTTGCGGACCCGCTACGTCCCGGGCGGCTGGGATCTGCTCGCCCTCGTGCTGGTGTTCGCCTTCTTCGTCTACTGCGCGCAGGCCGCGCGCGGGCTCGCCGGCTCGCTGGCGCATCTCGAGGCGGTGCCGATCTCACTCTCGCCCGGGGCGCTGGTCGGCTATTCGGCGCGCACGGCGCTGCGCATGCTGATCGCAATGATCGCCTCGCTCGCCTTTACGTTCACCTACGCGACGCTCGCCGCCAAGAGCCGCCGCGCCGAAGTGCTGCTGGTGCCGCTGCTCGATTTCCTGCAGTCGGTGCCGATCCTGGGATTCTCGATCACCATCCTGTTCTTTCTGCAGCTCACGCCCGGGCGCGTGGCCGGCGCGGAGATGGCCGCCATCTTCCTGATCTTCACAAGCCAGGCATGGAACATGGCGTTCAGCTTCTATCACTCGCTGCGCAGCATCCCGGACGAGCTCATCGAGGCGGCACGCAACTTCCACCTGGGGCCGTGGATGCGCTTCTGGCGGCTCGAGGTTCCGTTCGCCATGCCGGCGCTCATCTGGAACATGATGATGTCGATGTCGGGAGGCTGGTTCTTTGTGGTGGCCTCCGAGGCGATCAGTGTCGGCAACACCACGGTGACACTGCCCGGCGTCGGCTCCTACATCGCGCTCGCCATCCAGCAGAAGGACCTCGCCGCCATCGGCTGGGCGATCGCCGCGATGTTCGTCGTGATCCTGGCGTTCGACCAGCTGCTGTTCCGCCCGCTGACCGCGAGCGCCGACTGGTTCCGCCTCGAGCAGGAGGCGGGATTCACTCCGAGCCGCTCCTGGGCGCTCACTATGATGCGGCGCTCGCGCTTCCTTGGCCTCATCGCCCGCGCGTTTTCCGCGTTGCTGCGCGCCGGCATGAAGCCGAGAGAAACGGCGCTCAACCCGGGGGAGCGCAGAGCCGGCGTCTGGGACGCCCGCTGGATCGACTACACCTGGTACGCCCTGCTCGCTCTGATCGGGCTCGTGGCGGTGTGGAATACCACGCGCTTCGTGCTCGCGGAGGTGCCGCCGGCCGAGATCGGCCGCGTCATTCTCTTCGGTTTCATCACGCTGCTGCGCGTTGCGGTGCTGATCGCGCTCGCCAGCCTCTTCTGGGTTCCGATCGGTGTCGCAGTCGGGATGCGGCCGCGCCTCGCGAGCATCGTGCAGCCGGTGGCGCAGTTCCTGGCCGCGTTCCCGGCGAACCTGCTGTTTCCGATTGTAGTGTCGGCGATCGTGCTGCTCAGGCTCAGTCCCGACATCTGGCTGAGCCCCCTGATGATCCTCGGCACGCAGTGGTACATCGCCTTCAACGTCATCGTCGGCGCATCGGCGCTCGCCCCGGACCTGCGCTACGCGGCGGAGAATCTCGGGGTGCGCGGGTGGCTGTGGTGGCGCCGGGTGGCCCTGCCTTCGGTGTTTCCGTTCTACGTGACCGGGGCGATTACCGCCTCCGGCGGCTCATGGAACGCCAGCATCGTCGCGGAAGTCGTAAGCTGGGGTCAGCAGAAGCTCACCGCGCACGGACTCGGCGCCTATATCGCGGAAGCCACCGCCCAGGGGGACTTCCAGCGCACCGTCCTCGGTATCCTGGTGCTGAGCCTGTTCGTCGTGACGCTGAACCGGCTGTTCTGGCGGCCGCTGTATGCGCGCGCGGAGCGCAAGTTCCGCATTAGCTGAAAGCAGCCGCCTTTGAGGAGACGACCGTGAATGCCAGCGCTGCCGCGTTGAACCTCGCCCCGCTGCTCGACGTGCGCGGCGTGAGCAAGTCCTTCCGCAAGCCGGACGGCGACGAGCTCGTGGTGCTCGAGGACGTCAACCTCACGCTGCGCCCGGGGGAGATCGTCGGACTTCTCGGACGCTCGGGCTGCGGCAAGTCGACGCTGCTGCGGCTCATCGCCGGCCTCGACGAGCCTTCCCGGGGTACGGTCAACTATCTCGGCCAGGCGGTGCGCGGTCCTGCGGCCAGGATGGCCATGGTGTTTCAGAGCTTTGCGCTCTTTCCCTGGCTCACGGTGCTCGAGAACGTACAGCTCGGGCTCGAGGCGCTTCGCATGCCGGAGCCCGAGATGCGCCGGCGGGCGCTCCAGGCGATTGACCTCATCGGCCTCGACGGCTTCGAGTCGGCCTATCCGCGCGAGCTCTCGGGCGGCATGCGGCAGCGCGTGGGGTTTGCGCGCGCGCTGGTGGTGCACCCGAACATCCTGCTCATGGACGAGCCCTTCTCGGCGCTCGACGTGCTCACCGCCGAGACGCTGCGCAGCGACTTCCTCAACCTCTGGGGCGAGGGGCAGCTGCCGATCAAGGCGGTGATGCTCGTCACGCACAACATCGAGGAAGCGGTCGAGATGTGCGATCGGCTCCTGATCTTCTCGACTCAACCGGCGCGCGTGATCGGCGAGATCGCGGTCGATCTGCCGCAGCCCCGCCATCCGCAGGACCCGCGTTTCCGCGCGCTCATCGAGCGCGTGTATGTCGAGATGACTGCGAAGCCGCGCGGCGAGCGCGTCCCGCCCAAGTCCGAGCGCTTCCCCGGCACCGGCATCGGCACCGCGCTGACGCACGTGTCCTCGAACGTCCTCGCGGGCCTCATGGAGGCGGTGGCGGGCCCCCCGTACAACGGCAAGGCGGATCTGCCGGCGATCGCGCAGGAGCTGCGCATGGAGGTCGACGACCTGTTCCCGGCGGCGGAAGCGCTGCAGCTGCTGCGCTTTGCGGAGATCGAGGGCGGCGACATCCGCCTCACCGAAGCGGGACTGCAGTTCACCCGCGAGGATACCGACGATCGCAAGAAGCTTTTCGCCCGCCACCTCATCACCTACGTGCCGCTCGCGGCGCACGTGCGGCGGGTGCTCGATGAACGCGCGAGCCACACCGCTCCCAAGAGCCGCTTCTTCGACGAGCTCGAGGACTATATGGCGGAGGAGGCGGCCGAGCAGACGCTGCGCACCATCATCAGCTGGGGCCGGTACGGGGAAGTCTTCGCCTACGACGACCACCGTCAGGTGTTCACGCTCGAGAATCCGACCTAGCCACTGCCGAGGGGATCGCTCTCCCGGGTCTCTATTTGAAGGGCACGGTGTCGGTGCTCCAGCCTCCGCCGAGCGCCTTGAGCAGCGCGACGCTCGCCGCGAGCGAGCGGTTGGTGATGTCGCGCCAGGCGCGCTCGGCGCTCAATGACGCGTTCTGGGCGGAGACCACGTTGAGATAGTCCACGGTCCCCGCCTTGTACTGGTTCTCGACGGTGGTGAGCGTCTCGGCGGCCGCATCCGCGGCGGCGCGCTCGGCGACCGACTCCTGGCCGAGCACGGAGAGCGTTGCCAGGTTGTCCTCGACGTCCTGGAAGGCGCTGAGCACCGCCTGGCGGTAGCTCGCCACGCTCTGATCGTAGCTCGCGATCGCGGCGCGCACCTGGTAGTGGCGGGCGCCGAAATCGATGAGGGTGCCCGCGAGATCGGGGCCCAGCGACCAGAAGCGATTCGGCACCTCGAAGAGCTTCGAAAAGCCGCCACTCGCGTAGCCGCCCGAGGCAACGAGGGAGAGCGTCGGGAACCACGCCGCCCGCGCCACGCCGATCTGCGCGTTGGCGACGGCAGCGCGGCGCTCGGCCGCGGCGATGTCCGGCCGGCGCTCGAGGAGCTGCGACGGAAGTGACAGCGGGATCGCGGGGATCGCGGGGGTCTCCACCTTGCGCGGAATCGACAGCGCCGCCGGCGGCTTGCCGATGAGCACGGCGATGGCGTGCTCGAGGTTGGCGCGAGTGATCCCCAGGTCGAGCCACTGGGCGCGCGCGTTCTCGAGCTGCGTCTGCGCCTGGGTGACGTCCGAGCGCGCCGCGACGCCCGCCTGATAGCGGTTGCGTGTGACCTCGAGCGCCTTCTGGTATGCGTCCATCGAGCGCTCGAGGAGGCCCAGATCCAGATCCGTGACGCGCAGCTGAAAGTAGCTCTGCGCGAGCGTCGCCTGCTGCGAGAGCAGCATCGCGGACAGATCGCCCGCGGTCGCCTGCGCCGAGGCGCGGTTGGATTCAACGGTGCGACGGACGCGGCCCCAGACATCGAGCTCCCAGTTGGTGGCGAGGCCCACGCGATCCTGGGTGCGCGCGCCGGAACTGCTCGGGGCGGCGCTCGCCGATGTGGTCGCACCGCCCGCGCCTCCGCCGACGGTCAACGCGTTCTGGCTGCGTGTGGAGGAGACCTCGGCGGTGATGGTCGGGAAGTAGCCCGAGCGGGCGCTGCCCAGGAGCGCAAGCGCCTGGTCATACTTGGCCGCCGCGAAGAGCACGTTCTGATTGGACACCTCGACCTGGCGCTCGAGGTCGTTGAGATCCGCATCGCCGTAGAGCTCCCACCAGTTGCCGCGCGGCGCGAGATCCTGCGGCTCGGCCCGCTTCCAGTCCCGGCTCTCCTTGTAGGCCTGGGGCACGTCGACGCTCGGGCGATGGTAGGCGGGGCCCACCGACAGGTGCTGGCAGCCGCCCGCGGCGCCGAGGGCGAGGAGCGGCAGGACACTCCGTGCAGCACGCCTCACGCGGCCCCCTGTGGGGCACCGGGCGCCCCGCCGGACGGGTGCGAGCCTCGGCGGGCGAGCGGGTTCGAGAAGCGCTTCAGGCGCGATTTCGCCCACAGCCGGAAGCGGTCGAGGTACAGGTACATCACCGGAGTCGTGTACAGAGTCAGGAGTTGGCTCAGGAGCAGGCCCCCCACCACGGCGATGCCAAGCGGGCGGCGCAGCTCCGCGCCGGCACCGAAGCCGATCGCGAGCGGCAGGGCCCCGAACATCGCCGCGATGGTGGTCATGAGGATCGGACGCAGCCGCAGCAGGCATGCCTCGTAGATGGCCTCGCGCGAGCTCAAGTCGCGCTCGCGTTCGATCTGCAGCGCGAAGTCGATCATCATGATGGCGTTCTTCTTCACGATGCCGATCAACAGGATGACGCCGATGAGAGCGATGATGGTGAAGTCGGTTCCGGTGGCGAGCAGCGTCAGCAGCGCCCCGACGCCCGCCGAGGGGAGCGTCGAGAGGATGGTCAATGGGTGCACCAGACTCTCGTAGAGCATCCCGAGCACCAGGTACACCGCGACCAGCGCCGAGAGGATGAGCAGCGGCTGATTCGCGAGTGCGTCCTGGAACGCCTTGGCGGTTCCCTGGAAGCTGCCGCGCACGGTGATCGGCGCCCCGAGCCGCGCGAAGCCCGCATCGATCGCCTTGGTCGCCTGCGACAGTGACACTCCGGGTGGCAGATTGAAAGAGATCGTCGAGGCCGCGGAGAGACCCTGATGATTGACGGCGAGGGGCGTCGCGGTCGGCTCGTAATGGGAGAAGTCGCTCAAGGGCACGCGCTGCCCCGCGGAGCTCGTCGCGGGGTTGCCGACCGATGAGCCGGCTGCCGCGGCAATCGCGCCCCCGTTGGCCGCCGCGGTGCTCGTCGTCGCCGCGGCGCGCGTCACGTAGACACTCCGCAGGGTCTCGGGGCTTTGCCAGAACTCGGGCGCCGCCTCCATCACCACGTGGTACTGGTTCAGCGGATGGTAGATGGTCGACACCTGGCGCTGGCCGAAGAGATCGTTGAGGGTGGCGTCGATCTGCGACTGGTTGAGCCCCAGCCGCGCGACCGCATCGTGATCGATGACGAGGCTCGTCTGCACTCCCTTGTCCTGGGCGTCGGTGTTGACGTCCGCGAGCTCCGGCAGGGCGGTCATCATGCGCCGCACCCTCGGCTCCCAGGCGCGCAGGTCGGTGATGGTGTCCGCCTGCAGGGTGTACTGGTATTGCGCGCCGGCGGCGCGACCGCCGGTGCGGATGTCCTGAACCGGCTGCAGGAAGAGGCTCGCGCCCGGCTCGCTCCCGAGCTTGCCGCGCAGCCGCGCGATCACCTCGTCCCCGCTGATCCTGCGCTCGGCGCGTGGCTTGAGCGAGATGAACATGTTGGCGCCGTTGCGCTGGCCGCCGCCGGTGAAGCCCACCACCGTGGCGATGGCCGGATCGTGCAGCACCACGTCGACGAAGTAGTGCAGCTTCTCGCGCATCGCCTGGAAGGAGATCGCCTGGTCGGCCTGGATCCGGCCCATCATCAGGCCCGTGTCCTGCTGCGGGAAGAAGCCCTTGGGGACGCGGATGTAGAGGTACACGTTGAGCGCCACGGTGACCGCCAGGATGAGCATCACGGTTGGGCCGTTCGCGAGCGCCCAATCGAGTGAGCGGCGGTAGCCGTCCTGCACCGCGTTGAAGGCACGTTCGCTCAGGTGGTAGAGCCGCCCGTGCCGGCGCCCGGCGACGTGCTCCTCGGTGAGCCGGGAGCACATCATCGGGGTCGTGGTGAGGGACACGACGAGCGACACCAGGATCGCGGCAGAGAGCGTGATCGCGAATTCACGGAACAGCCGCCCGACCACTCCGCCCATCAGGAGGATCGGGATGAAGACCGCGATCAGCGACAGGCTCATCGACAGTACCGTGAAGCCCACCTCGCGCGCGCCCTCGAGCGCCGCCCTGAGGCGCGGCATGCCCGCCTCCAGGTGGCGCGAGATGTTCTCGAGCACCACCACCGCGTCATCCACCACGAAGCCGGTCGCGATGGTGAGCGCCATGAGCGAGAGGTTGTCGAGGCTGAACCCCGCGAGATACATGACTCCGAACGTTCCGACGAGCGACACCGGCACCGCGACCAGCGGCACCATGGCGGCGCGGGCGCTGCGCAGGAACATGAACACCGAGAGCACTACCAGCGCCACGGAGATCACGAGCGCCCGCTCGACGTCGACGAGCGACGCCCGGATCGTCGGCGTGCGGTCCATGTAGACATTGAGCGAGATGCTCGCCGGGATGAGGGCGCGCAGCTGCGGCAGGAGTGCCCGCACCCGGTCGACCGTATCGATGATGTTGGCGCCGGGCTGGCGGAAGAGAACCAGCATCACGGCCGGATCGCCGTTGGCGAGTCCGTCGTTGCGCAGGTCCTGCACCGAATCGCTCACCTGTGCGATGTCGCCGAGGCGCACCGCTGCGCCGTTGTGATAGCCGACGATGAGCGGGAGGTAGTCGCTCGCCGCCATCGCCTGATCGTTGTCGAGGATCTGCCAGCGCTGGTCACCTGCCTCGAGCGCGCCCTTGGGGCGGTTGGCGTTGGTCGTGGCGATCGCGGTGCGCACCGCCTCGGGGTTGATCCCGTAGCCGTTCAAGAGCGGCAGATTGAGCTCCACCCGAACCGCGGGCAGCGAGCCGCCGCCGACGTTGACGTCGCCGATGCCCCTCACCTGCAGCAGCTTCTGCGCCAGCACGGTGGAGGCCCAGTCGTACATCTGGCCGCGGGTGAGCGCCTGGGAGGTGAGCCCGAGGATCATGATCGGCGCGTCCGCGGGGTTCACCTTGCGGTAGGTGGGATTGCTTGGGAGCCCGGTCGGCAGCAGCGCGCGTGCGGCGTTGATCGCGGCCTGCACGTCGCGCGCCGCACCGTCGATGTCGCGGCTCAGGTCGAACTGCAGCGTGATGTTGGTCGAGCCGAGGGAGCTCGAGGAGGTCATCTCGGTGAGCGCGGCGATGCGCCCGAGCGAGCGCTCGAGGGGTGCCGCCACGGTTGCCGCCATGGTCTCGGGGCTCGCGCCGGGGAGCCCCGCGCTCACGTTGATGGTCGGGAAGTCCACCTGCGGGAGCGGTGCGACCGGCAGGTGCACGAACGCCGCCACGCCGGCGAGCACGACGCCGAGGGCGAGGAGCGTGGTGGCGACCGGACGCTCGATGAAGGGCTGCGACAGGATCATCGGCGCACGCGCTCAGGTGCCTTCGGCGGCCGGGGCGCCGGGATCCGGCGGATGCATGCCGCGCCGCCGCGCGCGCCACCCCTCAAGGCGCCGCGCCGCCCGATCGAAATAGAGGTAGATGACCGGTGTGGTGAAGAGAGTCAGCACCTGGCTCACCGCGAGTCCCCCCACCATGGCAAGTCCGAGCGGGCGGCGCAGCTCCGCGCCCATGCCGGTGGCGAGCATGAGCGGCAGCGCTCCGAGCATCGCCGCCATGGTGGTCATGAGGATCGGGCGCAGCCGCAGCAGCGCCGCCTGGTAGATCGCCTCACGCGGTGCTTTGCCCTCGCCGCGCTCGGCCTGAAGCGCAAAGTCGATCATCATGATCGCGTTCTTCTTGACGATGCCGATGAGAAGAATGATGCCGATGATGGCCACGACCCCGAGGTCCTGTCGGGCGATCATGAGGGCGAGCAGCGCGCCTACCCCCGCCGACGGCAGCGTCGAGAGGATCGTCACCGGGTGGATATAGCTCTCGTAGAGCACGCCCAGCACGATGTACACCGTGACGATCGCGGCCAGGATGAGCCACAGCGTGCTGGTGAGCGTGCCCTGGAAGGCGAGCGCGGCGCCCTGGAAGGAGAGCTGCACGCTCGGCGGGACCTGGAGCTCCTGCTCGGCCGCCTTGATGGCGCTCACCGCGCTCCCGAGCGATGCCCCGGGCGCCAGGTTGAAGGAGATGGTGGCGGCGGGGAACTGACCGAGGTGATTGATCGCGAGCGGCGAGTTTCCCTGGGAGACCCGCGCGACGCTCGCCAGCGGAATCGCGTTGCCGTTCACCGCGGCGACGTACAGGCCGGCGAGCGGGCCCGGACCCTGCCGCGCGTCGGGCCTGAGCTCGAGGACCACGCGATAGATGTTGGATTGCGTGAAGATCGTCGACACCAGGCGCTGCCCGAAAGCGTCGTAGAGCGCGTTGTCGATCGCCGCCGGCGTGACGCCGAGGCGCGCCGCGGCATCGCGGTCGATCGCAACAAAGGCCTGCAGCCCCTGATCCTGCAGATCGCTCGCCACGTCCGCGAGCTGCGGCAGCGCTTGCATGCGCGCCACGAGCTTCTTGACCCAGATCGAGAGCTCGTTCATGTCCGGGTCTTCGGCCGAGAGCGCGTAGAGGGTGCGGGTCACGCGCGCGTCGATGGTCAGGTCCTGCACCGGCTGCATGTAGAGGGTGATCCCGCCGACGGCCGCGAGCTGCGGCTGCAGGCGGCGGATGACGCCCGAGGCATCGAGGCTGCGCTGACTCTTCGGCACGAGATTGATGAGCAGCCGCCCGCTGTTGAGCGTGGTGTTGACGCCGTCGACGCCGATGAACGAGGAGACGCTCTCCACCGCCGGATCCTTGAGCAGCGCCTGCGCGAGGGCCTCCTGCCGCTCG
>JACXTT010006119.1_pt1 | contig 17273 bp, 17 predicted proteins | sample 9270951 | NCBI WGS metagenome assembly JACXTT01 (sample SAMN15532306, study PRJNA645909) | rock metagenome | isolation source: weathered quartz diorite | place: Puerto Rico | collected 2017-06-21 | reverse complement strand
CCTATGTGGTGATGCCGATGCGCCTGTGAGCGCGTTGACGCAACACTCCGTATTCGTGTCGGTTTTTCGGGTTCAGAAATTGGCATCCCTGACGCCGTCCCGCTATACTCGGGAGATCGATGCGCGCTGCTGAACCCCCCGCTACCTCACCCAACGGACCCGCCTACGGTGCCGAGGCAATCAAGGTCCTCGAAGGCCTGGAGGCGGTCCGGAAACGCCCCGGGATGTACATCGGCGACACGGGTGAGCGGGGTCTCCATCACCTGGTCTTCGAGGTCGTCGACAACTCGATCGACGAAGCGCTCGCGGGCGAGTGCTCCAAGATCGCGGTGACGATCCACATCGACTCGAGCGTCACCGTCGAGGACAACGGCCGCGGCATCCCGATCGAGATCCATCCGACCGAAGGTGTCTCCGCGGCGCAGGTCGTGCTGACCAAGCTCCACGCCGGCGGCAAGTTCGACAAGAGCGCCTACAAGGTGTCGGGTGGATTGCACGGCGTCGGCGTGTCGGTCGTGAACGCGCTCTCCGAGACGCTCGAGATGGAGGTGAAGCGCGGCGGGAAGGTGTACTCGCAGCGCTACCATCGCGGCGACCCCGAGACCCCCGTGCAGGAGACCGGGGTCACCGAGCAGCGCGGCACGAAGATCACCTTCAAGCCCGACGCGCTCATCTTCGAGACCAAGGACTTCAGCTTCGACATCCTCTCGCAGCGGCTTCGCGAGCTCGCCTTCCTGAATCGCGGTGTCCAGATCACCATCGACGACGAGCGCGACGGGAAGTCGCACGAGTTCCTGTACGAAGGGGGAATCGTCTCCTTCGTGCAGCATCTCAACCGCGCCAAGACGCCGATCCACCCGGACGTGGTATACCTCCAGGGGCTGCGCGACGGCATCGAGATCGAGATCGCCCTCCAGTGGAACGAGGGCTACAACGAGAACGTCTACGCCTTCGCCAACAACATCAACACCATCGAGGGCGGGACGCACCTGATCGGCTTCAAGTCGGCGCTCACACGCACGGTCAACGCCTACGCCGTCAACAACGGCATCCTGAAGAAGGACGACGACGCCCTTCAGGGCGACGACGCGCGCGAAGGCCTCACCGCGGTCATCAGCGTCAAGGTCCCCGAGCCGCAGTTCGAGGGGCAGACCAAGACCAAGCTCGGCAACAGCGAGGTGAAGGGCGCGGTCGAGACGCTCGTCAACGACAAGCTTGCCGTCTACCTCGAGGAGCATCCGCCGGAGGCCCGGCGGGTGATCGCGAAGGCGCTCGAAGCCGCGCGCGTCCGTGAGGCCACGCGCAAGGCCAAGGAGCTCGCGCGACGCAAGGGTGCGCTCGACGGCGGCTCGTTGCCGGGCAAGCTCGCCGACTGTCAGGAGCGCGACCCGGCCCTCTCCGAGCTGTACATCGTCGAGGGCGACTCCGCCGGCGGCTCGGCCAAGCAGGGTCGCGCGCGGAAGAACCAGGCGATCCTGCCGCTCCGGGGCAAGATCCTGAACGTCGAGCGCGCGCGCTTCGACAAGATGCTCTCGTCGCAGGAGATCCGGCTGCTGATCACGGCGCTGGGCGCCGGCGTCGGCAAGGACGACAAGGACCTCGGCAAGCTCCGGTACCACACGATCATCCTGATGTGTGACGCTGATGTCGACGGCGCGCACATCCGGACGCTCCTGCTCACGTTCTTCTACCGGCACTACCAGGAGATCATCGACAAGGGGCACCTCTTCATCGCCCAGCCGCCTCTCTACCGGGTGAAGAAGGGGAAGACCGAGCACTACTTGAAGGACGAGGCGGCGCTCGAGGATCACCTGATCGAGCTCGGCGTCGGCGACCTCGAGCTGCGCGGGCAGGGTGGGCCGCCGGTGACCGGCACCCCGCTCAAGCAGCTGGTGAAGCGCGCCATCCGGCTCGAGAAGCTGCTCGACCTGCTCGAGCGCAAGGGACGCAACCGTCACGTCGTGAAGGCGCTCGCGCGTCAGGCCGACATGGAGGTCGCGACGCTCGCCGACGAGGCAGCGCTGCGAGCAATGGTGGCCGCCGCCGAGAAGTACCTGGCGATTGCCGCCCCTGATCTGAGCCCCCTCGCCTTCTCCCTCGAGGAGGATCGCGAGCACGCCTGCTTCCGGATCGTCGCCACCACGCGCGCGAACGGCAGTGCGCAGCGCACCGTCATCGATCGTGAGCTGTCTCTCACGGTGGAGTTCGACGAGATCCGGCGGATCGCCCGCGAGCTGGCCGCCGCCGGCGAGCCGCCGTTCCAGCTCGGCTCGGGCGACAAGGCGCAGGTGCTCCCGAACCTCCTCGACGCCGTCGCCCACATCATGGCCGAGGCCCGCAAAGGGCTCGACATCCAGCGCTACAAGGGGCTGGGCGAGATGAACCCATCGCAGCTCTGGGAGACGACCATGAATCCGGAAACCCGGACGCTGCTCCAGGTGAAGATCGAGGACGGCGTCGAAGCCGACATCATCTTCTCGACGCTGATGGGCGACGAGGTCGAGCCCCGCCGCAAGTTCATCGAGGAGAACGCCCTCAACGTCCGTAACCTCGACGTGTGATGGATCCCACCCGCCTCCCCGTCAACATCGAAGACCAGATGCGCGAGTCCTACATGGACTACGCGATGTCGGTCATCATCGGGCGCGCGCTGCCCGACGCGCGCGACGGCTTGAAGCCCGTCCATCGCCGCATCCTCTACGCGATGTTCCGCGAAGGGTTGCTCCACAACCGGCGCTACTCGAAGTGCGCCGGCGTCGTCGGCGAGGTGCTGAAGCGCTACCACCCGCACGGCGACTCCGCGGTCTACGACGCGCTCGTTCGCCTCGCGCAGGAATGGAACGTCCGGTACCCGCTGATCGACGGCCAGGGCAACTTCGGCTCGATCGACGGGGATCCCCCGGCCGCCTATCGCTACACCGAGTGTCGGCTGACCGCGCTCGCCGAGGAGCTCCTCGCCGACATCGACCGGGAGACCGTCGAGTTCGTCCCCAACTTCGACGACTCGAGCCAGGAGCCCTTCGTGCTCCCGACGCGCATCCCGAACCTGCTCGTGAACGGCTCGGCCGGCATCGCCGTCGGCATGGCGACCAACATCCCGCCCCACAACCTGGGCGAGGTGTGCGACGGCCTGGTGGCGCTGCTCGAGAACCCCGCGCTCACCATCGACGAGCTGATGCACTACATCCCGGGACCGGACTTCCCGACCGCCGGGTTCATCTGCGGCCAGGCACCCATTCGCGACGCCTACCGCGAGGGTCGCGGCATCCTCACGCTGCGCGCCCGGGCCACCGTCGAGACCGACGACAAGACCGGCCGCTCCGCGATCGTCGTCACCGAGATCCCCTACCAGGTGAACAAGTCGCGCCTCATCGAGCGCATCGCCGAGCTGGTGAACGAGCGCAAGCTCGACGGCATCTCCGACCTTCGGGACGAGTCCGACCGCGAGGGCATGCGGATCGTCATCGAGCTCAAGCGCGACGCGGTCGCCGAGGTGCTGCTGAACCAGCTCTACAAGCACACGCCGCTGCAGGAGTCGTTCGGCGTGAACATGCTGGCGATCGTCGAGGGGCGACCGAAGCTCCTCAACCTGAAGCAGGCGCTCCAGGTCTTCCTCCAGCATCGCCACGAGGTCGTCGTCCGCCGCACCGTGTTCGACCTGCGGAAAGCCGAGGAGCGGCTCCACGTCCTCGCCGGCTTGAAGGTCGCGGTCGACCATCTCGACGAGGTCATCAAGATCGTTCGCGGCGCGAAGGATCCCGCGGAGGCCAAGCGTACCCTGATCGCGAGCTTCACGCTGTCGGAGATCCAGGCGCAGGCCATCCTCGAGATGCGGCTCCAGCGCCTCACCGGGCTCGAGCGCGACAAGATCGTCGCGGAGTACGAGGAGACCGAGCGGGAGATCGCCCGCTATCGCGAGATCCTCGCGAGCGAGGTCGAGATCTCCAAGATCATCGCTGCCGAGGTCAAGGAGATCCGCGACAAATACGGCGACGAGCGGCGCACGAAGATCGTGGACGAGGCCGCGGCGATCTCGGTCGAGGACCTGATCGTCGAAGAGGACATGGTCGTCACGATCTCGCACGAGGGGTACATCAAGCGGAACGCGGTTTCCCTCTATCGCGCGCAGCGCCGCGGCGGGCGGGGGAAGATCGGCGCGACGACCCGCGACGAGGACTTCGTCGAGCACCTCTTCGTGGCGTCGACCCACTCCTACCTCATGTTCTTCACGAGCACGGGGCGGGTGTACTGGCTCAAGGTCCACGAGATCCCGCAGGCGGGACGCGCAGCGCGCGGGCGCGCGGTGTCGAACATCCTGCGCCTCGGCGCCGAGGAGAAGCTGAGCGCGTTCCTCCCGGTGCGCGAGTACCAGGAGGGTCGCTACCTGCTGTTCGCGACCCGCCGCGGGCTCATCAAGAAGACCGACCTCATGTCCTACGCCACCCCGCGGCCGTCGGGGTTGATCGCGATCGCCCTCGAGGACGGCGACGAGGTGGTCGGCGTCCGCCTGACCGACGGCGCCTCCGAGGCCATCCTTTCCACGCGCGACGGTCAGGCCATCCGCTTCGACGAGACCGAGGTCCGCCCCATGGGCCGCGGCACCTACGGCGTCTGGGGAATGAAGCTCGACGAGGGCGACCAGGTCGTTGCCCTCGATCTGGTCGAGGTCGGGGCCACGCTGCTCGCCGTCTCCGAGAACGGCTACGGCAAGCGCAGCGACATGGACGAGTACCGGAAGACCCACCGCGGCGGGAAGGGCATCATCACCATGAAGACCACCGACAAGACCGGGAAGGTCGTCGGCGTGCGCATGGTGACCGACGAGGACCAGGTGATGCTGGTCAGCAGCGGCGGCAAGGTGATGCGGTTCCGGGTGAAGGAGATCCGCGTCATCGGACGCAACACCCAGGGCGTCCGGCTGATCGGTCTCGACGAAGGCGAACGGGTGGCGGCGGTCGCGCGTCTCGCCGAGCGCGAGGAAGAGGGCGAGCCCGCGGAGGTCGCATCCGCCGATGCCGACGCGGAGCCGACCCCGCCCGAATCGTCGGAGCCCGAGCCCGAGTCGTAAGACCGCCGCGGTTCGACGTCGAACCGCCTTGCGCGTCGGCGGCAGTTGGGGCAGGCTCCCGCTCCGCCGCTCATGGCCACCGCCGTCGCGATCCTGGGTGCCGGCAGCTGGGGCACCGCGCTTGCCCTCCACCTGGCGCGACTCGAGTACGTGGTGACGTTGTGGGCGCGGTCCGCGAGCGCCGCCGAGGCGCTGCGGAACGCCGGCGAGCACGGGTCGCATCCCGGTGTGCACTTCCCGCCGAACCTGTGCACGACGTCGGATCTGGCTGAGGCGGTGCGCGGCGTCGACGCCGTGCTGTTCGGGTGCCCGTCGCACGCGGTGCGCGGCATGGCCGAGCAGGTTCGACCGTTGCTCTCCGGCACCCCGCTTCTGGTCTCGACGGCGAAGGGCGTCGAGCAGGACACGCAGCTCACGATGTCGGCGGTGCTCGAGCAGGTCATCGTACCAGAGCTGCGTCCGCGCGTCGCGGTGCTGTCGGGGCCGAGCTTTGCGCGCGAGGTCGCGCTCGGGATGCCGACCGCGGTCACCGCGGCCGCGCGCGACCTCGAGGTCGCCGGCGAGGTCCAGCGGCTGTTCAGCGGCCCGACGTTCCGGGTCTACACCGCGACCGACCTGGTCGGGGTCGAGATCGGCGGCGCCGTGAAGAACGTCATCGCGGTCGCCGCCGGTCTGAGCGACGGTCTGGGCTTCGGACACAACACGCGCGCCGCCCTGATCACGCGCGGCCTCGCGGAGATCTCGCGCCTGGCGACCCAGCTGGGTGCCGAGCGCGAGACGCTGTACGGACTCTCGGGCCTGGGGGATCTCGTGCTCACCTGCACCGGGGACCTGTCTCGCAACCGGACGGTTGGCCTCAGACTCGGACGGGGCGAGCAGCTCGACGACATCGTCGCCAGCATGAAGGAAGTCGCGGAGGGGGTACGCAACACCCGCTCGGTGCGGGATCTGGCGAACAGCGCCGGCGTCGAGATGCCGATCACCGACCAGATGTACCTGCTGCTGTACGAGGGCAAGGACGCGCGGCACGCGGTGGTCGACCTGATGACGCGGCGGCCGAAGGCCGAACGCGACTGACGTTCTTGACCCACGAGCGTCGTTCTGATTTGAGTCCGGGTTCCCATCAGGAGCACGTGACGCATGAAGAGGACCTATCAGCCGAGCAATCGGCGTCGAAAGCGGACCCATGGGTTTCGCGCCCGGATGGCCACTCCCGGAGGGCGCAACGTGCTCAAGGGGCGCCGCGCGAAGGGGCGCAAGCGCCTCACGGTGTCCGTCCCGTCCAAGCAGCCGGGCTGAGGCGAGCGTGGGGAGGCCCGACGGGTATCCCAGCTCGGCGCGGCTTCGGAGGCGGCGAGAGTTCCTGGCCGTGCAGCAGGACGGCCGGCGGCGCCACACGGCGCACTTCGTCGTCATCGCACGCCCTGCGCCAGGCCCCGGCGCGCGGCTCGGCGTCACGGCCAGCAGTCGGATCGGCAACGCCGTCGTCCGCAACCGGGTGAAGCGGATGGTACGCGAGGTCTTCCGCCGCCGTCGCGACCGGCTGGCCTCGGACGACCTGGTCGTCATCGCCAAGCCCGGCGCGGAGACCCTCTCATATGCCCAAGCGGCCACGGAACTCGAAGGCGTCCTCGCAGTCCGCGCCCTCCGCTGACGCGCTCGGAGCACGGCTCCTGATCGCGCTCGTGCGGGGCTATCAGCTGGTGTTGCGCCCGCTGCTCCCGGCGACGTGCCGCTTCGCCCCGAGCTGCTCGGCCTTCACGATCGAGGCCCTGGGACGACACGGGGCGCGCCGCGGGGCGAGTTTGGCGGCGCGCCGTGTCCTGCGATGCCATCCCTGGCATGCCGGGGGCTGGGATCCGGTACCGGCCGAGGAGAGGTGAGCGTGGATCAGCGGCGCGTATGGTTAGCAATTGGTCTATCTTTGGTGGTTATCTTCCTCTACCAGGAGCTGGTGATCCGCCGCTATCAGCCTCCCGCGCCGCCGGCCGGGGTCGAGATGCCGGCGCCCGCGGCGGATGGTCGTCCCGCCGCAGCGACGGGAAACGCCGAGCCGGAGCCGCCGCCCGTACCGCTCGGGAAGCTCGCCGCCGAGCCCGACCCGGCGCCCCCGGTGACCGTCGAGACGGATCGGTTCCGGATCGCGATCACCCCGCGCGGGGCGCGGCTCGCGAGCCTGCAACTCATCGATTTCCGCCGCGACGTGGCGGCGGAGAGCCCGCCTCTGGATCTGATCGCGCCGGGGCCGGTGCTGCCGCTGACACTGCAGGTCGGCGACCTCGGGAGCGACGCGCGCGTCGAGTACACCGCGGACAAGCCGGCGCTGGCCGTGCACGGCTCGAACAAGGCGCAGCTGGTCTTCGCGGGCGACGCTCCGGGCGGTGGCAAGATCGAAAAGCGCTTCGAATTCACGGGCGACGGATACCTCTTCGGTCTCCAGGCCAAGATCGACGGCGGGCCCAAGATCGACGCCGTCGGCCTCGTGCTGACGCCGATCGCGACCGCGGGAGCCGGGGGCGGGCGGACGCCGGGGCAGGAGCACGCGGTCGCGCTCGTGGAGCGGAAGACGGTGGAGAAGGGGTTCCCCGACCTCGAGAAGGAGGTCGGGCAGGACATACCTCCCCTGAAGAATGTGCACTGGGCGGGCTTTTCGGCGCAATACTTCGCGATCGCCGCACTCCCTGCCGACGGCGAGGCGCATGCCGTGATGACGATCGCCGACGGGACGCCGCTGGTCCGGGTCGACAATCGCGCCGGCGCGACGACCGAGTTCGACGTATTCGCGGGTCCCAAGGACCACGATGTCCTGGCGGCCGCAGGCCACGACCTGGATCGCGTCCTGGACTTCGGATGGTTCTGGTTCGTCGCGGTGCCGCTGCTCCGCGCGCTCCGACTCCTGCACGGCGTGCTCGGGAATTACGGCGTGGCGATCATCGTGCTGACCGCGCTCGTGAAGCTCGCCACGACGCCGCTCACGCAGACGACGTTCCGCAACATGCGCGAGATGCAGAAGCTGAAGCCGCAGATCGACCGGCTCCGCGAGCAGCACAAGGACGACCAGATGACGCTCCAGAAGGAGATGATGGAGCTCTACAAGCGGCACCACGTGAACCCGCTGGCCGGCTGTCTGCCGATGGTCCTCCAGCTGCCCATCTTCGTCGGGCTGTACAACACGCTGCTGCACGCGATCGAGCTCCGGCACGCCCCGTTCATGCTGTGGATCAACGATCTCTCGGCGCCGGATCGCCTGATGGTGGCGGGCTACGGCATCCCGGTGCTGACGCTGCTCATGGGGGCGTCGATGTTCCTGCAGCAGTGGCTGTCTCCCCAGCAGGGCGACCCCACCCAGCAGCGCATGATGATGTTCATGCCGCTCGTGTTCACCTACATGTTCACGAATTTCCCCGCCGGGCTCGTGCTGTACTGGCTGGTGAACAACGTCCTCACGATCGCGCAGCAGTATTTCGTCATCCGCCAGCCCGGCACATCCTGAGGAGCCTCCCCATGCGATCGATCGAGTCCGAGGGCGCCACCATCGACGAAGCGATCGACAAGGCGCTGGCGACGCTGCGGGCGTCGCGGGATCAGGTCGAAGTCGACATCCTGCACGACGCGGCGCGCGGCCTGCTGGGCTTCGGCGGGCGTCGTGCCCGCATCCGGGCGACGGTCCGCCAGCAGGTGTCCATCGGCGCGGAGGGCTCGGCGGTGGTTTCCCGGGGAACAGTTTCCCAGGGAACGATTCGCGGCGCGGCGAGCGCTGACCTCGGGTCCGAGCTCGCCGAGATACTGAAGGCGGTCGTCGCCCACCTGGAGCCGGATTGCACCGTCGAGGCTCGACCCGGGGACGAGCCCGGCGCGCTCACCCTCGCGGTCGACGGCGCCAGCAGCGGGCTCGTCATCGGTCGCCGCGGACAGACGCTCGACGCGCTCGAATACCTGATCAACCGCATCGCCGGCCGTCGCCCGGGCGGCGACGCCCTTCGCGTCCGCATCGACGTCGAGCGCTATCGCGAGCGCCGCCAGGAATCGTTGGAGCAGCTCGCGCGTCGGCTCGCGGCCAAGGCGAAGGAGACCGGGCGGATCGTGACGCTCAATCCGCTGTCGCCACGCGACCGTCGGATCGTGCACCTGACGTTGGAGCCCGATCCGAGCGTCTCCACGCGGAGCGAAGGAGAGGGTCACTTCCGGAAGGTCTTGATCGTCCCCGAGGGTGCCCAGCGGCGGTCCGACCGCCGCCTGTAGCAACAGTCCGTGGACGGGGCGGACGTACGGCTCCTCATCGAGGCCGCGGCGACCCTCGGGGTTTCCGTGGACTCGGGTACCGTCGAGCGGATCGGACGCTTCCTCGACCTGCTCGCGGTCTGGAGCCGACGGGTCCGGCTGACGGGCGACCAGGAGCCGCAGGTGCTTCTACGGAAGCACGTGGTCGACTGCCTGGCGCCGGCTGCGCTGCTCCCGGATGCCGGCCTGGTCGTGGACGTAGGGGCTGGAGGAGGCTTTCCCGGAGTGGTGCTGGGCTGCGTGCGTCCCGACCTGGACCTGCTGCTCGTAGAACCCCGGCGCCGTCCGCGGACCTTTCTCGCCGAGGCTGCCCGGGTCATCCCGCTGCCCAGGGCACGCGCGCTCGAGGCCAGGGCGGAAGAGATTCCGGACGACCCGACCGCGATGGGAAAGACCGCGGTCGCCATATCGCGGGCGCTCCGGATGGACGTCTTTCTCCCGTTGGCCGCCCCTATCTTGGCCCCGGACGGGATCGTGGTCGCCATGAAGACCCCGTCCGTGAGCGAGCAGCAGGCCTCCGAGGCAGGGGTAGTAGCGGGATTGGTCCTCCGGGAGTGCCGGGACTATGCGCTCCCGGACGGCGAGCGCCGCCGGTTGATCGTCTTCGCCCGTCGCTGAGGTTCGACACCGGTTTGCCGCCGAACCTCCGTATGCTACAGCCGACGGACGGAGGCGGCGGCGATGGGCCGGGTGATCGCGATCGCGAACCAGAAGGGTGGTGTGGGGAAGACCACGACCGCGGTCAACCTCGCGGCGGCGCTCGCGCTCGACGGACGCCCGACGCTCCTCGTCGACCTCGACCCGCAGGGCAGTGCGACGACCGGACTCGGTCGTCGGCCGAACGAGATCGACGGGAGCATCTACGAAGTGCTGCTCGGCGAAGCCTCGGGCGCGACCGTCGTACATCCCAGCGGCATCGACGGGCTCTCGCTGATCCCCGCGACCCGCGACCTCGTCGGCGCCGAGATCGAACTCGTGTCGCTCGATGCGCGCGAGCATCGCCTGCGCGACGGCATCGCGGAGCTCAGGGACGCCTACGCGTTCGTGATCGTCGACTGCCCGCCGTCGCTCAGCCTGCTCACGATCAATGCGCTCCGCGCGGCCGACGGCGTGCTGATCCCGCTGCAGGCCGAATACTACGCGCTCGAAGGGCTCACCGCGCTGCTCGACACCGTCGCACGCGTTCGGGCCACGTTGAACCCGACCCTCGCGCTCGAGGGCCTGGTCCTCACGATGTTCGACGGCCGCAACAGCCTGGCGCGCCAGGTCCAGACCGAGGTCCGCACGCACTTCGGCGATCAGGTGTTCCGGGCCGTGATCCCACGCAACGTCCGGCTCTCCGAGAGCCCGAGCCACGGCGTTCCGGTCCTGCTCTACGATCCGTCCTCGCGCGGCGCGCAGGCCTATCGCGCGCTCGCCCGCGAGGTGCTGGCGCTGCACCCGTCGGCGACGCGTCCGACGGCGGAGGGAGCTCAACCATGAATGTTAGCAATGATGCTGTCATCGGGAGGCCGGCGCGCCGTGCGCTGGGACGCGGGCTCGAGGCGCTGTTCCCGCAGGGTCCCGCCGCGACGCCGGCGCCGGCTCCCGGCGGCGCGGTCGAGATCCCGGTCGCCGACGTCGTCCCGAACCCCGCACAGCCACGGCGGCACTTCGAGGCCGAGCCGCTCGCCGCCCTCGCCGACTCGATCCGTCGTCACGGGCTGCTCCAGCCGATCGTCGTGCGACGCGCCGGCCAGGGGTACGAGCTGATCGCGGGCGAGCGCCGTCTGCGGGCGGCGAGCCTGGCCGAGCGCACGACCGTCCCGGCGCTGGTGCGTGACGCCGACCCCGCGCAACGTCTCGAGCTGGCCCTGATCGAGAACCTCCAGCGCGAGGCGCTGACGCCGCTCGAGGAAGCCGAGGCCTACCGGCACCTGACCGACGACTTCGGCCTCACCCAGGACGAAATCGCGCGCCAGGTCGGCAAGAGCCGACCCGCGATCACGAACGCGCTCCGCCTGCTGGCGCTCCCGGAAGCCGTCAAGGTGCGCCTCGAGACCGGCGAGCTGACGGCGGGGCACGCGCGCGCCGTTCTGGCGGTCGAGGGGGCAGAGGCGCAGGTGCGGTTCGCCCGGGAGGTCGTCGAGCGCAAGCTCTCGAAGAGCGCCACCGAGCGGCTGGCCTCCGCCGCCGGGCGTCGGAAGGCGAAGGGCCGCAGCGCCCCCGCGGCCGACCTGCATCTCGGAGCGCTCGCGGAAGAGCTGACCCGGGGGCTCGGGACGCGGGTCCGGATCTCGCGCCGCCCCCGCGGGGGAGCGATCGAGATCGAGTTCTACTCCGACGCGGAGCTGAATCGGATCGTCGAGCATCTCCGCGCGGCGGCGGCAGTCCGTGCCTGACGTTCGCTACTTTGACTCCGGCGTCAGGCCGGTGCTAGAACCGCGGGGTTTTTTGGGGCGACCGTGACTACCGCGGCTGCCGGGAAGCAGTCCGGCGGCACCCTCGGAGCACTCAAATGGCACTATTCGGGAAGGATCGTGAGCGGAGCGATCGGGTGCGGGGCTTCGGCCCGGACAGCACCGTGCCAGCTGCCGGTCCGATCGCCGGGGAGGCAGAGATGTACGAGCAGAAGACTCCGTCCCGCATCGACGAGGCCAGCTCGGGGGCGTTCCTCGGCAAGGGCACCAAGGTCACCGGCAAGCTGAGCTTCGAAGGGCCGGTCCGGATCGAGGGGCAGGTCGAGGGGGAGATCAGCGCGCAGGACACGCTCACCATCGGCGAGAGCGCGGTCGTGAACGCGCAGATCACCGGCACCGCCATCGTGATCCACGGCCGGGTCACCGGCGACGTCACCGCGCGCAAGCGTCTCGAGATCCGGGCGCCGGGTAAGCTCTTCGGCAATATCTCGGCCCCGAGCCTCGTGATCCACGAGGGCGTGATCTTCGAGGGACACTGCACCATGGGTGGCGAGCCGGCGCGCGCCGAGAAGACGCCCCGCGTGGCCATCTTCGCGAAGGACGAGCGCCCGGCAGCGACGGAAGCCCCGGTGCTGATGGCCCATTCCGAGCTCGGAAAGTGAATTTTCGCCGCGCCCTCGTCTTCAGCCGCTCCTCCGTCGATCGCGGATGACGCTTCAGCTCCCGTTCTTCGTGCAGGTGCCACTCTTCCTGGCCCTGTGGATGGTCCTGTACCGTCTGTGGTTCGGACCGGCCCTCAAGGTGATCCACGAGCGCGCGAAGCGCTCCGAAGGTGCAATCGCGGAAGCCCGTACCGTGCAGGCAGAAGCGGAACGTCTCCGAGCCGAGCATGCGGCGGCGCTTGCCGCGACGCGCGTCGAGGCGCAGCGCGAGGTCCAGGAGATGCTGCGCCAGGCCGAGGTCGAGCAGCGTCGTGTGATCGATACCGCGACCCAGGAGGCGCACCGGCATCTCGCGGAAGCTCGCAGCCAGATCGCCGAGGAGGTCGCCACGGCGCGCCGCTCGCTCCGCAGCGAAGTGGAAGCCATCGCGCGCGAAGTCGCGCGCACCATCGTCGGGCGGGCGGTTTGACGTGGAACACCACTCGGACCCGGCGTCGATCGGCACGCTCCTCCTGCCGGCCATCAACTTCGCGCTGTTCTGCGCGCTGATCGCGAAGTTCCTCGTCGGTCCGATCCGCGAGTACTTCCGCGCGCGCACAAAGCGCATCCGCGACGCGCTGGCAAGCGGAGCCCGCGCTCGTCAAGAGGCCGATGCGCTCCGCGCCCAGCTCACCCGCGACCTGGCGGATCTCCCCGCACTACGCGAGCGGCTGAAGGCCGAGCTCCGCACGACCGCCGAGCACGAGCGCGATCAACTCCTCACGCTCGCGGGCCACACCGCCGATCGCCTGCGCGAGGACGCGCGTCTCGTCGCGGCGCAGGAGCTGCAGTCGGCCCGCGAGGCGTTGCGTGCCGAGGTCATCGACGAGGCCGTTCGCGAAGCCACCGCGATCGTGCGAGCCACGCTCAAGCCCGAGGACCAGGAGCGCTTCGTGCGCGACTTCACCCAGCAAGTGAAGGAGGCCCGAGCGTGAGCGGTGGCCTCGGTCGACGGTACGCCCGCGCGTTGCTCGCGCTCGCGCAGGAGCAGGGAACCGCCGCGCCCGTCGGCGACGAGATCGCCCGGCTCGCGGCCACGTTCGACCATCCGGAGCTGCGCGCCGTGCTGACCAGCCCCGCCGTCGACGCCGGCTCACGTCGCAAGATCGTCACCGACGTGATCGCGGCCCTCGGGGTCTCGAAGCTGGTCGCGAACCTCGCCGGCCTGCTCGCCGACCGCGGCCGCCTGGCGATCCTGCCCGACGTCGCGCAGAGCTACGAGCGGCTGCTCGACCAGCGCCTCGGCCGCACGCGCGTCCGGATCGCGTCGGCGACGGCCCTCGGCGCTGCCGAGAAGGCCGAGCTGACGGAGCTCGCCAAGCGCCTCACCGGAAGTGGCGAGGCGGTGGTCACCACCGAGGTCGACGCGGAGCTCCTAGGGGGCGTCGTGCTCGACGTCGCTGGCACCGTGTACGATGGCAGCGTGAAGACGCAGCTCGCCCGCCTGAGCAAGGAGATGGCCGGCGCGTAGGCGCACGGCCGGAGAGGGAACACTGCGATGCAGATTCGTGCAGCGGAGATCAGCGACATCATCCGCGAGCAGATCCGGGAGTACGAGAAGCAGCTCGAGGTCCGGGAGACAGGGGTCGTCCTCTCGGCCGGCGACGGGATCGCCCGCATCTACGGGCTCGATCGGGTCGCCGCCGGCGAGCTGATCGAATTCCCGGGCGGCATCTACGGCATCGCCCTGAACCTCGAAGAAGACAACGTCGGCGCCGCCGTCCTGGGCGAGCAGCAGGCCATCAAGGAGGGCGACGAGGTCCGCCGCACCGGCCGCATCGCCGAGGTGCCGGTGGGCGAGGCGCTGCTCGGGCGGGTCGTGAACGCGCTCGGCCAGCCGGTCGACGGTAAGGGCCCCATCAAGACGAAGGACACGCGCCGCATCGAGATCAAGGCGCCCGGCATCATCGTGCGGCAGGGCGTGAAGGAGCCGCTTCAGACCGGCATCAAGGCCATCGACGCGATGATTCCGATCGGCCGCGGCCAGCGCGAGCTGATCATCGGCGATCGCCAGACCGGCAAGACCGCGGTCGCCGTCGACACGATCATCAATCAGCGGGGCGGCGACGTGCAGTGCTTCTACGTCGCGATCGGCCAGAAGCAGTCGACGGTGGCGCAGGTCGTCGACAAGCTCACCCGCCACGGCGCGATGGACTACACCACCGTCGTGATCGCGGGCGCGTCGGACCCGGCGCCGATGCAGTTCATCTCGCCCTACACCGGCTGCAGCATGGCCGAGTACTTCCGCGACAGCGGCCGCCACGCGCTGGTGATCTACGACGATCTCTCCAAGCAGGCGTCGGCGTACCGCCAGCTCTCGCTGCTGCTGCGCCGTCCGCCCGGTCGCGAGGCCTACCCGGGCGACGTCTTCTACCTCCACTCCCGCCTCCTCGAGCGCGCCGCCAAGATGAGCGCCGAGAAGGGTGGCGGCTCGCTGACCGCGCTGCCGATCATCGAGACCCAGGCCGGCGACGTCTCGGCGTACATCCCGACCAACGTCATCTCGATCACCGACGGGCAGATCTTCCTCGAGACCGATCTCTTCTACTCGGGCGTCCGGCCGGCCGTGAACGTCGGCATCTCCGTGTCGCGCGTCGGCGGCAACGCGCAGGTGAAGGCCATGCGCAAGGTCGCCGGGCCGCTCCGCCTCGAGCTGGCGCAGTTCCGCGAGATGGCGGCCTTCGCGCAGTTCGGGTCGGACCTGGATCCCGCCAGCAAGCGGCAGATCGACCGCGGCGAGCGTCTCGTCGAAGTCATGAAGCAGGGGCAGTACGCGCCGCTCGCCGTCGAGAAGCAGATCCTGGCGATCTACGCTGCCACGGGGGGCTATCTCGACGGCGTCCCCACCGCCGCCGTGCAGCGCTACGAGCGCGAGATGTTCACCTTCCTCGAGGCGAAGCACGGAGCGACCCTCACGCTGCTCCGCGAGAAGAAGGAGCTCACCGACGACGTGAAGGCGAAGGTCGACGCGGTCCTCGCCGAGTTCGCGAAGATCTTCTCCGCCTAGCGCCGGCATGCCGAACCTCAAGGCACTCCGGAAGCGGGTCAGCACGGTCCGCTCCACGCAGCAGATCACCAAGGCCATGAAGATGGTCGCGGCGGCGAAGCTGCGTCGCGCGCAGGAGGCCGCCGAGCGCGCGCGCCCCTACTCCGCGAAGCTCGCGGAGATGTTCGCCGCGGTCGCCGGCGAGATCGATCCCGAGAGCCATCCGCTCCTCGCCCGGCGCGACGAGCGCCGCATCGACCTCGTGGTCATCACCAGCGACCGGGGGCTCTGCGGCGGCTACAACACGAACCTGATCCGCAAGGGCGAGGCGTTCATCCGCGAACATTCCGCCGCCGAAGTCGCGCTCACCGCCGTCGGGCGGAAGGGGCTCGAACACTTCCGCCGGCGCAACGCGCGCATCGCGGCGCAGCGCACGGGCGTCGTGCAGCAGCCCGCGTCGGAGGTCGCCGCCGGGCTGGCCGAGGAGCTGACCACCCGTTTCGTCAATGCTGAAACGGACGCCGTCTACCTCGTCTACAGCGCGTTCCACTCCGCGATCTCGCAGCTGCCGACGGTCACGCCGCTGCTGCCCGTGCCGCGCCCCGAGACCCGCGATGAGACCGTCGAGTACATCTTCGAGCCCGAACGCCCCGCCCTGCTCGCGCGCCTCCTTCCCGCATACATCGCCGCGCTGCTCACCCAGGCCGTCCTCGAGGCCAACGCCAGCGAGCACGGCGCGCGCATGTCGGCCATGGACAATGCCACCAGAAACGCCTCGGACATGATCGAGCGACTCACGCTCTCCATGAACCGGGCCCGCCAGGCGACCATCACGACCGAGCTCATGGAGATCGTGTCGGGCGCCGAGGCGCTCAAGGGGTAATCGCACACCATGCCCACCAACGGACGCATCACGCAGGTCATCGGTCCCGTCGTCGACGTCGAGTTCGCCGACGGCGGGCTGCCGCCCATCTACAACGCGCTCCTGGTCACCAACGCGGCGATCGACGAGCGGCAGTGGAACCTGGTGCTCGAGGTCGCGCAGCACCTCGGCGAGAACACCGTCCGCGCGATCGCAATGGACTCGACCGACGGCCTCACCCGCGGCCAGGAGGTCAAGGACACCGGCGACGGCATCTCGGTGCCAGTCGGGGCCGGCACCCTCGGCCGGATCATGAACGTGATCGGCGAGCCGGTGGACGAGCGCGGCCCTATCGAGGCTCCCAAGCGCTACCCGATCCACCGCGAGGCCCCGTCCTTCACCGACCAGGAGACGCAGGTCCAGGCCTTCGAGACCGGCATCAAGGTCGTCGACCTGCTCGCTCCGTATCAGCGCGGCGGCAAGATCGGGCTGTTCGGCGGCGCCGGCGTCGGCAAGACCGTCATCATCATGGAGCTGATCAACAACGTCGCGAAGCAGCACGGCGGCGTGTCAGTGTTCGGCGGCGTCGGCGAGCGGACGCGCGAGGGCAACGACCTCTACCACGAGATGCACGAGTCGAAGCTGTCCGACGGCCGCCCCGTCATCGCGCAGACCGCGCTGGTCTACGGGCAGATGAACGAGCCACCCGGCGCCCGTGCCCGTGTCGGTCTCACCGCCCTCACCTGCGCCGAGTACTTCCGCGACGAGGAAGGCAAGGACGTCCTCCTGTTCATCGACAACATCTTCCGGTTCGTCCAGGCGAACTCGGAGGTATCGGCGCTCCTCGGCCGCATGCCGTCGGCCGTCGGCTACCAGCCGACGCTCGGCACCGACATCGGCGAGCTGCCGGGCCGGACCACCCCCACCAAAAAGGCGCGGATCCCGCTCGTGCAGGCCCACTCCGTCCCCGCCCAAC
>JACXTT010006118.1_pt1 | contig 17274 bp, 19 predicted proteins | sample 9270951 | NCBI WGS metagenome assembly JACXTT01 (sample SAMN15532306, study PRJNA645909) | rock metagenome | isolation source: weathered quartz diorite | place: Puerto Rico | collected 2017-06-21 | reverse complement strand
CCCCGGATCCGCGCTTTGAAGGCACAACACGCCGAGTAACCTGTTCCGGGACAGGAGGGGCAGTACGAGCTGGCTCCTGGCATCCGGTAGCCCAGGCAACGCAATCTCTTTTTCGAGGACGCTCTCCTCGCCACGACGCTCAATTCCTGATCGCACCGCCTGCGCGACGACTCTCTCGAGGGCCAGGTTCGTGACCCGCACAACGGAACGGCGCGCGGCCGCGAGGCCCAGCATCCCTTCGCCGACCACGACTTCGGATCCGACGCCCGACGGATCGAATCCGTAGCTGGCTCCGGTATAGAGACGGGTCCCGTCCTCGTCTGGAAACATCACGAACGAGTGACGGTGTCCGAAGAGATCGGCGAGGGCTTCGAGCGCCGTGCTGAGAAGCGCGTCGAGGCCTTCGCAGCGACCCAGCCGCTCGGTGAAGGCCTCGAGTTCCCGCATCGACTCGGCCTGGGGAACGATCTCGGAGCGGCCTTCCTGGTTCACAGATCGGCAATCGAGGACCTCGTAGACGTCCACCCCGCGCAGTCTGAACACGCGGCTCATTCCGGTTTGCGATGCGACGGCCTCCAGCCGTGCCCGCATGCGATCGAAGGCCGGTCCGTCGGTCTCCGTCCGCAGGTACCGCAGGTCGAGCCGGTACTGATCCGCGGTGCCGGGCGTCACGACAACCACCTGTGCGCGGGGGTTCTCCTGAATGTTCTTCCGAGTCTTGTTGAAGAACTGAAAGGAAAGCCCCACATGGTTCTCGTCCAGGCGGTGGACGATGGAGAGAAACGTCACATTCGGCAGACCCCCGCGGGAGCACGAGCACACGGATGCAGGAATCACTCCTTCGAAACACGGCGCAATGCTGTCGAGGGGAACGCTGAGAGCGCGGACCTCGCTCATAACGGCGAGCCCGCATCCGGTCCTGGCGTCTGGTTGAAGATCTGCTCGGCCGCGAACCGGATTCTGACCATAACCGAAGATCCTGCGAGCTCGCGCTGCCACAAGGCTTCGATGAAGGGAAGCGGCACGCCGATGCCTTTGCTCACTTGAGCGAACGTATCGCGATGCTGCTGCACCGCGGTCAGATCATCTCGATGCGGCCGCCCTGTCCCGATACAACGGCCCCATACCTGAATCGCGTTGGAAGTGGCGGGCAGCGCAAACGTCACCGCCACGCGAGCGTTGTCCCGAAGGTTCCCAAGCGTCTTCACGCCGGCGGCCATGGCGACGCACAGGCTGACGTGTTTTCGATCGCGACTGACGCGGGGCCCCCACGCGCGGACGAGTTCCGGAACGAGGTCCGAGTCGCGCGTCCCTACCATCACGGACGCGCCGCGCTCGATAAGCGCCTCGAGTTCCGGAGGGATCGGAATGGCTGGATCGGCGCGTGGCACGCCCCAAGTTCTACACCAAATCGGGGCCGACGCCGCGCGCGTGCTAAGGAGAAAGTTAGCGTCGCGATAGGGAAGATTTAGGAACGCGCGCACGAGCGATTCGGTACTGTGTGGGACATGAAGAAGATCTTGAACGTCCTCAAGTGGTCGCTCGTCGCGTTCGTCGCGGCGCTCGTCGCGGGCATTACCTTCACCATCGGGTGGCGGCCGGTTGTGGGCCCGCGGGCGCGGCCCCTCACGGAGCGACGATTCGCGCCAACGTCCGAACGGCTGGCCCGCGGCACGTATCTGGTCGAGCACGTCACGCCCTGCATGGAATGCCATTCGCCGCACAAGTGGGACGAGCACGATGCGCCGATCGAGTCGCACTTACTCGGCGCCGGCCAGGAGATTCCCGTGAAGGGGCTGCCCGGACGCGTCGTCGCGCCCAACATCTCTTCCGATGCGGAAACCGGCGCCGCCAGGTGGACCGACGATCAACTGGCACGCGCGATTCGCGAAGGCATCGGACACGATGGCCGGGCGCTGTTTCCGCTCATGCCCTATCAACACTACCGGTCCATGTCCGACGAAGACGTCGCGTCCATCATCGTGTACCTCCGCTCGTTGCCGCCCGTGCGCCGGCAACAACCCGCCACGCAAGTCATCTTCCCCGTGCGGTACTTGATGCGCACCGTGCCCGAACCGCTCCCCGCGCCCGTTCCCGCGCCCGACGTGTCCACGCCTGAAAAACGCGGCGCCTACCTGGTGACCATTGGCGCGTGCGGCGAATGCCACACACCGCAGGACGATCAGGGCCAGCCGATTCGCGGACTGGAGTTCGCCGGCGGATTCGTCTTCGACGGCCCGTGGGGCCGGGTGGCCAGCGCCAACCTGACGCCGGACCCGAGTGGCATTCCCTACTACAACGTTGCGCTGTTCAAGGAGGTGCTGCGCACGGGGTACGTCAAGGCGCGCCGCGTGAACCAGATCATGCCGTGGCACGCCTTCGGCGGCATGACAGACGACGATATTGCCGCCGTCTTCGCGCATCTCACGACGCTCAAGCCCGTCGTCCACCGCGTCACCAACGACGAGGACGTACCGCCGACGTTCTGCAGGATCTGCCGACAGCGGCACGGCTACGGCGATCGGAACTGAAAGCGTCCTCGCAAAGTTTCCACATCGATTTATCAGAGGAGAGTGTGATGACCACGACAACAGCAGATCGATCGACGCTTGGGTACGCGCTGGCGCACGACGAGGGCGAGGCATTCTGGCTCGCCGGTATGCTCCAGACCGTGAAGATTCGCAGTGCAGATACGGGAGGACGGTACGGCCTCATCGAGGTCCTCGTTCCGCCTGGGCTCGGGTCCCCGTGGCACGTCCACACCGACGAGGACGAATGGTTCTACGTGCTCGAGGGGAATCTCACGGTCTACGTCGGCGACACGCGCGTGGATCTGACGCCCGGCGGGTTCGCTTTCGGCCCGACGGGCGTGCCGCATACGTTCATCGGTGCCGGTCCCGATCCGACGCGCGTGCTCGTGGGCCTTTCGCCGGTGCAGTTCGAGGGATTCCTGCGGGACGTCGGTCACCCGGCGCCCGCGCGCGTACTGCCGCCGCGGCCGTCGGGTCCGCCGCCCGACCCTGCGCGGCTTGCGGCGATCGCGAAGCGCTACGGGGTCATCATCCTCGGCCCGCCTGGACCGCCGCCTGGACGCTAGTCAACGCTCGATACGGCGTCGTGGCACTTGAGGCTGCGCTTGAAGTAAACACCTGGCCAGTTACTCGACTTGCTCGAAGCGTGGGCGGAAGTCCTGACGACGAGCGCGTGGGTCGGTCGCGTGGGTAGCGCTGCAAGCTGCTGCAACTAGGATGCGACGTCCCCCCGAGTTGAGTAGCAGTTCCCGACGTCGTCGCTGCAAGATGCTATCTCGTCCAACGCTTTCGGCTGAGTCCAAAATCGGTCGGATCGAGCGACTCCAACAACTCGTGATCGTCCTCGCGCCGCTTTTCGATCGCCTCTCGAATCCAGAGTAAGGTCAGCACGCCGTCATAAAACGGCATCGAGACGGACTGTTCAAGTACCGACACCGAGTTTCGATGCGATGTCTCTGACATCTGGAACTTCGTTGATTCCGAACTGCTCCAGAATGGCCGTTGCGTAAGCAACCGAATTCCGCATCAATCCTTCCGCTGCATCTTTGCGCGAAGTTTTTCGGCAAGGGATTCGAGAACGGCGCTGTCTTCTCCAGACAACTGACCCTTGCGATTACGAAATGAATAACCCATCTCAAGCCTTCGCGCACTTGGTCTCGGAGCGAGAAGCTTTGCGACCATTGTTTGGCACGTTGTGCCGCAGTCTCGGGATCCGATGTGGGTGCGTCCGCTGGTCTGAATTCGTTCAGCGCTTGCGCCAGCTGGACCGGCACGTCTTGATTCTTGCTGTAATAGCGCTCGGCGACTTCCGCTAGCTTCCCGTACGTTCGCCGACTAAGCGCGTCCGTGTCGATCCCGGATTCCTCGAGCATCTCGGTCACGTCATCGGCAGTCATTTCTTCAATGGGTCCGAGGACCTGCTCTGCGGAATCAAACAGGCGGTCGAAACGATCATCTCGTTTCGTCATGGCTAAAGTGCCTCTCTGAGTTTTGGATGCTTTGCAAGAATTGTGTTGAGTCTCTTTTTGCGGTTCTGAATGTCGGCGGTGGTTGTGGCCAACAGGGAGGCGATGTCCCCCGGTTTAAAGACCTCGCAATCGAACGCAACCTCGACGTACTCGAGGAGTGCCTTATCGTCCGCGACGAGTTCGCGGAGGCGATCTCGAAATAGGACATCCACGTTTGGTCGCGCTCGGACCCTCGTATGAGTCCAACGTTTGAGGATCGCAATCCTCGCCATCAACGACGCAGCCTGCGGACGTTGCTGGCTCAGCCGCACACGTCCGGCATTCACAATCACCGATTTTCACTTCATCGGCGCGACTATGCGCTCGATTTGGATTTGTGATGAGAAACAGATTCGATCGACAACGGTTTCTCGGGCCACGCAGTGATTGCGTCCTCGGGGCGACTAGAATCGGCGTCGCTGGAGTCGGCGGCGGTGGGTCGCACATCGTCCAACAGGGCGCCCGTGTAGGCATCGGCGAATTCTGCGTGTTCGATCCCGACCATAGATTCGACGAGCGCGAAGAACTGGAAGCGTACTGCCGACGTTTCTTGATCCCGTACATTGATGTCGGCATGGACGTTCATGCCGTCGGCGATCAGTTTGCGGTATCTGGTCAGGTGATTCTTTCGCTACCGGGCGGTCCTTGCATGAAGTGCATGCACTTCATCGATGGCTATAACGATGAAAAGCCAGCCTACCTCGATGCAGGCGCGCGGCCGCAGGTGATTTGGCCGATTGGCGTCCTCGCGTCGACTGCAGTGGGCTTGTTCATGCAATTGCTCACGCCGTGGTCGGCGCAGCAGCTCGTACCGTATTTGGAGTACGACGGCAACAGCCATCAGATTCGACGCAGCAAACAACTCGATTTCATCGAGGAGACTTGTTCGCATCATCCGGAAGAGGCCGTCGGCGATCCTTTCTGGACGCTGCCATCCACTCCCATCGGTACTGATCAATAGCTTCTTCATGACATCCGCGGAACGGTGATGAGATCGTCGTGGACCCGCAACGCGTTATCGTCGAGCACCCTGCCGCACGTGGGTGTTCGGCGGGCTCAATCAGTCATGACCGACACTTGAAACTGGCAATGCAGAAGACGGTTTCGCCGACACACGATGCGGACGATGTCGAAGATGTTGCGCCCGTATCACCATCGTCTCTTAAGAACGCGTGCCTCCCGGGTGTGGAACGGCGTGACGGGTACCTGCTGACAAATGATGGGAGCCCGACATCGAAGCGATGGTCACGCACAATCCTCGTCGACTTGACAGTGCCGGCCGCGCTCAATCTTTCCGGTGGTATCATCCGCAATTCCTGGGCCGCAAGTGTCGATTCACGGGATTTTTGAGTACATTGACGCGACGCGCAGTTCCACCGCGCTTCGCGAGTCGTTGTACGTCTTTCCGATTGTCGAGGGACTTCACGTCGTTTCGCTGGCGTTATCGGTGGGGCTGGTGATGTGGTTTGACCTGCGGCTCGCGGGATGGATTCTGAAAGACCAGCCGGTGTCGGCAGTTTTCCGGCCGTTGCGTCCTTTCATGCTGACGGGATTCGCCATCACGCTCGTAACAGGGAGCTTACTTTTCTGGTCGCTGGCGATGCGCTGCTATGGCAGCCCCTTTTTTTGGGCCAAAGCAATCATGCTGGTGCTCGCGGGCGTCAATATCGCGGTGTACCACCTGACGATCGACCGCCGTCAAACCGAATGGAACGCGGCGCCGATTCCGCCCCGGCAGGCGCGAATCGCCGGGCTGGTTTCGCTCACTTTGTGGGTCGGCATCATCGCCGCAGGCCGCATGATGGCCTACTTTTTATAGTCTGAGCTGTGTGGGACCGCCTCTACCCATATTTCCTATGGATCGAAAACACCCGGCTGGGGCATGGCATCCGGGAATCGAAGTGGACGTTCACGCTTGCCGAAGTGTTTCACCTTCTCGGAATAACGCTGTTTCTGGGCACGATACTGGTTCTGGCGCTGCGGCTTTTCGATTTGTTTTTGCGGGAGAAAGGCGTGGCCGAAACGGCGCGGGAATTGATGCCCTGGTCAATGTCAGGGTTGTTGTTGACGCTCGTCACTGGGACGCTTCTTTTCACTTCGGAAGCCGTCAAATGCTGGGGGAACGTCGCGTTCCACTATAAAGCTTTGTTTCTGTTGCTGGCGCTCCCATTCCAGTTTACGGTGCTACGCAGCGTCACTCGGGCGGACAGGCAGGGCCTTCCGCCGATCGTTCGCAAGCTCACCGCTCTTGTGGCAGTGCTGTTGTGGTTTGGCGTGGCAGTCTTCGGGCGCGCGATTTTCTTCTTCTGATTCCGGCAATCAATGTCGCGCTGCCGCTTTCAGGCCAGACGGAGCCGGCGTCACGGCCGTTGTTCTTCCTCGACGTCTTTGGTAGGGCCTGAAGCCGGGAGCGTTGGAAGGTCGGCGTCTGCCTTGGCTTTTTCTTCGGGGGTCTGCACCTTGCGAAGATGGCCGTACATCAGCTCTTCCACGAAGGGCACGCAGTTGTAATCCAGCAACTGAATATTTTTTTCCAACCGGCGGTACAACGGCATGCTCATCTTCCAGGGCCGCGTGTAGACCTTGGGATCAGTGATCGTAACTTCATAGAGAAGGGAATTAGGACTTGTCGGAGTGTAGCGTTCGACGACGTGCAGTTCGTCGCTGTGATAATCGCCCGCGCGGTCAAACCAGGTATCCTCCACTTGTGCGGTCACGTCCACAACCAGCGTGTCCCCTTCCCATTTGCCGCTTGACCAACCCATCCAGGAGTCTACGGGGGCCTTGCTGGTCATGCCGATATTCACAACTCGAGACGCGAAATCGTATCCGTAGGTGAACGCGACGTACTTCGCGGATTGCGTGATTTGAAATGGAAAGCCCATGTAAGTTGCCCGAGGTACGCCGGGCAGGAAGCATTTGACTACGGGATCGAGGGCCAATGCATTTGCCTCATTTTCCTGCTTCTTTGCCAGCGCATCTGGCCGATACGGAAGCGGTCCGCCTTCAACGACACCAACACTAGGCGCAAGGCCGCCCCAAGCACCCATTACCACAAGCGGGCCCGGCCTGGCATCGTGGGCCTGAATGTCATATTCGGCCTCGTTCATGGCTTGCCAGATCCCGCTCAAATTGGGCCTTCCGTCGAGCGTGCGCGGCGCGCGGTATGCTGTCGTCGCGCTCGGCTTCGCGGCTGCGGCGGCCGGTGTCGCGGGCGCGGTGCGAGGCGTTTGAGCCGTGCCCGTGGCTTGCGCTGGCCGAGCGGTAGCAGGAGTTGCCCGGGTGGCCGGCGCGGTCTGCGCGAATGATGGGGAGGCGCTGAAGCATAACGCACACAAGGTCAGCGTTATTGCAATCCTCAAGGCTTTATTTCCATTTCCAGCTGACACACTCATCAGAGGGCCCCTCTCCGTTATCGCCTGGGCTGGTTAGCGTCCGCGGTGTTCATTCCCCTTTTCCAGCACGTTCGGGAAAGATAAAGGACTGACTCCGCCCTCATTTCAGCAGGACGATCCTCTTTTGCATCCGCCAGAATTGGACCTCTGACTTCCACTTCATGCCCAACCTGGAAATTCAGCATGTCTTTATCGCCTTGGAGCCGCAGCACCAGCGGCTTGGTCGCCTCGAACGCCGGCGCGCCCGCTCCATTGGATCCTCCCGCGCCTCTCCAGTCAGTGATCTGAAATCCGGCGTCTGAAGTTTTGGAGACGCATCCGACCGAAGTGAAATTGCTTCCTCGATTCGGCGCCTTGGCGTAGATGGATGTCCCGTCAGGAATGCCGGGGATCCGTACCCTTTGGGTCGGCGCACCAGCCTGCCCTGAAGCACTGACTGCAAAACAGAAAACGACGCCAAACGCACTGACGGCGCGGAGCGTGCCCTTCATTCGAACTCCGAATTGACCTTAACGTTTTTCACGGACCAGGCGAAAACCGAGGTCAAAATGTTTGTAGTCTTCCAGAAAATGCTGGCGCAGCGAGACTCGCGTCAGCCAGGGTCCATCGTCGTGAAATGACCCGCTGCGAACTACGCGCCCGCCTTCAGCGACCTCGCTCTCCGGCCCTCTGGGATCAGCCATCGGACTCTTCGAGTAATACCTGGGGTCATACCAATCCTGAACCCATTCATTCACGTTCCCGCGTATGTCGTAGAGGCCCCAGGCATTGGGCTTTTTGACTGCTACGGGACTCACTTGCTCGACGTTGTACCACGCCCATTCGTCCGGCGGGGCATAGCGTGCCAGTGAGTTCGCGACTTTGGCTCCGCCAAACTGATCCACATTGCCGGCTCGCGCTGCGTATTCCCACTCCGCTTCGGTTGGCAGGCGATAGAGATACCCGTCATTACGCGCGTTAAGCTTCGCAAGAAAGGCCTGCACATCTTTAAAGGTGATTGTTTCGACCGGAAGATCATCCCCTTTACGCTGACTGGGGTTCGAGCCCATCACGGCCTGCCATTGCTTCTGCGTCACTTCCGTCTTTCCGAATTCAAACGGTTTGGTGATTTGTACGGTGTGTTTGGGCTTTTCTTCCGCGCTGCATTCGACCGGTCTTACACCGTCGGAGCATCCCATCGGGAACTGTCCAGCGGGAATCGGCGCAAACTCGATTCCTAAATCATTTGTGATGTACTTGACCGGCGAAGCTTCCTGCGCAGAGACAGAAGAGAAAACGGTGATCGCAAAACACACTGGCAAAAGGCTCACCCGTCGATTCACGCGAATGTGATCAACCATGGGTTACCTCTTCTTCATCAGCCGTTTTTACTTGCTGGTTCCCGGAAAATCTTTCGGTGCTCCGGGACTGGAGCCACCCACGAAGAGCAATCGCCCATCGGGCAGCGTAATGTCGCGCCCGTTCGCCCGCAGCGCGCCGTCTTTCGCGCGGTAGCCGTTAACCTTGATCTCCGTGGCTTTGGCTAGCGATTCCTTGGTAAATCCCGCGCGAACCAGGGTGCCCGGAGGACCTGCCTCGACGGCCCAGTTCTCGACAGTACCGTCAGCCTTCTTCACGTCGATGTAAATCCACGAGTGAGGATTGATCCAGGCCATCTTGGTAACGGACCCAGTCAGCGTCACCGGCTTATCCGCATCATATTCGGCCGCAAATGAGTGATGCGCGAGCGCCGGGGGTGCCAGGGGAATCACCGTCGTTAGAGCAAGCGCAAGAATAAACAGGGTTCGAGCTTTCATCGCTGCCTACTTTCCTTCCTCTGCCGCTTCTTCCCGGTCCTTCGCACGTGCTGCAGATAAGGTGAACTCCAGGCCGACATTGCCCTCGTGGCACGCGTACTCGACGAGTTGTTCCTGATCCGTGAGTTTCCACAACACAAACTCGACGCTATAGGGCTTGGTGCGCGTTCCGGGTTCATCGCTCGTGTATCCGAAAAGCAGGTGGTTTGCATCGAGCAACTTGTACCGAGCCGTGAGATGCCGCCTCCCGCCGTCCGCGCCGGGAAAATTCGTGTATTCAACGATCAGTGTGTCGCCTTCCCAATGCCCGCGCGCGGACCCCAGCTGGAGATGTACATCTGCTGGGGGCCGTGGACGCGCATCCATATAAATCACCTGTGAAACCAGTGACTCCCCACGGACAAGCACGGTGTCGGCGCCCTGAATAATCTCCAGAGTCGATTCCTGGCCTCCGGGACCCGATCCGTTGAACGCCGGACCCGGTGTGCCCGGCCGCTGAATGCAACGGCTCGACATTGGCCGGTCTTCATAACTTGTGGCCCGGCGATTGTCCAACTCGGCGGCGCGGTTCTGACGCACCCTTGCGGCAAGAGTGAGCGGAGGCAGCCGTCCAGTGGACGGATCGACTACCTGAGACGTGCGCAAACTCGACATCGGCACTTTGAACCAATAGCCGTCTCTCCAGAACGTGTTGTAAGCGTCCGTGGTTTTTTCGCCGGGAGGGGTATCGGTAGGTTCGGTGCGAAGGTCGAACTGTTTTTGCTGCGCCTCGTTTTCGAGCTTGGCCGCAGTCGCGGCGTCAATTTCCTTCTTGTCCTGATTCCGCGGCCGCTCCATCGGTACCAGGGTTGTGCGGCTCCAGATGCCCTGCATGTCCGGGTGGCCGTCCGCGAGGCGCGGCACCTTGCCCACTTTGTATTCCCTGAAACTCGCCTTCCAGTCATACGGCTTCGCCGGAGGGCCAGCATCGCTTTCAGCGACCGGCGCATCGGGCGCTGCCGCGCAGCCGTTGCCCCGGCATTCTTCGTTATCCGAGCTTTTCGGCGCTGTCTGAGACGCCTGCGCAGACAGGCGAGAAGGGGCGGTTGCTAATAGGCCTGCTGCAACGATTGCTGCTGCATAAGATACGGAGTCTTTAGGACGCATCGGGTGCCTCCCTGTGACGAACTCGTAGCCATCGCGAGCACGGGCATCCTGATTTTTCAGACCTTAGTATAGGAATTCTGAAGTGCTGTCAATGCACGGTGGCACAACCGACCGGCACGCCGCCCGCACTCGCGCGCAACCTTCGCTGCAACAAAGTGCTGCACAAGCGTTAGCACGACCACCCACGGTCGCCACGGCGCAGGTCTTTGGCTCCTCAATCGTGAGCCGGGTGATCTCAACTTCCGCAGCCACGATGCCATTGGTCCTGGGGAAGTTCAACTTTGTCCAGCCAAAGAATCCACGACGAAGGAGCAGATGTCGCGCGTTCACTGTTCGAGCAGAGTTCTACCCACTTCGACTTGCGAGCGGCGCTGAAACGGAGCGATTATCTCGTTCCCGGAGGTTTCGACTGAAACACACCGCGTACGTCGCTATTGGCTGTTTCGGTCTTTTGGGGGCGTGCAGCGGACAGCCGGTCAGCTCACCGACACCGATTGCGGGCCCCGCTCCACACGATGTGACGTTGACGCTCGCCGGCCAAGTTCACGACAACGCCAACAGACCTGTGCCCGGAGCGACGGTCGAAGTAATCGATGGTGCGCCCTCCGGCCAGGCAACCATCACGGACAGCTCCGGTTCGTTCTCGTTCGGCGGCGTGACCGTGATCGTTGGCGAGACGAAGCTCCAGGCGTCCAAGGAGGGGTATGCGACGAGCCTAACCGATTTTCCGGGTGTACCGGCCCCAAGCTATACAGCCAGCATAACCTTGTGGTCACTAACCCCTCCGGGAATTCATCCGGGCGAGTACACGATGAGCTTTGTTAGCGATAACACCTGCGACCTCACGGCACGGACGCGGACGTACTCGGCAGCGGTGACGTTGCCAAAGTATTCCGAAAATCTGCCGCCCGAGCGTCAGGCGGATTTTGGGGTGACCCTGAGTGGCGGGTCATCTTTCGTGGTAGGCCAGGACATCTCGCCGACGGATTCCCTGACCGTGCACGCCGTTGGCGACTATCTTACGTTCGTGCTGGATCCTTATGACTTTGGCGGGTACATTACCGAGCGGCTGGCTCCAGCAACGTTCGTACAGCTGCTGGGCTCAGTCGCGGGTTTCATCCGCACGTCGGGGGTATCTTCCTTGCCCTTCAACGGCGTGTTCGCCTACTGCGTGAAGTCATCGGACGACGTAATCCTGAATCCCTGGCAAGGCCCGTTCGGCTGTTCGTCGAGCGACCCCGTGTACAGGTCGTGCTCTTCGAACAATCATCGCGTCGTGCTGACACCAAGATGAACTGCGTCCAATGCGCCAATCGACTAGGCGCTTTACCGCCAGTCGCCCAAAGCTTTACTAAGGTCCTTCCCTGATCCGCCTCGCGCGAGCCACCGGTGATACCGAGCAAGGCATGGTTGCCCTTCTGCCAACGGGCCGTCCGTAGCGGTCCGGTCACGCGGCATGGCCGAAGACCGCCGAATGAAATCTGGAGGGCCACGAAGGAGCAGATGTCGCGCGCGCACGAGCGACGCGCTGAGAGCCTGATCGTCTTGATGTGTCGAGAGTTTTTGGAAACTGGAGCCGGCGCGCGGGCTTGAACCGCGGACCTGCTGATTACGAACAATCCGAATCAATAGAGAGCAGATGTCCTAGATTTTCAGCGAAATTGAAGTTGCCGATCGGTTATCCATAGACGGTTATATCGTCGGCATGCTCACAGCATCCGCCCCGCTGGGTACTGGCCCATTCCTAGCCATCGCGCGCTCGAGCGGAGTGTTCCGCGATAACCGATCCCCTCGTGCGCCGCCGAAATTTGGCGGCTTTTTCGCCGATTATTCGGCAACAAACCCGCCTGACCCATTCGACTTGACTTCGGGCGCGACCAGAGCGTCCATGTGGTCGCGGGCGGGCCCGACGGCCGCCGAGATGGAGACCCGAATGTCCAACCTGGTCCGACCTGTTCGAGCTGCGTCGCGCCGACGTGCCAGGAGCGTTTCTCCCGCCCGGCCTCGCGCGGCGTCGCCCGCACAACAGGCTGTCCCTGAGGAACCGACTTTCGCCGAGATCGCGGCGCAATACCTTGAGCGGCACATCGAGCGATATCTCGTTCCCTGCGCAGCGCAGCTGGTTCGCTACGCCCACGCGTACTTGGCGACCGTCAAAGTCCCTGCACCTGGCGGTGGGTCGATGCCGTTTACGGAGAAACCCTTTCGCCAGATCACGACGACCGACGTCGAAGAGGCGATTGAACGAAAGGCTGTTCGGGCGACCAAGGTCATGCGTCGCGGCAGGGTGCGCTGGACACAGACGGTAGGTGGCGGGCCAACGGCCAACCGCCTCCACGCACACCTGCGAAGTTTGTGGCGGTGGGCGATTGTGAAGGGCTACTGCGACTCGACGCCATTTGCGCGCGCCGGCCTGCCGACGTTGCGGATGCGTCCTGAGCACGCCCGCTCGCGGCGGCTCACCATTGATGAAGCCGCACGCACGACTCATGGCGTCGTGTCGATCCAACCTACGGGATGTCATCATCGCCGCACTCGAAACCGGCTGTCGCAAGCAGGAACTCCTCAGTCTCCAATGGCACCAGGTCGATTGGGCCCGAAACGAAGTCTGGCTGCCTGGCGCGAAGACCAAGACGAAGCGGCCGCGGCGGATTCCGATTTCGTCGGCCTTGTACGAGGTGTTGATACGCCGGCAGCACGGGCCAACCGGTCAGACGTACGGATCGAATGATTACGTCTTCGGCAAGGTCACTGGGGCGCGAGTGCTGGATATCAAGACGTTGTGGGTGAACACGTGTCGCCGGGCAGGTATTCGTGGCCTCCGGTTTCATGACTTGCGGCACGAAGCGGCGTCACGGAAGGTGGAGGCCGGTTATCCGATGCACGCCGTGTCGCTGTGGCTCGGTCATACGAACCTCACGACGACGGCGCGGTACCTCAACGCGGAGGTTGCGCAACTGCATGCGCTCAACGATCGGCCGGGGCCGTCCGCGTCGTGCCCGCGTAGCGTCTATGAGGACACCCCCGATCAGATGGGGGTCTAAAGCAATCCGAGATGGTCCGGATACTTGGCTTGCAGCGAGCTCACCAGCACTTCGAACGCTGGAAGCTCACGGAGATTTGTGAGGCAAGGGTCCTTTAGAAACAACGGCCAGCATGCGAAGCCGGTGCTGACGCTTCGTTCCAGCCACTCGAATGCGGCCTGGTGGCGCTCCAGCAAGGCCAGAATGCACGCGAATTGATAGTAGCTGTGGTGTGCGTGTCCAAACGATTTTGGAATTGCACACGCCTTGGTCAGGCAATCGAGAGCCTTTTTGGCCTTTCCCGTCATCGCATGAAAGACGCCTTGTAGACTCACGATGAGGGGTTCATCGGGGTGGACCCGGACTGCTTCGTCCAGAAGAGTCTTTGCCTCTTTCCAATCGCCGGTCATCATGGCCGGCTGCGGCGCAAAGAAGCGCATGTAGATGTTGTCTGGATTCTCGGCTCGGCGCGTGTGAATCTCTTTTCGCGCCAAGTCATATTCCTGGTTCCAGAGGTAGACCTGCACAATGCTTTGGCTAACGGCCTTCGTGGGATGAAATGGGCGGGCACTCTCGAACATGTCACGAGCGCGGTCGAGAAGGCCGATGTGCGCGAGGATCGTGCCCAAGCGGTTGTAGGCTTGAGGCAGATTGTTCTGCAGAGCGAGGGCCTGCTTGAGTTCGGCAATGGCTTCAAGGTGTTGGAAGTTCTGGGATGGGCCCCACAGGAGAAACGCTTTGGCGACATGCCCTTCGGGCAGATCCGGATCTAATTCAATCGCACGGCGACAATGAAACTCGGCTTTCTCCAACCACACGCCAGCGGGATCACGTTCAAAGTAGCGTCTTGCACACACAAGGGAGAGGGCGGCATGTGCGATGGTAAAGGTTGGATCCCGAATCACCGCGTTGGATAGATGCTGCGAGGCTTCATCGAGCAGTGCGGGTTGTCCGGATGAACTGAGCCGGTAGCCGCGCATGAATTCCGCGTACGCCAAAGGGTCCTTGCTGTATCGCGGGCGACGTTGGATCACAGGGCCTAATGGCCGGTTGATTGCTTTGGCGATCTGCGTCGCAATCTCGTCCTCGATTGTGGCTAGGCGGTTTACGTCGAGATCAAGAGTTCTTGCGAAACAGGCGTTCTGCCTGTGGGCATCAACCATTTCCATCGACAGACGCCACTGGCCCTTCAAAACTTGAATCGCACCGTGAACGACAAAACGTACGCCAAGACGGGACCCTGTCTCCGCAGCGGTCGCCTCGACCGGGACGTTGAGCACCGCGGCAGTCGGCAGCACATCGACGCCTGGTAAATTTCCGAGGCGGGCGGCCAGTGCGTCGGCAAACCCCACGCAGATGCCGGAGTCATCCGCGGGCTTTCCGAGAAACGTGAGAGGTAACACGGCCAGGGACGAGCGCTCGCTTTCCCCGCCCGGGTTCTCCAGAGTGACCATGCGCGTGCCGCCGGATCCACGATCAGGGTACGGCGTGCGAGCCCCAATGACGCGAATTCGTCCGACGAATCGGTACCCTTTGCCCACCACTGTTTCTACAAAGCGCGGCCGGCCTACGTCGTCACGCAGAGCCGTGCGAAGTTTTCGTACGACGTTGTTGATATTGAGGTCGACATCAACAAAGAGACTCGATCGCCACAATGTTGCGACGATGTCCGTGCGTGACACGAGTTGGTCCCGGCGACGCACCAACAAAATCAGCAGCTCCATGGACTTCTTTTCAAGCTTGATTCGCCGTCCCAAACGGCGAAGCTCATAACGCCCCAGGTCCAATTCGAGTTCGCCAGCGTCCGATGGTGTGCGCCGCATTGGTGGGTGCTGATTATCCCTCAGGAATCAGCACTTTGCGACGATATAGAAAAGATATACAAACGGCATCCGCTCTTCATTGTGTTCGTCGCCGGCCGGCCTGATGATCCCCGCGTTCTTGGTAGTCACATTCGTAGAGGATGCGATTCGGGTTCAGAAACATCAGCACAGGAGAATGGACATGGCCGTTGACATGGAAAAGCTGAACGTATTCGTCGGGCAATTCGTTGGCGACTTAGGAGCGGCGGTCCACTCCGGCATGGTGGTCATTGGCGAAAAGCTGGGGCTCTACAAGGCTCTAGCCGAAGGCCCGCTGGACTCAAGCGAGTTGGCCGCCAAGACCGGCACAGATGAACGCTATGTCCGCGAATGGTTGGCTTCGCAAGCGGCCGGCGGCTATGTCACGTACTGCGAACAGACGCGCAAGTTCAAGCTAAGCGAGGAGCAGGCGTTTATGCTCGCGAACGAAGACAGTCCTGCGTACATTCCCGGAGCCTTCCAGTTGGCTGTCGGCTCTCTCGCGGCGGTTCCAAGGATTGCCGAATCCTTCCGTTCGGGCGCAGGCATGGGCTGGCATGAGCACGACGATGCGGTGTTCCATGGCTGCGAGAAATTCTTCCGCCCAAGCTATGCGGCGAACCTGGTGAGTTCGTGGATTCCCTCTCTGCACGGGGTTCAGTCCAAGCTCGAAGCTGGCGCTCGCGTCGCCGACGTGGGCTGCGGCAAGGGGGCGTCTACCGTCCTGATGGCCAAAGCGTTTCCGAAATCGCAATTCTTTGGATTCGATTCTCACGACAAATCCATTGAAGGAGCCCGCGCAGCCGCCGCCAAGGACGGGCTCGATGTTCGGCTCAACTTTGGCGTGGCAACAGCCAAAGAGTTTCCGGGCAGGGACTACGACTTCATAACAGTGTTCGACTGTCTTCACGACATGGGCGATCCGGTAGGCGCCGCAACGCATGTGCGCAATGCCTTGAGCAAAGAGGGTACGTGGATGATCGTCGAGCCATTTGCCAACGATGAGCTCAAAGACAACCTCAATCCGGTCGGCCGCGTGTACTATTCGTTTTCAACTCTGTTGTGCACGCCGTGTTCGCGTTCGCAGGAAGTGGCCCTGTGCCTGGGTGCGCAGTCAGGCGAACGACGTATTCGCGAGGTCGTGACCGCGGCCGGCTTCAGCCGTTTTCGGAGAGCGGCAGAAACACCGTTCAACATTATTTACGAAGCTCGCCCATAGGTGTTCCGCGAACTATTTCAAGCAGGCCATTCGCATATGCGAATGGCCTTGCAGAATCACGAAAGGCATCACTCATGGCAACCGAATACGTCATTAGATGTCGTGACGCAGGTGTCGACTGCGATTTCGAAGTCCGAGGATCGAGCATCGACGACGTCATGCAACGCTGCGCCGACCACGCGATCCGCAAACACAACATGAAAGCATTCGGCCCGGAGCTGTACACGAAGATGCGACGATGTCTGCAGGCCGTGGACGGGAAGCGGGCATGAACCTACGAGGGATCCTCGGCATCGACTCCCACGTGCGCAACGGCTTCGACAGCATCAGGGTGCACTACGACATCGATGCCGACGCGACTCCGGAGCAAATCGCAGCGCTCGTCGCGCAGTCACGGGAGCGCTCGGCCGCGTTCGACATCCTGACCCATCCAACCGACGTCACGGTAACCGCGACCAAATCGTGAAGGAGTATCTCATGGCCAATCCAGAACAAATTCGCACGATCCTTGAGCGCAAGGCGCAGGAGGTCGCCGTGCGGCCGTCGGCCGGACTGGGCACCGCGACCACGCGCGTCACGTTGAAGCCGGGGCTCGAATGCGATGTCGAAGACGGCGCGTGGAAGCTGACCGCTGGCATCGGTGAAAAGATGGGCGGCACCGGTGCCGGCCCCGACCCGGGAATCCTCGGGCGCGGCGCGCTCGGGTCGTGCCTGGCCATCGGATACGGGATGTGGGCCGCGCGCCTCGGCGTGCCGATCGACGCCCTCACAGTGGAGGTCCAGGCTGATTACGATGGCCGCGGCGAACTCGGCGT
>JACXTT010006117.1_pt1 | contig 17275 bp, 17 predicted proteins | sample 9270951 | NCBI WGS metagenome assembly JACXTT01 (sample SAMN15532306, study PRJNA645909) | rock metagenome | isolation source: weathered quartz diorite | place: Puerto Rico | collected 2017-06-21 | reverse complement strand
CCCCAACCTTGACGAATCCATGACGCCCTTTGGCGTGGGCGGCGTTGCGCATGCATCGCCGCGCGCAGGTCACTTGGGCTGAACAGTTATCGCCGGGCGACGGAGCGCTGACGACTTGGAGCCGGCCGGAATTCGCGGCAGAGGCGAAGTTGAGACCGCTCGCAGGTCGGAGCACGGCAAATGTAGGGTGGGGTCGCCGGCGCCGATTCCCCTCACGCGTGCATAATTCTGCGTTGACGTGAGTAGCTTTACCAGAACAGTGTTATAGTAGGCCTAACCCGCAGACGGGATCGGGAGAGTAACGGGCCGAGGGGCAGATGGCTGGTTACGAATTTGAGGAAGCGGATTCCGCGGTAGAAGCCGTGCGGATCAGCGGCCGCGTCAAGTGGTTCGACGCTGGCAAGGGCTATGGCTTCATCATCCCGGACGATCCGAGCCAGACCGATCTGAAGGACGTCCTGCTGCACGTCACCAGCCTGCGTTCGTCGGGCCGCGAGCATTGCCTGGAAGGCTCGCTCATCACCTGCGACGTCGTCCGCCGCCCCAAGGGCTGGCAGGTGGCCGAGGTGGTGGAGCTCGACGAGAGCGCCGCGCCGCCGCCGGCCGAGCGCCGTCCGCGGGATGACGGCTTCCGCCGCGACGGGACCGCGCCGCGCGGCGACTTCTCCACCCGCGCGCCGCGCCGCCCGCCGCCGGCCTCCGGGCCGCTGGAGAAGGCGAAGGTGAAGTGGTTCAACCGCACCAAGGGCTATGGCTTCGTGGTGCGCGATGGCGAGCCCGGCGACATCTTCGTGCATATCGAAACCCTGCGCAGATCGGGTATGGATGATCTGCAGCCGGGCGATGACGTCCTGGTGCGTTTCGCCGAGGGACCCAAAGGCCTTGTTGTCGCCGAGATTGAATCCTCCGATTTGGGCTGATGGAGCCTGGATTAGCCGGGCGCGCCGCGCCCTCTTTCTGAGCCTCGCCGCGTCGCTGCCGCTCGCGCCCCTGGCGCACGCTCAGGACATCCCGCGCATGGATCCGGCCCATTGCGTCGGCCAGCCGGTGCTGAAGCCGCTGCAGCCGCTGACCATCGAGACCGCCAAGGGTCCGGTGAAGTTCATGGTGGAGTTCGCCAACACCGACCGCACGCGCGAATACGGCGAGATGTGCCGCAAGTCCGTGCCGGCGTTCGGCGGCATGCTGTTCGACTTCAAGGCGCCGATGAGCGGGGTGGCGTTCTGGATGCGCAACACGATCATCCCGCTGGACATCATCTACATCACCCCGGACGGCCATGTGCTGTCGATCGCGCGCAACGTGCCGGCGCTGGACGAGACCCCGGTGCCGGCCGGCGGGACGATCCGCGGGGTGCTGGAACTGCGCTCCGGCCGCGCCGCCGAGCTGGGCATCCTGCCCGGCGACAAGGTGGATCACCGGATCTTCGCGGCGCCTCGTGGCTGAGACGGCGATCCCGGCGCCGCCGGAGGGCTATGTGCCGGCCACCGGGCGCGGCGGCTTCTCCACGCTCAACGGCCCCTATTTTCACAAGCCGGGCGACGGGAAGATGGCCGAGCAGGCGTTCTTCGCGCTGGATCGGCACTGCAACGGCATCGGCCTGGTGCACGGCGGCATGCTCTCGGCCTTCATGGACGGGGTGCTGGCGGGGGCCGTCTGGCGCGGGTCTGGGCGCACCGCGGTGACCATCCACCTCTCCATCGACTTCCTGCACATGGCGCGGGCCGGCGAGTGGGTGTTCGGCGAGGCGAAGACCACGCGAGTGACCAAGGAGGTCGCCTTCGCCGAGGGCCGCGCCTGGGTCGGCGGCCACGACGTGATCCGCTGCTCCGGCGTCTTCAAGCTGATGAACCGGGCGCGCTAGGCGAGCGCCGGCTCGGACAGCGGGCCTTCGGGCTCCGGCGCGGGCGCCAGCGCCTTCGTGAGCCAGGGCTGAAGGACGAAGAAGAACACCGCGCCGCCGCCGATGATGGCCGCGTGCATCAACCAGAACGCCGTGGGTCCCATGGCCTCGTAGAAGCCGCCCAGCCATCCGTCGGCCATGCTGCCGACCGCGATCGCCAGGTAGTAGACGCCCAGGATGATGCTGGCGATCGGGCGCGGGGAGGCGCGCGAGACGGCCGCGAGGACCACGGTGTCGACCCAGGTGATGGCGGGGTCCGCGAACAGGAAGAAGCCCACCGCCGGCGCCATCGACGTCTTGCCGGCCCCCGCCGCGACGGCCCCCAGCGCCAGCGAGAGGAAGCCCACCGTGGTCAGCAGGCAGCCCACGACGATGCGGGAGGCGTCGCTGAGCTCGCGCCCTCGGCGGGCCTGCCAGGCCCAGAAGCGGACGGTGACCAGGGCGCCGGCGATGGTCAGCAGACCGTCCAGCGTGCTGAACCACGTCACCGGCATCTCGAAGCCCAGGATGTTCAGGTTGACGTGCGCCTTGGCCCACACCGGGAAGATGTTGAACGCCTGATTGTAGGTCGCAAAGGTCAGCATTTCGGCGACCAGCAGAATCATAAGCGCGATGACCACGCGGGCGCCCCAGCGCGGGCGCGGGGCGTCGGTCTCCGCAACCGCCTTTGGCTGCGGCTTGTCGGCCGGGATGACGCGTCGGCCGGCGAGATAGACCACCAGTCCCAGGCCGATGCTGACCGCCAGGGTCGCCAGGCCGTAGCGGTAGCCGACCCGCTCGGCGAGGGTGCCGCTGACCAAGGGGGTCACCAGGGAGCCGATGTTCGCGGCGATCAGGTAGTAGGCGAAGGCCTGGGTGCGGCGCGTGTCCTTCGGCGCATAAAGATCGCCGATCTGGCTGATCAGCGTCAGCTTCACCAGGCCCACGCCGACGATCATCAGCCCGATGGCGATGAGGAAGCCGGCCTCGGTGGCCAGGAGCGCGAAGCTGGCCAGCAGGACCACCAGGCCGATGGTCAGGGTGCGCCGGCGGCCGAGCCACCGGTCGGCGATGATCCCGCCGAACATCGGCAGGATGTAGACCAGCCCCGTCGCCAGCCCATAGGTCTGCGAGGCGATCTCCAGCGCGCTCATCGCCCGCCCGCCGTGCTCCAGCAGGCTGCGGTAGAGGCCAAAACCCAGCACGTGCTCTACGTGGCCGGGCAGCAGGAGCCGCTGGGTCATGTAGAGGGTCAGCAGGAACTGCATCCCCGAGTAGGAGAAGATCCAGAACCCTTCGACGCCGACCAGGTAGCCCAGGGCGCGCGGGTGACCGAAGAAGGCGCGGTCATCCGCCTCGGCCGAACGCCGGATCGTCTCACTCATCGATACTGGTCCCCAATCGCCCCGTAACCGAGGTTGCACGCATACGTGGGCTGGGTCGAGCCCGGGGCTAGGCGGACGGCTTGCGCTCCGGCCCGCCCTGGCCGGGGAGTTCGTAGCCGGCGGCGGCCTCGGCCGTCAGCGTCGCCTGGACGGCGGACCGCGCCATCATCCGGTCGTGGTGAGCCATCAGGTTGGGGAATTCGTCGGGCGGCGGGTTCAGCGAGCTGTTGAAGCGCCAGAACAGCCGGAAGAGGTGGATGTCTGCGATGGAATAGGCGCCGCCCACCGCCCAGTCGTTGGCGCCGAGACGGCGGTCGGCCTGGGCGTAGATCCCCCGGGCATGCTCCAGGCCCTGGCGGCGCGCCGGATGGAGCGTGGCGGCGATGAAGCTCATCCAGGAGACGACGTGGGCCTGGCCCTCGGCGTCGTCCGGCAACAGGCGCGCGGCCGGAAACGCCTTGGCCAGATAGAACAGGCAGCCGGCCACCTCCGTCAGAGGGCGGCCGTCGATCACCAGCGTCGGGACCTGGCCCAGCGGATTGATCGCCAGGTATTGCGGGGTCTTGTTCTCGTCGCGATGGAAGGAGAGCGGGACGGCCTCGAATGGCGCGCCGGTTTCGTACAGGGCGATGTGCGGCGCCATGGAGCTCGACCCGGGCGCGAAATAGAGCGTGAGCATGCGGCATCTCCTCCCGGCCCGAGCCTAGAGGGCGCGTTTGGTTTGCCGAAAGGGCAAAACGCTTATATCGCAGGGCCGCCGGCGTTCTCGGGGCGTAGCGCAGCCTGGTAGCGCATCTGCTTTGGGAGCAGAGGGTCGGGAGTTCGAATCTCTCCGCCCCGACCAACGCCGGAGAAGGAAGCTCAAGGACCACCGCATGCTCGCGCGCATCTTCCGTCCGTCCAAGACCGCCATGCAGTCCGGCAAGGGCAAGACCCATGAGTGGCTGCTGGAGTTCGAACCGAAGGACGCGCGAAGACAGGATCCGCTGATGGGCTGGACCCAGACCGGCGACACCGAGTCGAGCCAGGTGCGGCTGTCCTTTGAGACGAAGGACGAGGCGGTGCGCTACGCCGACCAGCACGGCATCGCCTTCCAGCTCATCGACCCGCATCCGCCGAAGCGGATCATCAAGGCCTATGCGGACAACTTCGCCTTCGGCCGCAAGGTCCCGTGGACCCACTAGGCGTCAACGCGCCCGTAGCTCAACCGGATAGAGCACTCGCCTTCTAAGCGAGCGGTTGCAGGTTCGAGTCCTGCCGGGCGCGCCAGCGATCAGACATAGGGCCTCCGGTCCTTGTCCAAGGTGATCACCCAGTCGGCGCGGGCCGGCATTTCGGCGAGGATCCAGCGGGTCAGGCGCTCGTAGTGGGCGACGAACAGGGCGATGGCCGTGTCCGACATCCCGCCGCCGCCGCGCAGGCGAAGCTTGGCCTCCTGCTCGGCGCGCCAGCCGGCGACCACCTCGAAGCTGGGGGCCTCCAGCAAGATCAGGTCCTGCAGGCGGGCGAACAGGAACTGGTAGGGGCCGTCGAGCTGGTTGTTGACCCAGGCGCGCCAGACGCCGTCAGGGTCCTCGTCGCGCTCCAGGGCGTTGACCGGCGTGGCGAGCGCCGCCTCGCCCTGCGCCACCGCGCCAACGCACCAGCCTTCCAGCAGGATCACGTCGACCGGGGACTTGATCGTCTCCCAGGTTCCGCGCGGCGTGCGGTTGTCCGTGGCCTTGTCGAAGCGGGGCAGGGTGACCTTGCCCTTGGCGCGCAGCTGGTCGATCACCGCGCCGCAGAGGGCCACGTCATGAGTGCCGGGCGGGCCGCGCACGGCGAGTAAGGGGTGGACTTCGCGGGCCAGGCGCTGGCGGGCGTCGTGGGTCAGGTAGAAGTCGTCGAGCGACAGGGTGACCGTGCGCACGCCCCGGGCTTCGAGCAGCAGCTTGGTCCAGGCGACGATCGTCGACTTGCCGGAGCCCTGGGCGCCGCAGAGGCCGATGACCGCCGGTCGCTTGCGGTCGATGCGCCGGCGGTGCGCGCGGGCGGCCAGCGGTTCGCAGACCAGCTCGGCGGTGCGCGCGAAGCCCTCGTCCAGGCCGTGCTCCGCCATGAAGGCGTCGAGGAGAGCGTCCGCCATGCTCAGCCGCGCCGCGCGGCGTAGACGTCGAGGCCGCGCGCCAGGTCGGCGATCAGGTCGGCAGGGTCTTCCAGGCCGATATGCAGGCGGATTAGCGGGCCAGGGTAGCTGCGCAGCAGCTTGCGGCTGGTGAGCTGGTGGTCGCAGGCGATCGCCAGGCTCTCGAAGCCGCCCCAGGAAAACCCCAGGCCGAACAGCTCGAGCTCATCCAGGAAGGCGTCGACGGCGGCCTGCGGGCCGGGCTCAAGGATGAACCCGAACAGGCCGCTGGCCCCGATGTAGTCGCGCTTCCACAGGTCATGGCCGGGCGCGCCGGGCAGGGCGGGGTGCAGCACCTCGCTGATCATGGGATGGTCGCGCAGCCAGGCGGCGACCTCGAGCCCGCTCGCGCCGTGGCGCGCCAGCCGGGTTGGCATGGTGCGGAGGCCCCGCAGCATCTCGTAGGCATCCTCGCCAGAGACCGCCCAGCCCAGGTGCAGCACCCCGTCATGCAGCGCGCGCAGGAGCTTCGGGTCGGCGGCGGCCGCCGAGCCCATGAAGGTGTCGGAATGGCCCCCGACGTACTTGGTGAGCGCCTGCAGGGCGATGTCGACGCCGTGGTCGAGGGGCTTGTAGAGATAGCCCGCGCCCCAGGTGTTGTCGGCCACGGTGAGGATGTTGCGCGGCTTCGCCAGCTCGGCGACGCGGGCCATGTCCTGCACCTCGAAGGACAGCGAGCCGGGCGACTCCATCAGGATCAGGCGCGTGGCCGGCGCGGCCTCGCCGACCAGGGTCTCGGGGGGCGTGCGCGGGTCGAAGTAGGTGGTCTTCACGCCGAAGCGCTTGAGTGCGTGGTCGCAGAACCGCCGCGTGGGCTTATAGGCCGCGTCGGTGACCAGGATCTCGTCGCCGGTCTTCAACACGGCCAGCAGGGCCCCGGAGAGCGCGGCGACGCCGGATGGATAGAGGGTGACGCCGGCGGCGTTCTCCAGGCCGGCCAGGGCGTCCTGCAGGGCCGTCTGGGCGGCCAGGCCCTGGCGGCCATAGGTCAGGTAGTTGGCGTCGTCATAGAGGGCGGCGGCGTTGGGCAGCAGGACCGTGGAGCCCTTCTGGATCGGCGGGCCGACCGTCTTGGCCAGCGTCTCCGGCGCCTGGCCGGCGCGGATCAGCCGGGTGGCCTCGGTTCCCGTGGACGGCGGTCCCTCAAGCCGTTCCGCGTTGGATTTTCGGGGCGCCATACGGGTTGCGAAGCCATGCACTGCCGGGCGAAGGTGCCCGGCGCACTTAGAGCCCGTGGGTTGGCCTCTTTCAAGCCAGCCTCTTTTGGCGAACAAGCCTGTTCAGGGAGCCCAGATGATCCGGCGGCGCGCCGCAGCAACGGTCCTGGCCCTGGGTCTGCTCCTGGGCGCGGGCGGTTGCGAGAAGGCCGGCACGTCGGCCCAGGCGCCCGCGCCGGCCGGCAAGGCGAGCGCGCCCGTCGAGGCGCACTACAAGGCGACGCCCAGCAAGGTGCTGGCCGCGGTCCGCAAGCGCGGTTACCTGGCCTGCGGGGTCAATCCCGGCCTGCCGGGCTTCGCCTATCCGGACTTCCGTGGGGCCTGGCGGGGCTTTGACGTCGACATCTGCCGCGCCGTGGCCGCCGCCGTGCTGGGCGACGCCAGCAAGGTGAAGTTCACCGCCATCTCGTCGCAGGACCGGTTCAGCGCCCTGCAGAAGGGCGAGATCGATGTGCTCTCGCGCAATACCTCCTGGTCCTATTCCCGCGACGCGGGCCTGGGCCTCGACTTCGCCGCGGTGACCTATTTCGACGGGCAGGGGTTCCTGGCGCCCAAGGCGCTGGGCCTGGCCAGCGCGCAGGAGCTGTCGGGCGCGCGGATCTGCGTCCAGGCGGGCACGGCCAGCCAGGACAACCTCGCCGACTACTTCCACGCCCGCGGCCTGAACTACAAACCCGTCGTGGTGGCCTCGGAGGCCGAAGCGCGGCGGCTGTACGAGGGCGGCGGCTGCGACGTGTTCACCGCCGACGTCTCGGCGCTGGCGGGTTCGCGCTCGGTGCTGAACAACCCCGGCGCCCACGTGATCCTGCCCGACGTGATCTCCAAGGAGCCGCTGGGCCCGGTGGTGCGGCAGAACGATCCGGTGTGGGCCGATATCGTGCGCTGGACGGTCTATGCGACGATCCTGGGCGAAGAACTGGGCCTGACGTCCAAGACCGTGGCGCAGGCCCGCGAAACGGCGTCCGATCCTCAGACGCGGCGGCTGCTGGGCGTTGAGGGCGACTACGGCGCCATGCTCGGCCTGTCGCGCGACTGGGCCTTCCAGGTGATCCGCCAGGTGGGCGCCTATCACGAAATCTTCCAGCGCGACGTGGGATCCGGGTCGGCCCTGAAGCTGGACCGCGGGCTGAACGCCCTGTGGAGCGCGCCCAAGCCCGGGCTGCTGTACGCCCCGCCCTTACGCTAGGGACACGACGCCGATCTTGGCGAGCGTGCCGACCGCGCGGGTGACGAGGGCCATGTTGAGGTCGGTCGCCACCGAGACTGCCTGGACGCTGTCGGCCCCGCCTTCGACCGAAGTCCAGATGCGCCGCAAGAGCTCGTGCGGCGTGGAGAGGTCGCGGAACAGGATATGGCCCAGCGCCGCATCGAGGGCCGCCGCCGACGCGCCCGGCGCGGGCCATACGGCCGTGCGCGGGCCGATGCTGGCGCTGGGGTAGTGGGCGAAGGCGCGGAATGGGTCGGGATGCGCGGACCCGGCCCTGGGCGCCGCGGCGATCCGCGCCATGCGGACGGGGTCGGCCTGTGCGGCCCGACGGCGCGCGCCCAACTCCGCCCAGAGCGCCTGATACTGCCGGTAGACCACCGCCCAGTCGAAGTCCTGCCGCGCACGGGCCTGCCCCGCCGCGCCCATGGTCCGGCGCAGGTCGGGACTGTCGATCAGGGCGGCGAGCCGGTCGGTTAGCTGGGCCGTGTCGATGGCGGTGCTGGCGCCGGTCGCCCAGCAGTAGACGTCGTAGTTGAGCACGCCGGTCTCATAGGCGCGGGCGATGGCCGCGCCGGCGCCGGGGGCCGGCGCCCAGGTGCGGATGCGAAAGCCGTCGACCCCGTCGCGCACGGTGTCCTTGTAGCCGTTCCAGTCGCTGACCACGGCCGGCAGGCCGGCCGCCATGGCCTCGACCGGGGTCAGGCCGAAGGTCTCCTGGATGCCGTCTGCGAGGGAGAGGAAGATGTCGCCGCAGGCCCAGGCTGTGGCCGCCGGCACGCTCTGACCGTCGAGGAAGACCGCGCGGACGGCCGGCGCGAACTGAGCGGCGGCGCTGCGGAAAGCGGCCAGGATCTCCGGCGTGGGCGCCTGGCCGTAGAACACCATGGCGACGGGCTTTCCCGTGCGCTCGGCGGCGGCCTGCAGCCCGCGCAGCATGGCGATGGGGTCGGCCTTGGCGTGGGGCACGAGCCGGCCGACGTAGAGGGCGACCACCTCGTCCTCGGCGGCGCCGATGTCGGCGCGCGCCTGGCTTCGCAGGCCCGGCGAGGCGTCGAAGTCGCCCGTGTGGACCCCCAACGGGATCACCGGCAACTGGGGCCCGCTGATCTGCACGTCGGGGCCGAGGCGCCAGCGCAGGTATTCGGTCTCCTCGCCCTGGACGCGCTGGGCGATCTCCAAGGCGGCGGACGACGTGCAGATCAGGGCGTCCCATTCGGCCAGCGGGTCGCGCAGGGTGTCGGCGATCACCGACATGGTGCGTTCGGTCGCGAGCGTGTGGGTCACACCGGTCAGGCTGTAGGCGGCCTGACCGAGGCGGAGGCGCAGCCGCGCCTGGGCCCCCAGGACCGGGTCCGGGCGATGGCAGACGCCGTGGTCCGCCAGCCGCTCCAGCCCGTCGGCCTGGATCCAGTCGGTCGCCGCGGCGGGGTCGATGCCGCGGATGAGAGCTTCGAAAGACGCCTGCAGGTCGCGCGTCGGGCCGTAGCCGACGATGGGCTCGCCGCCGTGTCCGGCGACGGCCGCGCGCAAGAAGCCGTGTCCGGCGGCCACGCGGCCCACCAGGCGCGAGGCGGCGAGGTCGTAGCCCGCGGGATGAAAATACAGGGCGGCGTTCGAGGCGGGGGCGGGCACGGGCGCAACCTAGCGGTCCGACTCGGAGGTGGGAATGGCCGTTGTCCGGGGGCGCCGCGCCCGCTAAGCCGAAGCGCCGCGACCCCCACCGCGCGCGGCGTTCGGATCACCGTCGCATGCAAACCACGACCTATGCGGAGGCCCTTGAGCTGCTGGTGGCGCTGCGCAATCAGACGCGCAAGCCGTCGGAGGACGAGCAGATCGCGTTCATGGGCTTCTGCCTCGCGAACCTGGGCCGCAGCCACGGGCAGCTCCTGCAGGATCTGTGGGTCGCCTATGAGACGCGCGCCAAGCGGGACGGGTTCTTCGTCGAGTTCGGGGCCGCCAACGGCGTCTACGCCAGCAACACCCTGTCTCTCGAGCGTGACCTGGGCTGGCGCGGCATCCTCGCCGAGCCGGCGCACATCTGGTACCCGCACCTGCGGAACAATCGAACGTGCGCCATCGACGACCGTTGCGTCTGGGTCCGTTCGGGCGAGGAGCTGATGTTCAACCAGCCGACCTTCGCGCTCCTTTCGACCATCGACAGCTATTCCAACGGCGACGCGCTGGCCAAGAACCGGGTCGAGGGCGAGCGCTATCCGGTGCAGACGGTTTCGCTGATGGACTTGCTGGCGCACTGGAATGCGCCGCGCCGCATCGACTACCTGTCGATCGACACCGAGGGCTCGGAACTCGACATCCTGCAGGCCTTCGACTTCTCGGCCTATGAGATCGGGCTGATCAGCGTGGAGCACAACCACACCGACAAGCGCGGCGCGCTGTTCGACCTGCTGACGTCGAAGGGCTTCCGGCGGAAATTCGAGAAGCTGTCCAACGTCGACGACTGGTACGTGCGCGCCTAGGGCCCGGTGACGATCGGCGTGTCGGCGAGGCCGCCCCACTCGGTCCAGGATCCGTCGTAGACGGCGACGTCCTGGCGGCCCAGTCGGGCGAGCGCCAGCGCCAGCACCGAGGCCGTGACGCCGGAGCCGCAGCTGGTGACGATGGGCTGGGCGAGATCGACGTGGGCGGCCTGGAAGATCTCGCCGATCTCTGCCGCGGACCGCATCCGGCCGTCGGCCACCAGCAGGCTGTCGAAGGGCACGTTGCAGGCGCCTGGCATGTGGCCGGAGCGCAGGCCCGCGCGGGGTTCGGGAACCTCGCCGCGGAAGCGCGCGGCGCCGCGGGCGTCGATGATCTGGGCGGCCTTGGAGGCGATGATGCCGCGTACGTCGGTCACGTCGCGGACCAGGGCAGGGTGGAAGACGGGCGTGAGGACGGTTGGTGGCAGTGTGACCTGGCCCGCGTCCGTGGGCCGTCCCTCGGCGCGCCAGGCCTTCAGGCCGCCGTCGAGCACGACGACCTTGTCGAAGCCCATGACCCGCAGGGTCCACCAGACCCGCGCGGCGGCGCGGACGCCGAAGCTGTCGTAGCAGACGACGGTGGCGTCGCGGCTGAGGCCCAGCGCGCCGGCGGCCTCGGCGAAGGCCTCCGGCGTCGGCAGCATGTGGGGCAGGTCGACGGTGCGGTCGGCGATGGCGTCGATGTCGAAAAAGATCGCGCCGGGGATGTGGGCGTCCAGGTATTCGGCGTGGCCGGAGCGGTTCTCGGCCGGCATCCACCAGCTGCCGTCAACGATCTGGACATCGGCGCGGCCCAGGCGCTCGGCGAGCCAGGAGGTCGAGACCAGCGGATCGCTCATGCCAGCCACGCGGGTTCGGGCAGGCCGCGCTCGCGCAGGAACGCCGGATTGTAGATCTTCGACTGATAGCGCTGGCCGCTGTCGCACAGCATGGTCACGATCGTCTTGCCGGGCCCCAGGTCCTTGGCCAGGCGGATCGCGCCGGCCACGTTGATCCCGGTCGAGCCGCCCATCACCAGGCCCTCGTGCATCACCAGGTCATAGATTGTCAGCAGCATCTCGGTGTCGGAGACCTGGTAGGCATGGTCGATCTTCAGGCCCTCCAGGTTGGCGGTGACCCGGCCCTGGCCGATGCCTTCGCTGATCGAGTTTCCCTCGGCCTTCAGCTCGCCGTTGGCGTACCAGCCGTAGAGCGCCGAGCCGTGCGGGTCAGCGATGCCGATGGCGACGTTTGGATCGTGCGCCCGCAGCGCCTCGGCCACCCCCGCCAGGGTGCCGCCGGAGCCCACGGAGCAGATGAAGCCGTCGACCTTGCCGCCGGTCTGGCGCCAGATCTCCGGGCCGGTGCCCTCCACGTGGGCCTGGCGGTTGGCGACGTTGTCGAACTGGTTGGCCCAGACCGCGCCGTTCGGCTCCTTGGCGTCAAATTCCTGCGCCAGGCGGTTGGAATACTTCACATAGTTCATTTCGTTGGCGTAGGGGACCGCGTCCACCTCGACCAGCTCCGCGCCATAGAGCCGGATGGCGTCCTTCTTCTCCTGGCTCTGGGTGCGCGGGATGACGATGGTGCAGGCGTAGCCCTTCGCCTTGGCCACCATGGCCAGACCGATGCCGGTGTTGCCGGCCGTGCCCTCGACGATCCGCCCGCCGGGCCGCAACAGGCCCTTGGCCTCGGCGTCGCACACCATCCAGAGCGCCGCGCGGTCCTTGACCGAGGCGCCGGGGTTCATGAACTCCGCCTTGCCGAGAATCTCACAGCCAGTGAGCTCGCTGGCGCGGTTCAGGCGGATCAGGGGCGTATTGCCGATGGCGTCCAAGACGCTCGGGGCGACGCTGGGGGCGATGCTCATGTGGCGCTGCTCATGAGCAGCTACTTAATCGCCGCGACGGCTGAGCAACAGGGGCCAGGATCGATAGAAAATCTCAGGCCTTGGCGAGGCTCAGCTGGACGACGTTGGTCCGCTCCGTGCGGAAGCCGGCCTCGCAGTAGCTGAGGTAGAACTTCCACAGCTTGCGGAACCGCTCGTCGAAGCCCAGCGGGCGGATCTCCGGCCAGGCGGCGTCGAAGCGGCGATGCCATTCGGCCAGGGTGTCGGCGTAGTCGTGGCCGAAGCGGCTGATGGCGGTCCAGTTGAGGCCGGCCTTGTCGGTCACCTTGCGCAGGCGTTCCTCGGACGGAAGCATTCCGCCCGGGAAGATGTACTTCTGGATGAAGTCCGCGCGACTGCGGTACTCCTCGAAATATTTGTCGTCGATGGTGATGATCTGCAGGCCGGCGCGGCCGCTAGGCGCCAAGGCGTCGTTGATCTTGCCGAAGTAGGACGGCCAATAGCGCTCGCCCACCGCCTCGAACATCTCGATGGAGGCGACGCGGTCGAAGCGGCCCTCCACGTCGCGGTAGTCGACCATCCTGATCTCGGCGCGTTCGTTCAGGCCGGCCTTGAACATCCGCTGGCGGGCGAAGGCGTACTGCTCCTCGGAGATTGTGATGGCGGTGACCTTGGCGCCCACCTCGCGGGCGGCGAACTCGGCGAACCCGCCCCAGCCGCAGCCGATCTCCAGCACGCTCTGGCCGCTCTGCAGGCCCATGCCTTCGGCCAGAGCCCGGTACTTGGCGGTCTGGGCCTCGCCGAGCGGCTGGCCGGGCTTGTCGTACTTGGCCGAGGAGTAGGTCATCGTCGGGTCCAGCCACTGCTCGTAGAAGCTGTTCCCCAGGTCGTAATGGGCGTGGATGTTCTTCTTCGCGCCCTCGCGGCTGTTGCGGCGAAGCGCATGGCGCACCCGGTTCACCGTCCAGGCGAGGGGATTGCCCATGGTCACGTGGTGCACCCGGTCCCAGTTGGCGGCGAAGACGTAGAGCAGGTCGGGCAGGTTGGGGGTGTCGAACTCGCCGGCCATATAGGCCTCGGCGAAGCCGATATCGCCGGCCGAGAGGGCGCGGCGGATGAAGCGGTAGTCGTGGATGGTCAGGTGGGCGTCCGGGCCAGGCTCATGGCCCTCCACGTGCAGCTGATGGCCGGAGGGCATGATGAAGGTGATCGAGCCGATCGCCCAGTTGCGCGCGATCAGGCGCACGGCGGCGCGGAAGACGGCCGGAGCGCCCTTCAGTTCGGGCAGGCGACGAAACGCCCTTCGGTCACGGGCGATCGCAATGAGCGAACCGCTCTGGGCCAAACTCATGCTCGCTTCCCCCAAACGCTTACTGACAAAACATAACACCACACATGACGCGCGCGAGCCCCCGAGCCCTCACTCACCATACGGCGGCAGCGCATGACTGGACGCGGGGTTCCTGAAATGAGGCTTGTGAAGGCCCGCGGCCCGCGCCACTTAGCGCCCAGCGTCTGACATCGAATATCCGGGAGCCCCATGGCCGTCTTGAAGCTGGATCGCTGGAACATGGCCATCGGCGACGGCGAGCCGCTGATGGTGATGGCCGGGATGAACGTCCTGGAAGACGAGGGCCTGGCGCTGGAGATCGGCCGGCACCTGAAGGACGTCTGCGCCGAACTGGGCCTGCCCTATGTGTTCAAGGCGAGCTTCGACAAGGCCAACCGCTCCTCGATCCACAGCTACCGGGGGCCGGGCCTGGAGAAGGGCCTGAAGATCCTGGAGAAGGTGAAGGGCGAGTTCGGCGTGCCGATCGTCACCGACATCCACGAGATCGATCAGGCGGACGCGGTGGCCGCGGTGGCCGACATCGTGCAGATCCCGGCCTTCCTCTGCCGCCAGACCGACCTCGTGGTCGCCACGGCCAGGGCGACGCTGGCGGCCGGCGGGCTGCTGCACGTCAAGAAGGGCCAGTTCCTGGCGCCCTGGGACTGCAAGAACATCCTCGACAAGATCCGCGAGGCCACGGGCCGCGATTTCACCATCCTCTGCGAGCGGGGCGTCTCGTTCGGCTACAACAACCTGATCGTCGACATGCTGGGCATCCAGGAGATGAAGGAGCTGGGCGCGCCGGTGACCATCGACGCCACCCACGCCGTGCAGCTGCCTGGCGCCGACCCCAGGAGCAACAGCGCCTCGACCGGCGGGCGGCGCTTCGGCGTGCCGTTGCTGGCCAAGTCGGCGGTGGCGGCCGGGGCGAACGGGGTGTTCCTGGAGTTCCACACCGATCCGGACAAGGCGCTGTGCGACGGGCCGAGCTGCCTGCCGCTGGCGGGGGCGCGCGAGCTGCTGACCACGCTGAAGGCCGTGCACGCCGCCGTGCAGCCTTCTTGACCCCGCGTCCAACGCGCCGCACACCCTGAACCCGATGGATCTCTCAGCGCTCCAGCACTTGTTGGGCCTGGCGCCTGGCCGGCGCGTGGCCTGCGTGGGCGACCTGATGGTCGACCGCTTCGTCTATGGGGCGGTGAGCCGGGTCTCGGCCGAGGCGCCGGTGCCGGTGCTGGCCCGCTCCCACGAGCTGATGATGCTGGGAGCGGCGGGCAATGTGGCGCGCAACGTGGCCGCGCTCGGGGGCGAAGTCTCGCTGGTGGGCGTGATCGGCAGCGACAGCGAGGGCCGCGAGGCCCTGCGCCTCGTAGGCGAGGAGGCTGGTGTCGAGGGCTACCTGGTCACCGACGCCGAGCGGCCGACGACGCTGAAGACCCGCTTCGTGGCCGGCGCCCAGCAGATGCTGCGCGTCGACCTGGAGACCACCCGGGCGGTGAGCGGCGAGGTCGAGCAGCGCCTGGTGCGCACCATCCGCGACGCGGCCAAGGGGGCGGGCGCGATCCTACTCTCCGACTACGGCAAGGGCGTCGTCACCGAGGCGGTGATCGCCGTCTGCCGCGAGGCGGCCGCCGAGACGGGCGCCAAGCTGGTGGTGGACTCCAAGGCCAAGTCCTTCGCCCACTACGGCGCAGTGGACATGATCAAGCCGAACGCGGCGGAGCTGGCCCACGCCACCGACCTGCCCACCGAGACCGACGCCCAGGTGGAGGTCGCGCTCGGCAAGGCGCTCGGGCTCTGGGAGGCGCGCGCGATCCTGGTGACGCGGGCGTCGAAGGGCATTTCGCTGGCCGTCCGCGGCGAGGCGGTGCGGCACTTCCCGACCGTGGCGCGCGAGGTGTTCGACGCCTCCGGGGCCGGCGACACGACGCTGGCGGCTCTGGGCCTGGCGCTGGCCGCCAAGGCGTCGATCGAGGACGCCGTGGCCTTCGCCCAGCTCGCCTCCGGCGTGGCGGTGGGCAAGGTGGGCACGGCGACGGTCTCGCCCGACGAGCTGGTGGAGGCGGCGCTGTCCGCCCACATGGCGCCCGCCGAGGCCAAGGTCGCCACGGCGCAGCGGATGGCCGACGAGGTCGCCCGCTGGCGCGCCAAGGGGCTGAAGGTGGGCTTCACCAACGGCTGCTTCGACATCCTGCACAAGGGCCACGTGGCCTACCTGGCCCAGGCGCGGGCCTGGTGCGACCGGCTGATCGTCGGCCTGAATTCCGACGAGAGCGTGCGCCGCCTGAAGGGCGAGGGCCGGCCGGTGAACGACCTGGAGAGCCGCGCCCTGGTGCTGGCGGGCCTGGGTTCGGTGGACCTCGTCGCGCCCTTCGAGGAGGACACCCCGCTGAAGCTGATCGAGGCTGCGCGGCCCGACGTGCTGATCAAGGGCGCCGACTACGCCGAGGACGAGGTTGTCGGCGGCGCCGAGGTGAAGAGCTGGGGCGGCGAGGTGAAGCTGGCCGAGATCGTTGAGGGCTATTCCACCACCGCCGCCATCGCCAAGATGTCGAAGAAGGCCCGCGCATGACCGCCACACCGCGCCGCATCGCCTTCGTGACCGGCGGGGCCGGGTTCATCGGCTCCAACATCGTCGCCAAGCTGGCGGAGGACCGGACGCTCGACGTGGTGGTCTGCGACCGTCTGCGCGGGGCCGACCTGGGCAAATGGAAGAACATCGCCAAACACCCGATCGGCGACTTCGTGGCGCCGGAGGACATGTTCGACTGGCTGGAGAAGCGCTGGCGCGACGTGGAGGTGGTGATCCACATGGCCGCGGTCTCCACGACCATGGAGCCGGACGCCGACAAGATCGTCCATTCCAACTTCACGCTGAGCCGCGACCTGTTCCGCTGGTGCGCGGACCGCCAGCGCCGGTTCGTCTACGCCTCCTCGGCGGCGACCTATGGCGAGGGCGGCGCGGGCTTCGTCGACGACAACGACTATGAGGCCCTGGCGGCGCTGCGGCCGCTCAACACCTATGGCTGGTCCAAGGCGCTGTTCGACCTGTTCGCCGTGCGCCAGGCCCTGCGGGACTACGCGCCGCCCCAGTGGGTGGGGCTGAAGTTCTTCAACGTCTACGGCCCGAACGAAGAGCATAAGCACTCGATGAAGTCGGTGGCCTCGCAGATCTGGCCGCACGTGCGCGACGGCCAAAGCGTGCAGCTCTTCAAGAGCTACCGGCCCGATGTGCCGGACGGTGGGCAGAAGCGCGACTTCGTCTATGTGCGCGATGTGGCCGACGTCACCGAATGGCTGATGCAGAGCCCGCAGGTGAACGGGGTCTTCAACCTGGGCTCGGGCGAGGCGCGCAGCTTCGAGGACATGGCGCGCGCGGTGTTCGCCGCGGCCGGCAAGAACGCCCAGATCGACTACACGCCCATGCCGCCGCAGATCCGCGACAAGTACCAGTACTTCACCCAGGCGAGCATGGAGCGGCTGAAGGCCGCCGGCTACGCCAAGCCGCTGACGCCGCTGGAGGAGGGTATCGGGGACTATGTGAAGTCCTACCTCAGCCAGCCGGATCCGTACCGCTAGCCATGAGCGAACGCCGCCCGCTCCGCAGGCGGTGGCTGGCGCTCTGCCTGCTGGCCGCCGTGGTCGTGCTGGGCCTGGCCTTCGAGGTCTTCCGCGGCGACCTGATCCGCTACTCCCTCGACCCGAGGATCCCGTTCCAGACCTACAAGCCGCCGCCGGCCCCGGACTATGCCGCGAGGGCGGCCTGGGCGCTGCGCCCGGCCGGC
>JACXTT010006116.1_pt1 | contig 17276 bp, 19 predicted proteins | sample 9270951 | NCBI WGS metagenome assembly JACXTT01 (sample SAMN15532306, study PRJNA645909) | rock metagenome | isolation source: weathered quartz diorite | place: Puerto Rico | collected 2017-06-21 | reverse complement strand
GGCGAGACGCCGATCCCCTGCATCCGCTGCAATCAGACGGTGAAGTTCCGCGACCTGCTGGACGTGGCCAAGGACCTGGGCGCCGAGGCCATGGCGACGGGGCACTATGTGCGCCGCGAGGTGGGGAGCGAGGGGCCGGAGCTGCACCGCGCGGCCGACGCCAATCGCGACCAGAGCTACTTCCTGTTCGCCACCACGGCCGAGCAGCTCGACTATCTGCGCTTCCCGCTGGGGGCGCTGCCGAAGCCGGCGGTGCGCGCGGCGGCGGCGGAGCTGGGCCTGGCAGTGGCCGACAAGCCGGACAGCCAGGACATCTGTTTCGTGCCGGAAGGCCGCTACACCACGGTGATCGACCGGATCCGCCCGCAGGGCGCGGAGCCCGGCGACATCGTGCACATGGACGGCCGCACGCTGGGCCGCCACGAGGGCGTGACCCGCTACACCATCGGCCAGCGCCGGGGCCTGAACGTGGCGGTGGGCGATCCGCTGTTCGTGGTGCGCATCGACGCCGACGCGCGCCAGGTGATCGTGGGGCCGCGCGAGGCGCTGCTGACGCGCGCGCTGACCTTGAAGGAAACCAACTGGATCGGCGGCGGCGAGGCTTTCGCGCCCGGCCGCGCGGTGCTGGCCCGTGTGCGCTCGACGCGGGAGCCGGTGGCGGGCGTGCTGGCGGTGGTGGATGGCCAGCCCGGCGTGGAATTCGACAGCCCCGAAGAGGGTGTGGCGCCGGGCCAGGCCTGTGCGCTTTATGCCGCCGAGGCGCCGACCCGCATCCTGGGCGGCGGCTTCATCGCGTCGGCGGTGCGGGCCCACCTCTGAGGCGGCGGTCCTTCTCCCCTTGCGGGAGAAGGTGTCAGCCGAATGGCTGACGGATGAGGGGTTTTGCTCCGGTCGCGGCGCGATCCCTCGCTGAGGTTGGATAGGGTTTTCGACCCCTCATCCGACCTGCATTCGCAGGCCACCTTCTCCCGCAAGGGGAGAAGGGCCGGTGACAGCCGGCCGTCGAAGCTCCTATATCCCGCCCATGACCAGCACCGCCTCCGATCCCGTCGTCATCGCCAGCTATGCCCGCACGCCCATGGGCGGCTTCCAGGGGGTGTTCGCGCCCGTGAAGGCTACCGAGCTCGGGGCCGCCGCCGTCCGCGCCGCCGTGGAGCGGGCCGGGGCGCCCAAGGAGGCGGTCGAGCAGATCTACATGGGCTGCGTGCTGCCGGCGGGCCTGGGCCAGGCGCCGGCGCGGCAGGCGGCGATCGGGGCGGGGCTGCCGAAGTCCGTCGAGGCCACGACGGTCAACAAGATGTGCGGCTCGGGCATGCAGGCCGCGATCATGGCGCACGATGCGCTGGCGGCCGGCTCGGCGGACATCATCGTCGCCGGCGGCATGGAGAGCATGACCAACGCGCCGTACCTCTTGAAGACCCATCGCGGCGGGGCGCGGATCGGCCACGATACCAGCTACGACAGCATGTACCTGGACGGCCTCGAGGACGCCTATGAGCCCGGCCGACTGATGGGCTCGTTCGCCGAAGAGACGGCGAAGTCCTATCAGTTCACCCGCGAGGCCATGGACGAGTTCGCCATCGGCTCGCTGACGCGCGCCAAGGCGGCCAGCGAGAGCGGGGCCTTCGCCCGCGAGATCGTGCCGTTCGAGGTGGTGACGCGGAAGGGCGCGGTACTGATCGAGGCCGACGAGCAGCCGGCCAAGGCGGATCCGGCGAAGATCCCGACGCTGAAGCCCGCCTTCTCCAAGGACGGGACGATCACGGCGGCCAACGCCTCGTCGATCAGCGACGGCGCCGCGGCCCTGGTGATGACGCGCGAGAGCGTGGCGCGGAAGCTGGGCATGACCATCGTGGCGCGGGTGGCGGGCCATGCGGCGCATGCGCATGAGCCGGGCCTGTTCACCACGGCGCCCGTGCCGGCGATCCAGAAGTGCCTGAAGCGCGCGGGCTGGAGCGTGAACGACGTGGACCTGTTCGAGGTCAACGAGGCCTTCGCCGTGGTGGCGATGATCGCCGAGCGCGATCTGGGGATCGACCGGGCCAAGCTCAACGTCAACGGCGGCGCCTGCGCGCTGGGTCACCCCATCGGGGCCAGCGGCGCGCGCATCCTGGCGACCCTGCTCAGCGCCCTGGAGGCCCGCGGCGGCAAGCGCGGCGTGGCCAGCCTGTGCATCGGCGGCGGCGAGGCGACGGCGATGGCCGTGGAGCTGGTTTAGGAACCACGGAAAACACGGAAAGAGCACGGAAGGCGCCGAGTTTCCGGCGCGAAGCGCGGTCATTCCGATGCGGACGACAGCCCGCTCGCGCGGGCGAAGTAGCACGCGCCTTCCGTGCGCTTTCCGTGTTTTCCGTGGTCCGCTTTGACCTACTGAGTCTGGTGCGCGGCCTTGGCCATTTCCTGGGCCTGGGCGCGCAGCTTGGCGATGTCGGCGCTGGTCATGTGGCCGCCGGGGCCGCTGCCCTTGAAGCCGCCCGCGCCGTCGGTCGGGTTGAAGGTCATGCCGTTGGCGAGCTGGATGTCGCCGCCCTTCATGCCGGCCGGGCAGGCGCCCTTCCAGGTGCCTTCCATCGTCATCTCGTGGGTCCCGTTGGCCTGGGCGTAGGACGAGCCGGTGGTCACCGAGGTGACCTTGACCATGTAGTGCGAGCCGAAGTCGCCGGTGGCCTCGCCGTCGGAGACGATCTTGCCGCTCTCGCCCATCTGACACACCGAGTGGAAGGTCCAGCCGCCGCCCAGCTTGGGCGTCACCGACTGTTCGGAGCAGGGGTTTTTCTCGCCCGTCTCGCTGCGCTGCTCAGTGGCCCACCACTTCATCTTCTGCTCGGTGGCGTCATCGATGCACATCTTGGTGGTCTGGACCATCTGGCGCATGTGCAGGGTCTGCTCCCAGAGCCCGGCCTTGCGGGTGGGGGCGCTGAGCGCAGCAGCGGGTTTCGACGCTTCCGGGGCGGTGGCCGAGGCGTTGGCCCCCGCGCCGCCGGCCGTGTCGGCCTTCTTGCTGCAGGCGGCCAGCGCCAGCACCGACGCCGCAACCACCAGAACCACGCGTTTCATATTGAACCCTCCGTCCCAATGCCCAGTTGTTACGGAGGCTAGACGGGAACGGACGCGAACGGCCAGTCTTACTCGCCAAAACAGGGAAACCGCTGATGAGCGAACTGCGCGACACCGGCCACCGCTATGAGATGGACGAGCAGGGGCTGACGTCCTGGGCAGACTATCGTCTGTCAGGGGATCGCCTCGTGATCGATCATGTGGAGACGCCGCCCGCCCTGCGCGGAACCGGCGCGGCGGGCCGGTTGATGACGGCGATCGGCGCCGACGCGCGGGCCAAGGCGTTGAAAATCATCCCGATCTGCAGCTATGCGGCCGCCTGGCTGCAGCGCAGCGAAGAGTTCGGGGACCTGGTGGTCTGACGGCGCCGCGGGGCGCGAACCCCGCGGACAGCCAGCTCAAACCCGCGCGGTGATCGCTTCCAGGGTCTGGACGCGCATTTCGGCGTCCTCGGCGAAGCGGCGCGCGAGGTCGCGCACGCCGGCCGGATAGGCTTCGCCGCCTTCGGCGATTTCGGCGGCGATCTGCTCGGCGCTGAGGATCGCGGCGCTCAGCGCGTGGATGTGATCCTTGGCCAGCTGGCGGGCCTCGGCCTGCAGCCGGCGGACACGCTCGGCGACGGTTTCCGGCTTGGTGGTCGTGACAGTGGCGCGGTCGTTATCGGCCACCACGCTGAGAGACGGTGTCGGGCTCATGCGATAGTACCTCAATGGGACGCCCCAGGCTTCTCAAGGCCCGCAGGATCACGGCGATCCCGCTCAAAAGGCCTCAAACCCCCCTGGTGCTGTCTCTGTTACGCACAAGTGGCAGCACAGGTTGCCTGACCGGTGCATGAACGGCGCCGGTCGCCCTGAGATGGGGTGTGCAGGCCACAGTTTGAAGTTAACGCTGATCACAAAGCATCGAAGGCGGCGCCCATCCGGGTGGCGACCTCGCGGACCCGCGCGTCGCGGCTCCAGAGGCGGGCCCGCGGCGTCAGCCGGGTGGCGGCCAGCAGGTGGGCGTCCACATAGCCCAGGCTCTGGCCGTGCAGCCCCTCGCGCTCGATGAAGTCGAACACCTCCTCGTCCGAGGCGGTGACGGCGGCGGGCAGGGCGCGCAGGGAGTCCAGGATCATCTCGCGATGGCGGATATTGCCCATGGCGATCTCGCCGATCACCAGGGGATGGCTGAGGACGGACCCGGCCTCCAGCCGCCGCGCCAGCACCGGATCGCCGTGTCGGAGGTGGCCGGCCCAGATGCCGGCGGTCGCCAGGATCAACGACCTCACAGACCGACCTTCAGGTCGGGCTCCGCGCCGCCGAGCCGCGCCAGCCGCCGCGCGCACTCGCGCGCGATCAGTTCGTTGAGCGCCTCGCGCACCCGCGCCATGGAGCGCCCGCGCTCGCCCTTCGGCGTCACGTCGCGCAGCAGATATCCCCGCAGCGGATCGGTCTCCAGCAGGTCGTCGTCGAGGTAGGCCGCGCCATACATCCGCGCGTCGAGGGGGGATACCGCGGCGCCCGCGGGTTCAAATGCGCTCAATTTCAGCCTCCGACTAATTTCGGTCGCCCAACCCCCGTTGCCGTTAATGCCGGGGTGCGTGGGGGTGGTTCAGCGGGCGGTGCGAATTATCCGCGTGCGGCGCAGCGATGCGCCGGCCAGGCCGAAGCCCAGGATCGAGAGCGCCCAGGTCGTGGGCTCCGGCACGCCGGCCCCGCCCTGGCCGCCCGCGCTCTCGCCGCCCGAGATCGACCAGGTGAAGCCGCCGGTCTCCGCCGCCTCGCGGCGCGCGGGGTTGAGCAGGCTGTCGAAGAGGCCTTCCTCCGTGACCAGGGAGATCTGGTAGCGGTGGCCCGCCTGCAGGGCGAGCGAGAAGGCGTCGGGGTTGGCCAGGTGGAAGTCGCTCTGCGGGAAGGTGCGGGTGAGGAAGGTGAGTTTGCCCGGACCGTTGTCCTCGCTGACCAGCACGTCCCAGAGGCCAAGGCCGCCGGTCTGGCCGGTTCCGGTGAGGTCGAAGCCCAGGTTGAAGGCGCCGTCGCCCGTGGCCTTGAAGGCATAGGTCCAGGCCGGCTGGTCGGTGGGCGAGGAGAGGTCGGCGCTGACCGAGGTCTCGCGGCCGTGGGTGACGTCGGTGATCCAGCCGTGGTCGAGCAAGGTCACCGAGCCGGCGTTGGCGCTGTCCCAGTGGGCGGAGATGGCGTCCTGCACCGAGGAGAAGTCGTCGCCGTTCACCGCCGTGCGGCCGGCCACGACCATCAGGTCCTGCGGCTTCTTCTTCCAGCCGTCCGGCTGGCCGTCGGACAGAAGCGCCTCGTTGATGCCGGCCGTGGCGTGGCTGTTCAGCGTCCCGCTCAGTGCGACCGTCGCGGCGGCCTGACCGGCGACGAGGCTCGCGGCGATGAGGGCGCCGGCGGCGACGAGACGATAGGACATGTAGGCAACCCCTGCAGTGACCGCGGCCTGGCGCCGGTCGCCGTTAATGCCGGGGTGGGGCGGGGCGGTTCAGCGGGGGAGGGAATTCTTCGACTAGCGCCGCTTGCCCAACCGCGCCTTGCGGAACCGCTCGTCGGACTCCGCTTTCGCCTCCGCCTTCAGCCGCTTCACCGCGGTCTTGTCGACGGCCTCGCCGGGGGCGGTGAGGGCGTCGTTGGCGAATTCGAGGTCGAGGAGTTTCAGGCGCTTGATCTCGTCGCGCAGGCGCGCGGCTTCCTCGAACTCCAGGTTGGAGGCGGCGGCGCGCATGCGGCCTTCCAGGTCCTTGAGCGTGATCTTGAAGTTGTTGCCGAGGAAGGCCTTGCCGTCGCCGCCTTCGGCGACGCCGACCGGCACGGTGACGCGGTCCTTCTCGTAGGGCGAGGCGAGGATGTCCTTGATGCTGCTCTTGATGGAGGCGGGGGTGATGCCATGCTCGGCGTTCCACTCTTCCTGCTTCTCGCGGCGACGCTTCGTCTCGGCCATGGCGCGTTCCATGGAGCCGGTGATGGTGTCGGCGTAGAGGATGACGCGGCCGTCGACGTTCCGGGCCGCGCGGCCGATGGTCTGGATCAGCGACGTCTCGGAGCGCAGGAAGCCTTCCTTGTCGGCGTCGAGGATGGCCACCAGGCCGCACTCGGGGATGTCGAGGCCTTCGCGCAGCAGGTTGATGCCGACCAGGGCGTCGAAGGCGCCCAGCCTCAAGTCGCGGATGATCTCGATGCGCTCCAGGGTGTCGACGTCGGAGTGCATGTAGCGCACGCGCAGGCCCTGCTCGTGCATGTACTCGGTGAGGTCCTCGGCCATCTTCTTGGTGAGGACGGTGATCAGGCTGCGGTAGCCGGCCTTGGCCACCTGGCGCACCTGGTCGATGACGTCGTCCACCTGGCTGAAGCCGTCGGCGGCGACGGGCTTCACCTCCACCGGCGGGTCGATCAGGCCGGTGGGGCGGATGACCTGCTCGGTGAAGACGCCGCCGGTGCGCTCCATTTCCCAGGGGCCCGGGGTGGCGGAGACGTGCACCGTGTCCGGACGCATGGCGTCCCACTCCTCGAACTTGAGCGGGCGGTTGTCGATGGCAGAGGGCAGGCGGAAGCCGTACTCGGCGAGGGTGAACTTGCGGCGGTAGTCGCCGCGGTACATGCCGCCGATCTGCGGCACGGTCTGGTGGCTTTCGTCGACGAACAACAGGCCGTTTTCCGGGATGTATTCGAAGAAGGTCGGCGGCGGCTCGCCGGCCCGGCGGCCGGTCAGATAGCGGCTGTAGTTCTCGATGCCGGCGCAGGAGCCGGTGGCCTGGATCATCTCCAGGTCGAAGGTGGTGCGCTGTTCGAGGCGCTGGGCCTCCAGCAGCTTGCCGTTGGCCACCAGCCAGTCGAGGCGTTCCTTCAGCTCCTCGCGGATGGCGACGACGGCCTGGTTCAAGGTCGGGCGCGGCGTCACGTAGTGGCTGTTGGCGTAGACGCGGATCTTCTGCAGGTCGGCGGTCTTCTTGCCGGTCAGCGGGTCGAACTCGGTGATCGCCTCGATCTCGTCGCCGAACAGGCTGATCCGCCAGGCGCGGTCCTCGTAGTGGGCCGGGTAGAGCTCGATGGTGTCGCCGCGCCGGCGGAACGCGCCGCGCTCGAAGGCCTGATCGTTGCGCTTGTATTGCTGGGCTACCAGGTCGGCCATGAACTTCTTCTCGTCGAGCTTCTGGCCCACCTCGAGGTTGATGGTCATGGCCGTGTAGGTCTCGACCGAGCCGATGCCGTAGATGCAGGACACCGAGGCCACGACGATCACGTCATCGCGCTCGAGGATCGCCCGCGTGGCCGAGTGGCGCATCCGGTCGATCTGCTCGTTAATCGAGCTATCCTTCTCGATGTAGGTGTCGGTCCGCGGCACATAGGCCTCGGGCTGGTAGTAGTCGTAGTAGGAGACGAAGAACTCGACGGCATTCTCCGGGAAGAAGCTCTTGAACTCGCTGTAGAGCTGGGCGGCGAGCGTCTTGTTGGGCGCGAGGATCAGGGCCGGACGCTGGGTCTGCTCGATGATCTTGGCCATGGTGAAGGTCTTGCCGGAGCCGGTGACGCCCAACAGCACCTGGTCGTGCTCGCGCTGGTTCACGCCGGCCACCAGTTCGGGGATCGCGTTCAGCTGGTCGCCGGCCGGCTCGTAGTCGCTGACCAGCTTGAAGGCGCGCCCGCCCTCCGACTTCTCCGGCCGCGACGGACGGTGCGGCGTCCACAGCATCGGCGTGGCGTTCTCGTCGTATTGGAACGCGGCCGACATGTCGGCGACACCGGCAGAGGCGGGAGGATTGGCCATGGCGGGAAGGTAGGTTTTCTACCGCGCGGACGCCACCCCGCCGCGCGCTTTCGCGCGCGATTGCTGACAGCAGGCTGGCAGCAGGATCAGGCCTTCAGGCCCGCCGCGCGGAACGCCTTCTGCACCTCGCCCAGCGCCGCGCCGCCGCTCTTACCGGGCGGCGTGGGCCCGCCGTCGGTGTTGATGATGGTGGCGAGCGTCAGTTGGTCGTCGGTCTCGGTCTCCAGGTGCGAGGCGAAGCCCTGGATGCCGCCGTCGTGGAAGGCCGCCGGGCGCCCGTCCACTGGGCCCACGAAGATGCCGAAGCCGTAGCGCATCTCGGCGCCGCGCGCCTTGGGCAGCGAGCCGTCGTTCAGCGTGGCGGGGGTCAGCATCTCCTTGAGCATCTCGGGCTTGAGCACCTTGCCGCCCAGCAGGGCGCCGTGCCAGGCGCAGAGGTCCTCGCAGGTGGAGCGCATGGCGCCCGCGCCGCCCGGGAAGGTCATGGCGATGTAGGAGGTGTTGTTGAAGCCGCTGGCTGTCTTGAGGTTGTTGTCGTAGCCGGCCGCGCGGTTGGCGACGATCTCGGACATGTCGTCGACGGCGGTGTGGCTCAGGCCCTGCGGGACGAACAGCCGCTCGCGCATGACCTCGGCGTAGGGCTTGCCGGCGACCTTCTCGACGACGATGCCCAGCAGCACGAAGGCGGTGTTGGAATAGCGCCAGTCGGTCCCGGGCTCGAAGTCGAGCTTGGGGCTGGCGTCGACCATCACCTGCAGCAGCTCGGCCGTGGAGCGGTCGGTCCGGCTCATCTGCAGGAACTTCGGATTGTTGGTGTAGTTGCCCAGGCCCGAGGTGTGGCTGAGCATGCGCCGCAGGCTCAGCTTCTGGGCGTTGGGGAAGTCCGGCAGATAGACCGACAGGTTGTCGTTGAGCGACAGCTTGCCGTCCTGGGCGAGGAGCAGCATGGCGGCGGCCGTGAACTGCTTGGTGATCGAGCCGATTTTGCAGACGCTGGCCGGGCTCATGGGCGTGGCAGTCTCGATGTCGGCCAGGCCGAAGCCCTTGGAGTAGACCACGGCGCCGTGGCGGCGGACGCAAACCTGCAGGCCGGGCGCCAGCTTGTCGGCGATCATCTGCTGCGCCTTGGCCTCGGCGTCGGCCCATTTGGACGGAGCGCCTTTGGCCGGATGTGGGGCGGCGGCCTTGGCGAGCGTGGGACCGGCTGCTGTGGCGGCCAGCAGGCCCACCAGCGACTCCCGTCGGTTCAAGCTCATGGCCGCTTCCCCCTGCTTCCCGCCGCCAGTCTGGGCGAAGGCTGTGGCGGCGTCCAACGGCAAACGCGCGCCACTCTGAGTTGAGGCGGGGCCGGAAACGTGATTGGATTTTTCCGAGAGAAGATCGGGGAGGCGGCCATGGCGGACAATCGGCTTCGGTATGGCGTCCACAACCTGACCGATCCTCAGCTCAAGGACCTGCGCGCGGCCTATGCGGGCCAGCAGGCGATCAGCGACAATCGCGGCTATCAGTACCTGGCGGGCCTGCATGGGGTGCCGGGCTTCTGGTGCTGGCACCACCAGGGCAATGCGCGCACCGCGAAGCACCGGCAGCTCTTCCTGCCCTGGCACCGGGCCTACCTCTATCATTTCGAGATGGGGCTGCGGGACCGGGTCGGGACGACGACCCTGCCGTGGTGGGACTGGACCCTGCCCAGGAACCGCCAGCCGCTCGGCCTGCCGGACGCCTACGCCGTGGCGAAGGTGGGCAATCAGCCGAACCCGCTGGCCAGCTTCAAGGTGAACCTGCCGCAGACCAATCCGCCGGTGGTGGGGACGACCACGCGCCAGCCGGGCGATCCCAGCGAGCTGCCCACCCAGGCCGATGTGGACGATGCGGTGAGCCGCGGCGACTGGATCGACTTCGGCATGGCGCTGGAGCAGCTGCACGACAACGTCCACGGCTGGGTCGGCGGCTACATGGGCCAGGTGCCGGTGGCCGCCTTCGATCCGGTGTTCTGGGCGCACCACTGCATGATCGACCGGATCTGGTGGCTCTGGCAGGTGAAGAACGGCAACGCCAACATCCCGGCCAACCTGCTGGACGTGCCCCTGGCGCCCTTCAACATGAAGGTGCGCGACGTGCTCAATGTGAACGACCTTGGCTACGACTACGCCGCCGGCGGAGCCACGGTCGCCGCCGGAGGTGTTTCCTGATGGCCCGCGCCGCAAGCAGCCCGCGCCGCCGCTACGATCCCCCCAAGCGGGGCGGCGTCGGCAAGATCTACACCTCGGGCAAGGTGGACATCACCTTCGCCGGGCCGGAGCACCGCACCTATCGGGTCGACCTGATGATCGACGGCATCGATCACGGCGGGCCGTCCTACAAGGGCCTGGTGTTCCTCAACAATCCGAAGGCGAACGAGAAGACGCCGCGCGACCTGGCCAACGGTTATGCCGGGGTGTTCGACATCTTCGCGCACGGTGGCTGCATGGGCGATCCGGGCCATTGCGAGGTCAACGAGCACAAGCGCGAGGTCTATGACTTCCGCAATCCGAACCCGCTGACCCCGGCGCGCAAGCGGGTGACGGTGACCGAAACCATCCGAGAACTGGCGAAGAAGGCGAAGACCGCCACGGTGACCATCGTGCCGGTGATCACGGCGATGAATTCGCTCTGCGAAACGCGCGATGTCTTCAAATGTGAGGAGCTGAGCTTCGTGGCATACAACTAGCCCCTGCTAGTTGGATGCCTTTCACATGCCCCCAGACCACCTTGCCGCCGAGGCGATCCGCGCCGCCCAGGGCGTGCTCGACGCCTTCATGACCGCGTTCAACGCACGCGATATCCCGGCCTTCGAAGAGACCTTCAACTTCCCGAGCGTGCGGCTGGCCTCGGAAGGCCTGGTGCTGATCAACAGGGGCGACCTGAAGATCGAGCGCTATTCCACGGGCGCGCTGAAGGAGTGGGACCGCTCGGCCTGGGACCGCCGCGAGGTGATCCACGCCGGCCCCGACAAGGTGCACATCGACACCCACTTCACCCGCTACCGCAAGGACGGCTCGGTGCTGGGCGGGTTCGACAGCATCTATGTGGTCACCCGCCAGGACGGCCACTGGGGCATCAAGATCCGGTCCAGCTTCGCGCCTTAGAAGCAGAGCAGAACTGTCCTTCTCCCCTTGCGGGAGAAGGTGGCGGCCGCATGGCCGCCGGATGAGAGGTCACGCTCCGCTCTCGGCGCGATCCAAGCGCCGGCCAAGGGATGAGGGGTCTGAGAGACCCCTCATCCGACCTGCATTCGCAGGCCACCTTCTCCCGCAAGGGGAGAAGGGTCTGGAGCGACTTGCTACCGCCGCTGGTCGAGCCAGTCCTTGATCGTGCGGTCGACCAGGGCTTCGGCGTCGTGCTGCACGAAGTGGCCGGCGGTGGGGATCATCAGGATGGTGGTGTCGGCGGCGACGTAGTTCCAGGTGCCGGAGTGGCCGGCGGCGTTGAGGGCGGTGTCCTTCATGCCGTGGATCACCAGCACCGGCACCTTGATCTGCGGATAGGTGGCGGGCGCGGCAGGCGGCGGGGTGTCGGCGGTGATGCGCGGATAGTTGGCGCGGTAGTAGTTCATCATCGCGGCGAAGTCGGAACGCTTGAAGGCTTCGAGGTAGCCGGGCGCCTCGGCGGGATTCTTGTTGGCCATGCCGGCCAGGCGCTCGGCGGTCAGCAGCTTCTCCGAGCCTTCCTTCTGGAAGTTGCGGGCGTACTGGCTGTTGGCCTGCTGGTCCTTGTTGGTGGCCAGCTCGCGGGCCATGCCGGCCGGGTGGGGCACGGCCATGATGATCAGCTTGTTCACCAGGTCGGGGCGGTTCAGCACCGTCTGCCAGGCGATCGCCGCGCCCCAGTCGTGGCCGACGACGATGGCGTTCTGCTGGCCCTCGGCCTTGATCACCGCGCCCACGTCGCCGATCAGGTTGGGCATGGCGTAGGCGGCGACGCCCTGCGGCTTGTCGGAGAGGTTGTAGCCGCGGGTGTCCATGGCCGCGACGCGGTAGCCGGCGGCCGACAGGGTGGCCATCAGCGGCTTCCAGGTCGCCCAGTAGTCGGGGAAGCCGTGGATCATCACCACCAGCGGGCCCTTGCCCTCGGCCATGTAGTGGATCTTCACCCCGGCGTTGTCGGCGTAGTGGTCCTGCGGGGTCATGGCAGCCGCCTTGTGGGCGGGGGCGGCCTGCGCAGAACAGGCCAGGATGAGCGCCGCGGCGAGGCCGCCGGCCAGGGTGAGTTTGCGCATCGTCGAAGCCTCCCGATCTGAGCCGCCAGCCTAGCACGGCTTACGGCGTAAGCTACTTTTTCGACTACTGTACGCTAGACAGTGTGTGTCACACAGTATATGACGCACAGCATGCCTACCGAGACCAACCCGTTTGAAGGCCTGCGCCTGGAGCTGCGCCGCGGATCGCTGATCCTCGCCGTGCTCGGGCACCTGCGGCGCGAGCACTACGGCTACACCCTGCGCAAGGCGCTGGCCGACGCGGGCGTGGAGATCGACGAAGGCGCGCTCTATCCGATGCTGCGGCGCCTGGAGAGCCAGGGGCTGCTGACCAGCGAATGGCGCGAGGAAGAGAAGCGCAACAAGCGCTTCTACCGCCTCTCGCCCGAGGGCCAGGCGGTGCTCGCCCGGCTCACCGAGGAATGGGCCTTCCTCAATGTCTCGATCATCGAAATCCTGAAGGGAGCGTCGTGATGGATCTCATCGAACGCTATCTGGCCGCCATCGGCCGCAACCTGCCGGCCAAGCAGGCCGCCGACATCGTCGCCGAGCTGCGCGACGTGCTGCTGAACCGCGTCGAGGAGCGGGAAGAGGGCCTTGGCCGGCCGCTGACCAAGGGCGAGCTCGAGGCGCTGGTGATCGAGTTCGGCAACCCGATGGTCGTGGCCTGGCGCTACCGCAAGGTCCAGCAGCTGATCGGGCCCGAGGTGTTCCCGTTCTGGTGGGCCTGGCTAAAGATCGCGCTCGGCAGCCTGGCGGGCCTCTACGTGATCCTGATCATCCTGGCCGGCCTGCTGGGCCGCACGCCGGCGCAGTTCAAGCACGACGTGCCGGACGCCGGCGTGGTGGCGACCTTCGTGTTCGGCCTCGTGACGCTGATCTTCGTCGGCTTCGAGCGGTTCGGGCAGGTCCATGCGCTCACCGACTGGCGGCCGGGCAAGTTGCCGCCGGCGGGCGTCAAGCCACGCTCAAGCTTCGAGGCGGCGACCGAGGGCGCGGCCAGCACGGTGTTCATCCTGTGGTGGGTCGGCCTGTTCCGCTTCAGCGACTTCATCCCGTTCCCGACCTTCATCACGATCAAGATGGCGCAGGTCTGGAGTGACTATCACTGGCCGATCCTGGCCTATGCGGTGCTGGACGTCGCCGTGGCGGTGATGGCCGTCGTGCGGCCCGGCGCCGTGCAGCTCAACGCGGCCGTGTCGCTCGGGCGCCACGCGATCGGCGCGGTGTTGTTTAGCTACGTGCTCCAGGCCGGTCATTGGCTGGAGGTGAGCGGGCCGGATCTGACGCCGCAGGGTTTCGCGATGCTCAGCCGCAACCTCGACCTCGGCATGCGGGTCGGGCTGTGGGGCGCGATCATCGTGATGGCCGCCAAGGCCGGCGGCGAGGGCTGGCGGCTCTACAAGGCCCGGCGGCCGGCGTTGGGTCTCGCCTAGAAGACCACCTTCGCGGCGTTGGCCAGCAGCAGCAGGCTGGCGATCAGGGTCGCCGTGGCGATCAGGATGTGGCGCACGTCCGTATCTCTCTCGTCCTGAGATGAAATACGGACGTGGCCCGTTTTTGGACGCTTAAGCTTAGTGCTTCTCGGCTTCGGTCTGGGCGTGGCCCGCGACAGTGCCGGCCGCGCCGCCCACCGCCGCGCCCACCGGGCCGGCGACAACCGCTCCGCCCACCGCGCCGGCGGCGGCCTTCTGTTCGGTGGTGGTGTTGCAGGCGGCGGCCGCCATCAGGGCGGCGGTCAGAACGAGCAGGCTTAAGGTCTTGCGCACGGCGTCTCTCCAATTTCGCGAATAGCGGTCCTGCAAACGAAACAGCGCCGCTTACGTTCCGCCGGCCGCCAAGCTGGCCCGTGATTTGCGGTCCCTGAGCCCAGTCGCCCCAAAGGGGAACACTCAAGGAATCGGGCCGGTTACCATGTTGCGGTGCAATACAAGCTTGCCAAACCGGCCGGGTTTGTTCATAGACCCTTTACCAATTGCCGTCGCCAGCCCCCGAGCCGAGTTCCGGGCTGGCCTGCCGGCGACCGCTTCCAGCATGCGTAGGGGCGGACGCGGCGACACTTGTCGGGGGGCCAGGTCGCCCTCGCCGTTCAGGACATTGTTTTGTCAGTCTTAACGCAGGCCCGCGCCGATCGGCGCGCGCTGATCTGCGCCGCTTTGATCGGGTCCAGCTTTGGTCTGGGACTGGGCGCAACCTACCTGGCGGGTGGCATGGGCCAGGCCGCCGTCGACCACGCCCGGGCCGCCCGGATCGCGGAAGCCGCCCAGGGCGGGTTCTCGGAAACCATGTTGCAGCGCGAAATGAAAGGCATGGACGCCGCGGCGCTGAAGCTCGCCCGCGCCCATGACGCCTTCGCCAATTCCGCCCCCGAATCCGAGCGCGGCCTGGCCTGGCCGGTGCGCGCCGACCAGCGCTTCCCGATCGGCCGTCACGCCTCGCCGCTGGACGCCGCCCGCGACCTCGATTGCCTTACCCAGGCGGTCTACTACGAGGCCCGCAGCGAGGCCCCGCGCGGCCAGGCCGCCGTCGCCCAGGTGGTGCTGAACCGCGTCGCCAGCCCGTATTTCCCCAAGACCGTCTGCGGCGTGGTGTTCCAGGGCGCAGCCAGCCACGGCTGCCAGTTCAGCTTTGCCTGCGACGGCTCGATGAACCGCGGTCTGGAAGTCGCCGCCTGGGACCGGGCCCGGATCATCGCCGAGCGCGCCCTGTCCGGCGTGGTGGCGGCCGACGTGGGCAACGCGACCCACTACCACACCGTCGACTGCCAGCCCTATTGGGGTCCGACCATGCTGCGCGTGGCGCAGGTGGGCCTGCACGTCTTCTATCGCCGCAACCCGCACGCGCCGGTCCTGCGCTCCGAGCCGATCGAGCATGCGGTGTTCGTGAAGCTGCCGGCGCCGCAGACCACCACCATCCGCCTGTCGGCCGCGCTGATCGAGAAGACGCTGGAGACCTCGCCGGCCCCGGTCGCGCCGGCTCCGGCGCCCAGGCCCTCGGCCCCCGCCGTCAAGGCGGTGGACGCGACGACGTTGTCCGGGTCCGCGGAGCCGGCCGCTTCCTGATCGCCAATCCTGGTTTTGGGACGCAACAACGCCCTTGCCGCCGGGTCCGGCGCCGCTGAAGCTTCGCCCTTCCAACGCTCGAGTCTCTCGCGCGCGATGAAGGGCCGAACGGATGCCGCAAACCTCCAACGACGAACTCGCCCAGCAGCTGCTGGCCTGCCCCTACAAGGATCTGAATGACGTCCAGCGCAGCGTCATCGACCTGATCGCCAACGAGGCGCCGGCCACGGTCCACCCGGACATGCGCAAGGACACGCGCAGTTTCGGGGCCCGGCTGGCCGACAACGTCGCCGCCGTGGGCGGCTCGTGGGGCTTCATCATCGGCTTCGGCCTGATCCTGGCCATCTGGATGGGCTGGAACGAGCTGGGCGGCAAACGGCTGGCCTTCGACCCTTATCCGTTCATCTTCCTCAACCTGATGCTCTCGATGCTGGCGGCCATCCAGGCGCCGGTGATCATGATGAGCCAGAACCGCGCCGCCGCCCGCGACCGCGAGGCGGCCGAGCATGACTACGTCGTGAACCTGCGCGCCGAGCTGGAAATCATGCACCTGCACGACAAGATGGACGCGCTGCGTGAGAAGCAGATGATCGAACTGCTGAAGCGCCAGAACGAGGCGATCAAGCTGCTGCGCGGCCAGGTCGAAAAGCTGAGCAACAGAAAGTAGCCCTGGGCGTTGATGGGGCTCGAATTCGGGGGCCACGACCATGCGATCGGCGCTGACATGACGAAGCTTGAGGCGCCGGGCGCTCCCAATGCGGCCGAGGATTTGAAGCAGCCGGAGCGGCCGAAGCTGCTGCAGGTGCTGGGCCCGGGCCTGATCACCGGAGCGTCGGACGACGACCCCTCCGGCATCGCCACCTATTCGCAGGTCGGCGCGCAGTTCGGCTTCAACATGGCCTGGGCGATGCTGTTCAGCTGGCCGCTGATGTGCGCCATCCAGGAGATCAGCGCACGCATCGGGCGGGTCACCGGGCGCGGCATCGCGGGCAACCTGCAGCGCCACTATCCGCGGCCTGTCCTGGCGGTGCTGATCGGGCTGCTGCTGATCGCCAACACGCTGAACCTGGGCGCCGACCTGGGCGCCATGGGCGCGGCGCTGAAGCTGGTGATCGGCGGCAACGCGCTGTTCTACGTGGGCGCCTTCGCCGTGGCCTCGACGCTCCTGGAGATCTTCGCCCGCTACTCGCGCTACGTCTCGGTGCTGAAGTGGCTGACGCTGGCGCTGTTCGCCTATGTGGGCGTGACCTTCGTGGTCCATGTGCCCTGGGGCGAGGTCGCGCTCAGGCTCGTGGCGCCGAAGATCGACTGGACGCCGGCCTACATCACCGCCCTGGTGGCGATCTTCGGCACGACCATCAGCCCCTACCTGTTCTTCTGGCAGGCCGAGGAGGAGGTCGAGGAGGTCAAGGAGCGCGAGGGCGCCAAGCCCCTGGAGCGGGCGCCGAAACAGGCCAAGGCCGAGTTCGCCCGCATCCGCCTCGACACCTACATCGGCATGGCGATCTCCAACCTGGTGGCGCTGTTCATCATCGTCACCTGCGCCGCGACGCTGAACGCGCACGGGATCACCAACATCCAGACCTCAGCCCAGGCGGCCGAGGCGCTTCGGCCCATCGCCGGGCCGGCGGCGTTCTTCGTCTTCGCGCTGGGCATCGTCGGCACCGGCCTCCTGGCCGTGCCGGTGCTGGCTGGGTCGGCGGCCTATGCTGTGGGCGAGGCGTTCGGCTGGCACGTGGGCCTGGCGCGCAAGTTCAACCGTGCGCAGGCGTTCTACGCCACCATCGCGGTGTCGATGCTGGTGGGCGCGGCGCTGAATTTCACGCCCATCGATCCGATCAAGGCGCTGTTCTGGTCGGCGGTGATCAACGGCGTCGTCTCGGTGCCGGTGATGGTGATGATGATGCTGTTGAGCGCCAACAAGCAGGTCATGGGCGACTTCACCCTGACCTGGGGCCTGAAAGCCGTGGGTTGGGCCGCGACCGGGGTCATGGCGATCGCCGTCGCGGCCATGTTCGTCACCATGGCCATGGGGCAGGGCTAGGCGCGCGCCGCCCGCCGCAGCGCCTGAGGGGGCTGGCCGAAGGCGCGCAGGAAGGCGCGGCGCATGCGTTCCGGATCGCCGAAGCCCGCGGTCTGCGCCACGCGATCGAGGG
>JACXTT010006115.1_pt1 | contig 17276 bp, 8 predicted proteins | sample 9270951 | NCBI WGS metagenome assembly JACXTT01 (sample SAMN15532306, study PRJNA645909) | rock metagenome | isolation source: weathered quartz diorite | place: Puerto Rico | collected 2017-06-21 | reverse complement strand
CAATGTCCATATTGTGACATTTTACAACAAAGTGGGCCGGCTCGGTATTATGGGAGTGGACTATGATTTTTTTGGCTACATCAATATTAATAGGATCCTTGATGTTACGAAACAGTTGCATTTGGACTACTACATTTGCGGACCGGCCCCGATGATGAACTACATCACCAGCGGGCTTGAAGAATTGGGTGTGGATAGCCGAAATATTAATATAGAGTCGTTCAACAGCGCAAATAATGATGTAACAGAGGACAATTTCGATAACAAATCATTAGGCGAAGACAGCGAACTTTTAATCGAATTTTTGAAATCTGGAAAAAAATTAAAATGGGACAAAAGGTATAGGTCGATTCTTGAATTCGCTGAAGGAAATGACGTCGAAATAAATTCCGGCTGTCTTTTTGGGGATTGTGGTACATGCCTTACTGAAATTAAAAAAGGGGAAGTGTGCTATTCCCATAAAACTTTAATCGCTGTAGAAAAAAGCAAATGCTTGCCCTGCAGTTGTGTCCCAGCGAGTGACTTGGTGTTAAATGTTTAAATGCAGGAGTTCGGCTAAACTCATTTGTAATGTTTTATTTAAAGTATTCCATAAACAAACATTTCCCCCAAAATTGAACGTAAGGAAAAGTCATACAAGAAATATTTGGAATTGTAATATTAAATATGTAATTATGTACATACAATTATAAATCTGGCAACCTGTTCATATAATCCGGTAAAGGGATGGATGTTAACTGGCGGTTGTTTGGTTGAGGCTGCGTGAGTTCACTTGTAAACCCAGTCATTTCGGTTAAAATAATAAAGGCTCCAGTAATCGGAGTTTAAGAATCTTTTGTGCCAATAATGACTTAAAAGTATATACTTAAATAAAAATGAAATATTCAAATTATGTGTACCGGTGCACGTTTGTGGCAGCAATAGGCGGATTGCTTTTCGGATACGACACCGCTGTTATTGCCGGAGCTATCGGATTTATGCAGCTCAAATATCAATTGTCGCCAGGCATGATGGGGTGGATAGCTTCCTGTGCACTCATCGGTTGTGTTTTTGGCGCGATGATCGCCGGAATAATTTCTGACCGGATAGGAAGGAAAAAAGTTTTGATGATTTCCGGTGTGCTTTTCGCAATCTCGTCCATTGGGATCCTTATTCCGTTGGATTTAATATATTTTGTTGTTTTTAGGTTGGTTGGCGGGCTTGGCATCGGGATAGCCTCTATGGTGGTGTCGATGTATATCTCGGAGATTGCACCACCTGCAATAAGGGGCCGTTTGATCTCTATCAACCAGCTGGGAATCGTAATTGGTATCCTGGTGATTTTCTTTGTAAATGCTTATATCGCCTCGTTGCATAATGATGGATGGACGGTAACGGTTGGCTGGCGTTATATGTTTGGCTCTGGGGCAATTCCGTCTATAGTATTTATCCTTCTACTGTTGTTTGTTCCGGAAAGCCCTCGTTGGCTTGCGCAAAAGAAGCGATGGGCAGAAGCAAATATTGTACTAAATAAGTTGAACACGCCGGAAGTTGCTCAATCAGAACTTGCTGCCATACGTGCATCAATGACGGACGAAACCGGTTCATTCGCTGAGCTTTGGAGCCCACGATTACGGACTGTGACACTTTTAGGAATCGTTCTTGCCGCTTTCTCACAAATTACCGGGATAAATGCGGTTATGTATTATGCGCCAGAAATATTTAAGGCGACCGGAGATGGCGTGCAATCAGCCTTGCTACAAACTATCCTGGTTGGCGTAATCAATATTATCTCAACGGTAGTTGCGATCCTGTACGTTGATAAATTAGGGAGAAAGTTGATGCTGATGATCGGTTCTGCCGGAATGGCAATTTCTCTTGCCCTGATTGGGATTTTCTTTTTTACCGGCATGACAAATGGGTATTGGGTAATAGTGGCTATTTTGAGTTATGTTTCATTCTTCGGCATTTCTCTTGGGCCTTTAACATTTGTTGTCGTAGCCGAAATTTTTCCGAACCATGTACGCGCCAGGGCGATCTCTATCGCCATCCTTTGCCTCTGGGTTTCCACATTTATTGTTTCCCTGGTATTCCCGGCGCTTTTGAAATTTTTTGGCGGCGCATATACTTTCTGGTTATTTATGTTGCTGTCAATCCTTGCATTTCTATTTATATGGAAGAAGTTGCCGGAAACTAAAGGAAAGACACTGGAGGAAATTGAAAAATATTGGTCGAATGTTTAAATGAATGGGCGTTTTGATATCGGCGTAAAATAATGTCAAACTGTTGATTATGTGCATGAAAGAAAATCATTAGAAAAACTTGCATTTGTGAAAAATGTTTGTATGTTTGTACATAATCAACTATTAAACCATGTTGCCCGAATTGCATCACTGATAATTCGGTTTTCTTATCACAATTAATATGTATATACATTATTATATATAAAAATGAATTCTTATAATAAAAATGAACCGATTTCTGAGAGCTTACCTACTGGAAGTGCTATGCGCAAGTCTGGGCAAAATTTAATGCCTGTAAAACTAAATACAGATTTGACATCGGATAGTGTTTATAATATGTACCCGGTTTTTCCGCTCGGAGAGAACCGGATTTTTAATGGATATGATTCACTGGCACAATGGATCATTGAGCAAGGCACTGTAATTATTGATGGATATGCAGGCGTTCGCTGGGATATAATTGAGTCGCAGCTTGATAAGTTTATAAAGGAAAATGGTGTAAGTGTAAACTGGATCAAAGCATCAGATTACCTGAAACCAGAGCTGGAAATTGATACCATCATAGAGCCTTTTCTGGGAGAAAAGGATTCAGTTTGGGGAACCCGCTGTACGTTAAATATTGCTGATTTCTATAGGGTAAATGAGCTTATAGATCAGATTAGTGATGAGACTTGTGCCGTAAATATCATTATCGGAACCGGCGCTGCGCTGTCCAATTGGGACGCCCCCATAATTTATGTCGATCTGCCAAAGAATGAGCTGCAATACAGGATGCGGGCGGGAGCGGCGACCAATTTAGGCTCTGGCCGTTTGGACCTTCACTATTTAATGTATAAGAGGTTCTATTTTGTTGATTGGGTTGTTTTGAACGAACACAAAAAAGCAATATTCGATAACATTGCAGTTATAGCAGATGGCCAGTGGGTGGATGATATAAATTGGTTGCTGAATGAAGATTTGCTGATTGGTTTAAATAAGCTTGCGCACGCCCCTATACGCGTAAGGCCCTGGTTTGAACCGGGCGTTTGGGGAGGGCAATGGATCAAGCAGCATATTCCTAGTGTAAATCAGGATGAAGTTAATTATGCCTGGTCCTTTGAATTAATTGTTCCTGAAAACGGATTGGTGTTTGAAAGCGATCAAAATTTACTTGAGGTCTCCTTTGATTTTTTAATGTTTACCCATCCGGGACAAGTGTTAGGTAAACATGCAGATCAGTTTGGCGAAGAATTCCCAATCCGGTTCGATTTTCTGGATACCTACGATGGAGGCATATTAGCCGTACAATGTCATGCACGGTTAAAATACATTCAAGAGGTATTTGGAGAAAATATTACCCAGGACGAGACCTATTACATACTTGATTGCAAAGAAAATGCAAAAGTTTACCTGGGCTTTCAGGAAAACATCGACCCGGCTGCGTTTCAGGATACCCTGGTGAACAGTCAGCAGAATAATATTGAAATAAAAATGGAAGATTATGTCCAGGCACACCAGGCCCGGAAGCATGATCTGTTTTTGATCCCAAATGGTACCATTCACAGCGCTGGCGCCGATAACCTGGTACTTGAGATAAGCGCTACCCCATACATATTCACATTCAAAATGTATGACTGGCTGAGATTGGACCTGGACGGCAATCCACGTCCGATCAACATTGATCATGCATTTAAAAATCTGGACTTCGAAAGAAAAGGCAGCAAAGTATACCGCGAACTCATTTCAAAGCCCAGCATCATAGACCGGGGGGATGGGTGGCAAGTGGTTCATCTGCCAACTCATTCGGAGCATTTTTATGATGTGCACCGCGTGGAATTCGATAAAGAGATAACCATCGATACCGAAAATTCCTGCCATGTGCTGATGCTGGTTGAAGGGGAATCCATTTCTGTACGAACAGCGGACGGCACTGAAAATACTTTCGCCTACGCCGAAACATTTGTCATCCCCGCTGCCGCAAAAAATTATCAGATCACAAACCTGGGACGCCGCCGTGCGAAAGTTGTAAAGGCATTTCTTAAATAACATGGCGATGAGAATATTAAAGACAACTATTGAAAAGTTGATTCGCATTCATTTAGAGCGAACGCAAAGTAATGGGCCACCGTGACTCAATTATAGTAAACAATTAAAAGCTGTATAAAACCAAATATAATTTAAAACCAATATTAACTTAATTATGAGATCATTTTTACGAAAAAACAGTACCCCGGCAGGGCAGAGGATAGCGAGGGTTCTCATTGTACTGTTTTGTTTATTTGGAGGTATTAAAATTGCCTCCGCCCAGCAACTAATTACCGGGGTTGTAAGAGACGCAGATGGCCCGCTTATCGGTGCAACCATCAAAGTACAGGGAGCAACTACCGGCACCTTATCTGATAAAAATGGGGCATTCAAAATTAACGTGCCCGCAGGTAAGTCAGTTCTGGTGGTAAGTTATGTGGGGTATGAAACCGCAAGTATTAATACGGCAGCGGCCAATTTTTCACCCACAATTATATTGAAGGCAACAGGTACGCTAAAAGATGTTGTCGTTGTGGGTTATGGTACACAACGAAAAGTAGACGTTACGGGATCTGTTGGTTCAATTAATAGTAAAACAATTGCAGAGAGATCCGCGCCTGATGCTATGGGCGCTTTGGCAGGCCAGGTACCGGGATTGAACATTACTCAAAATACCGGCGCGGTGGGTGATTATAGGATCAATATCAGGGGCTTCAATTCTATTAACGCATCTAATAATCCTTTATTTGTTATTGACGGCGTTATTGGGGCTGATTACAGTGCGATAAACCCTGCTGATATAGACAAAATTGACGTATTGAAGGACGCGTCGGCATCTGCAATTTATGGCGCCCGCGGTTCGGGTGGTGTAATTATTATTACCACAAAGCAAGGTAACTTTAATAAACCCACCACTTTGAGTTATAATGCCGTAACTGGTTTCAATAGCTTGCTAAAGGAGATCCCGGTTTTGAATTCAACTCAGTACCAGGCAATGGAGAAACAGGCCTATGCAAACTCAGGCCTGCCTTATCCAAATTTTGGCCAATTGGAACCGAATTTGTTTAATGCGGACAACACGCCAAAATACAATACCGACTGGCAGAAAGAGATATACAAACCAACTTTCTCACAGGATCATAATTTGTCGTTAAGTGGTGGAACTGAAACTTCGAAGTATAACATGGCTGTTGGTTTCCAGGATGATAGGCCATTGTCATTATATACCTATAATAAGAAATTTTCTGCCCGGATGAATGTCGATTCAAAATTAAACAAATGGCTTAATGCAGGGTTAAACGTGTCAGGAATTTACAATCTGTCAAGATCTAATGACGGATTTGGCTATGGGGTAGCGAGAATGACCATCGAATCTTTGCCTTATATTCCTGTGACCCTACCAGACGGAAAATGGGGAGCCGATTATATGCATGCATTGGGTGAAACCCCGCCGGCCAATCCGGTTGCAGATGCTACGGATGACCGCAACATAACGCATCGAACGATCACTTTTGCTAACACCTATTTAGAGGCCATTTTATCCCCAAGCTTAAGTTTCAAAACGAGTTTGTCAGGCCAGGTTACTTCAAATAAAAACAATTTTGCTTATAGCGCCGATTTACTGGACAGAGGTCAATATAACGGTATCAGCGCATCTATAAACACAGATCAAAACACGTATTGGCAAAGTTCAAGTTACTTCACTTACAATAAAACGTTCAACAATATTCACAAAGTTAACGCAACGCTTGGTGCGGAGTGGTCACAAACTCATGATGAAACCTTTGCAGACGGTGTTTCGGGTTTTGATAGTAGTTATTATTTATATAATAATTTGGGCGCCGCAAATATTGCCAATCCGCCAAGTTCTTCTGCGTACAACAAGGAAACCAATTCGTATTTTGGTAGAGTAAGTTACTCTTATGCAGATAAATATTTGTTTACTGCTACAGGCAGGTACGACGGTGCATCAGTATTTGGTGAAAACCATAAATTTGCGTTTTTCCCTTCAGCAGCAATTGCCTGGCGCGTTTCGCAGGAAGATTTCTTGAAGAATAGCACGCTGATCAGCAATTTAAAGCTAAGACTTAGTTACGGAAGTACAGGGAATTCTTCTATACCTCCCTATGGGTCTCTCGCCACACTCACTAATAATTACTCAATTTTTTCAGGCACCAGGACATCAGGCGTTGTGCAGGGTATTATTCCCAATCCGGACCTGAAATGGGAGCAAACTAACCAGCTTGATTTAGGTATGGACCTGGATTTGTTCAAAGGACGCATAAATATCGTCGCCGATATTTATAACAAAGTTACCCATAATTTGCTGCTGAATGCGCCGGTTCCGCTATCGTCAGGTTATGATAATGTATTAAAAAATATTGGTTCAGTTGGTAATAAGGGCCTTGAGTTAGGAATCACTTCAAATAATTTGACTGGAGATTTAACCTGGAGCACCACATTAAATATCGCCTTTAACAGAAATAAGGTATTGGCATTAGGAACTAATAACGAAGATATATTCCCTGGTCCGGCAGTTCTTGACCAAATAGATATTTTAAGAGTAGGACAGCCGGTAGGATCTTTATGGGGCTATGTACAAGATGGTACCTGGAGTTCAGCTGAAGCAACACAAGCAGCAGCGTATGGAAAAAAGCCGGGTGACATTAAAATACGTGATTTAAATAATGATGGTCAAATTAACTCAAAAGACCAAACCATAATCGGGCACTCTTATCCAAATTATACGGGAGAATTTATTAACAGGTTCAAGTACAAAAATTTTGATTTCTCTTTAGATATAGGCTTTAGCCAGGGAAATGACGCCTTTAACATTGGAGTCCTTATCCAGGAACAGAGAGAAGGTTATGCTAATGCTTTTACAAGCGTGCTTAATGCATGGACGCCTACAAATCAAAATACAAGCGTGGGGTATGTACGCTTATATACTGATCCTCATGGATCTACCTTGGCTCAAACATCAAGATATGTAAGCGACGCATCTTTTATCAGGGGCAGAAATATGACATTGGGCTATACTTTTCCACAATCCATTGCTAACAAATTCAGCATGAGTTCATTGAGGGTTTTTGCCGGTTTGCAAAACTTCTTCCTGATCACCAAGGATAAATACATGTACGATCCTGAGTCATCGTCATGGTCACCAGGCCTGGCTTTCTCGTCCGGTATCGATTTATATGGTCAACCAAGGCCAAGAATATTCAATCTTGGATTAAGCATGAATATAAAATAATGTCAACCTGTAAAATTTGTTAGTCATGAAAAAAATTATAAAACTATCAGTCATTGCATTTGCCTTTCTGGCGATGTCATCCTGTAAAAAATTCCTTGAGGAGAATCCACCAAGCGCTTATACGCCAAATAATTATTACAAAAGTATGGCTCAGGCCCAAAACGCCGTGAACGGCATTTACGCCTCAGTGAGTACTTTATACAGTCAGGGTGGCAATTTTGATGATTTTAGTTTGCTGTTGCTCGAAATGCCAACCGGCCAGGCCAACACTGATATTCATCAGTCCACCAACAATATAGAGTTATTGAACCTAAGTACAAGCTCTGCGAATTTATATGTACGTCAATGGTGGAGGACATCTTATAAGGGTATTGACGCGGCGAATTTGGCAATTGCCAACATTTCAGCTATGCCAACTTCAGTTGTCTCTGCTGCACAAAAAAGCCAGTTAATTGGAGAGGCCAAATTTTTAAGGGCATGGTTCTATTTTAACTTGGTAAGGATTTACGGAGATGTGCCACTAACAACTACGCCAACAGCAGGAGCTATCGGCTTACAGGTTCCGAGAAACGCTACCAAAGATGTATACGAACAAGAAATAGTGCCGGATTTATTAGCAGCAGAGCAAAGCGGTTTGCCATTTGTAGATCACACAGGCAGAGTGTCGACGGGTGCAGTAAAAGCATTACTGGCAAAAGTATATGAAACCATGGCGGGTTATCCCCTGCAGCAGGCAGATAAATTCGCTTTAGCCAAAGCAAAAGCACTGGAAGTTATTTCGTCAGGTCAATACACATTCTACAGCAATTATGATCAGTTCCGCGACCCGGCGAACGACAATTCGATGGAGAATATTTTCATGGCCCAGTATTCAAGCAAAGATTGGTCTAACCCAATGTTTAACCATACGCTTCCATTGTTTACGGCGGTAAGCGGTGTATATTCAGGTACAGGTGCATTTACACCGGATATGACTTTTTACCATTCATTCGCGGCGGGCGATAAAAGAGGACAAGAAGATCAATACTTCTTTTCTCATTATGCAAGCCAGGCTTCAGGTAATGATATCGTATTTCCTACAGGGGAGCACATTTTTAAATATTTTAATAATGTAAGTTACAATAGTAACCTACCATCTGGAAAATGTTACCCAATTATCCGCTTAACTGATATCATGCTTTTATATGCAGAAGCACAAAACGAAGCAGATGGAACTCCGGATGCCAATTCGGTAAGCTATGTTAATCAGGTTAGGGCAAGGGCCGGATTACTGCCAATTGCAGCATTGTCTCAGAGCCAATTCCGCCAGGCGGTTTGGCGCGAAAGGAACCACGAGCTTTGTTTTGAAAGCATCACCTGGTTTGACATGGTGAGGACAAGAATGGCTTATGATGCAAAGAATGACGCTTTTGTACCATTGGTTGGCTATGTCTTCCCTAGCGCTTATAGTCCAACTTTTGCAACTAAAAATCTGTTGTTCCCAATACCTCAATCTGAAATCCAGGCAAATCCCAAGCTGGTTCAGAACCCGGGCTATTGAGAATGATATCAGGTTGTTATCAATCCATGAACCCCCAAATTGTAATATAATTGATCAGTAAGCAATTAACCCAGGCGTTATCGCCTGGGTTTGCTAAGTTTTTAATTGATTTAACCGAAAGTGATGAGCAAAGGTATTATAGCAAAGGCCGCTATTTCAAATAACGAGGGAAGTTTTTCGATTGCCGAAATTGAGGTTTTCCCACCGAAAGCCGGCGAACTACTGGTCAAAATAATGGCCGCAGGGCTCTGCCATACAGATTATGACTCCCTAAGTTGGAAGGCGCCGCTTATTTTAGGGCACGAAGGTGCAGGAATTGTTGAAGCGGTAGGTGAAGGGGTACAATCGGTAAAACCAGGGGATAAAGTTGTCCTTAATTGGGCCATGCCATGCGGAACATGTTACCAATGCATAGAAATGAACCAGAATATTTGCGAAAACCAATCACCCGTAACTTCTGGCGCTCAATACAGTGGGAATCCTTTGTCTGGCGGCCACGTTCCTGTGGAGCGGACACTTTATAAGGGTAAAGGAATACGAAGGTCTTTCAATCTTGGGACCTTTTCCAGCTACACCGTTGTGCATGAGCACGCAGTAGTTAAATGTGAAGTTGATATACCCTTTTCTTCTGCGAGCATCATTGGCTGTGGAGTTATAACCGGGTATGGCTCGGCCGTCAATGTTGCCAAAGTAAAACCAGGTTCATCAGTTGTTGTATTAGGTGCGGGCGGGGTCGGTCTGAACGTTATACAAGGTGCCAGGATAGCCGGAGCGGATAAAATTATTGCGATTGATGTTAATACATCCAGATTGGAAATGGCACGTGAATTTGGCGCGACGCACACCTTTAAGACGTCCAAAGAAGATACTGAATTTACAGAGGCAAAAAACTATGTGTTTTCACATACTGCCAACAGAGGAGCTGATTATGCGTTTGAATGCACCGCTATCCCCGCTTTAGGTGATGCTCCGCTAAGATTGGTGCGCAATGCTGGAACCGCAGTGCAGGTAAGTGGTATCGACGATACCATTCCATTTGATATGAAGCTATTCCAGTGGGATAAGATATACCTCAACCCGCTTTACGGAAAGTGCAGACCTCAAATTGATTTCCCTATACTGTTTAATCTATATGGTAAAAAGAGCCTGTTGCTCGATGAAATGGTTACAAAAACCTATGCATTGGAAGAGTTAGGAGCCGCCTTTGAGGATATGCATACAGGAGCTATCGCTAAAGGAGTAATAGTTTTTGACTGATCATAACAAGTTTTGTACTTGTAGAAAAAAAATAGATTTTAAATAATGCAGGTCACCCATAATAGAAATGGCAAGCGTTTTTTCAGAAGATATAATATGAGGTACTTTCAAATCATTACGGGCAAAACGTTATTAAAAAGGGCATTCAGTTCCCTATTAATGATGATGACAATTAGTTGTATTTTAACTAGTAAAGCTCTGGCCTCACCAATAAGCGAACCTTTTCCATCATCTTTTGAATGTAAAGTTCAACCCTATTATAAATATCGGAAAGACGGGAAGCCCGGCCGGGAAATTACCCTCATTTTAAAAGGTTCCAAACTTTATGGGGCAGCAACTATAAAAGTAGAATGTAATTCCATTACCGAGGAGAGCGTGGTTAATAATCCAGGGGGCGTTGACCAATTGTCTGTTCTATTGCCCGATGGCGCCGGAGTAGATAAAGTGTGCCAGGCTCGTATTACTATCCTTACTTCAACCAATCAAATATATCAGTCAGTTATAGTTCCTGCTAAACGCCAATGGACGGTTTATATTTATCCCCATTCGCATGTTGACATAGGATATACGGAGACGCAAGAATTCGTTCAAAAACTGCATACACATAATATAGACGTTGCCCTAGAGATTGCGAAAAAGACACAAAATTATCCGGAAGGCTCCAGGTTTGTATGGAACCCGGAAGCAAGTTGGGTAACAGAAAGTTATTTAAAAACCGCTACGCCGGAAAAGAAAAAAGCCTTCATCGAAGCGGTTAGAAAAGGATGGATATGTCTGGATGGTAGTTACGCGAACACGAATACAAGTGTTTGTTCCGATGAAGAACTGTTGCGGTTATTTCATACGTCCAATGAAATTCAAAAGATCACGGGCGTGCCAATAAAAACAATGGTCCAGATGGATGTCCCGGGAGCAGGATGGGGAATAACCCAGGCGGCCTTTCAAAATGGGATACGGGGATTTTTTAGCTTTCCAAATCATGTGGGCCGGATAGGCAGTATCAGGGAGGCCTGGGAGCATAAGCCGTTTTATTGGGTATCGCCCGATGGTAAGTCTAAAATTTTATTTTACCAGGCATGGCCATATGGATATGGCTATGCTTTAAAAGGCTCAAAGCTCAATATTGCCGAGATTCAGGGGCGGGTGCCTGGAATTGACAGGATGGCGACAAAAGACCCAACAGTTAATTTTATAGACCCTTTTATTTTCGATGAAACGGCCAAACTGGAAGCACAACAATCGCCATATAATATTTATGTGATGACCTGGTCCTTAGCGGACAATGTATTAATTGATGCCGATTTACCAGATGCTGTTCGTTTGTGGAATGAAAAGTATGCTTACCCAAAGGTGATCATAGCCGGGGCGCAAAGGATCATGAATGATTTTGAAAGCCGCTATAGCGCCGTTATTCCCGAGATTAAAGGGGATTATACAGAATACTGGACGGACGGATTGGGTTCTGATGCGCGACGCGTGGGGATGAACCGATACGCAACCGAAAATATAGTACAAGCGGAAACAGCATGGTCAATGCTCGATTATAAAAAGCCATCGCCCGAGGAGTTAATTAACGACTCGTGGCGAAATTGTCTGTTAGGGTCTGAACATACCTGGGGGTACTATGACAACTCATTGCCCCAGGCCAAACAAATAATGCAAACCAAAGCCTCTTATTTTGAAAATGCGCTTCAGACGAGCAGTGATCTTTTAAAAGAAACTTTTAAGTCTGTACAGAATTCTGAAAGTAATAAGATAGCAGTTTTTAATACCCTTTCGTGGGAAAGGGATGGTCTGGTCACCCTCACAAAAGATCAAAGTAAAAATGGCGACCGGGTATTAAATGAACAAGGCGAAGAAATATTATCACAAAGGTTGTCGACGGGAGAACTTGTTTTTTTTGCAAAGAAGATACCGGCACTTGGTTCAGCTATGTTCACGGTTGAGAAAGGAGAGCCAGGTAGTACGGAGGGATGCAGTATAAATGGCGGTACGGTTTCAAGTGACATTCTTTCCGTTGCCATTGACACTAAAACAGGAAATATATCCAGTCTGGTAAATCTTAAAACGAACCAGGAGTATGTAGACAAGAAATCAGTTTACGGTTTAAACAGCTATCGGTATCTTTTGGGTGCTGATAGTTCCGATAGAGCTTTAGCGCCATATAATGTTGTTTTAAAAGTCAAGGAAAACGGCCCTTTAGTGGCATCAATTTCAGTTGAATCAAATGCACAGGGTTGTAATTGGCTTACCAGGGAAATAAAGGTGGTTCATGGTCAGCCATGGGTGGATTTGACAAATTCATTTGACAAAATAAGCACACGTGTTAAAGAGGGTATTCATTTTGGATTTGCGTTTAATGTTCCGGATGGTGTTACGCGTATGGATATACCCTGGGGAATTATGACACCGGAATTTGATCAGATACCGGGTGGCAACCGGAATTGGTTAGCTTTTCAACATTGGGTTGATATTTCAAATAGCAACATAGGAGTAACGTGGACGGCTATTGAATGCCCCCTGATTGAGTTTGGAGATTTAACCGCTAATATGCTTGGCGATGGGCTCAACAGCAAGTGGCTGAAAACTATTCCCAAAACCCAAACCATATTCTCCTGGGCGTTGAATAATCATTGGTTTACCAATTTCCCTTTGGAACAGGGGGGGATTTTAAACTTGCATTATGCAATTCTCCCACATGCATCGTATGATGCAGTGGCGGCCAATCGTTTTGGGCTCGAACAAAATCGACCTTTGATAGCCATCCAGGTTGAAAAAAAGCCGTTCACAAAAAGTTGGGTCAATATTGGAAACTCCAAGGTAGTTGTTACAATGCTGAAGCAAAGTGACAATGGAAAGGGCATGATCCTGCGACTCCGTTCTGTTTCGGATAAACCGGAAAAAGTTCTATTGCAATGGACGAATGGAGTTCCACGAAAATTATACGAATGCTTAGCAAATGAAAATACTGGCTCTGAGATAAAGGGAGATCGGACAATACTGCCATTTGGAACCATTAGCTATTATTTTGAAATGTAATGTTAAAAGCGAAAAATCAATTATTATGCTGGCTTTCAATAAATTAGCTATTTCTGATCCGAGGTTCGAAATGGACAATATACGATACCTGACCGTTAAGAGCAGCAACCTAAAAGGTAGGGGCGATCTGTCGGTATTCGTGCCTCCCGGTAGCGATTACCAACACTTGCCAATTGTGCTATTGCTTCATGGGGTATATGGCAGTCACTGGGCCTGGACACATTTGGCCGGTGTCCATCGCCAGATGCTTAATGGCATAGAAAGCGGACTTATCAAGCCAATGGTTCTTGTGATGCCATCGGACGGGCTTTGGGGGGATGGCAGCGGATACATACCCCATAAACAGCAAAATTTTGAGAAATGGATCGTTGAGGATGTATTAGATGCCGTAACTTACAGTATTAAAGAGACTAGTAAAACATCCCCAATATTCATTGCGGGTCTTTCAATGGGTGGATACGGCGCTTTACGCCTCGGCGCTAAGTATGGCACTAAGTTTAAAGCGGTGTCTGCGCTGTCGTCATTAACGGATGCGAAACAAATGCAGGCACTTTTGGAAGAAGATATCACGGGTTTATTGGAGATAAACGCTGATGAACAGTCGGTGCTTGATGTGATTCTCAGAAACAGAAATATTTTACCTGACATCAGGTTTGATTGTGGTGCAGAAGACCCACTCATAACCGAGAATAGAAAGTTAGCCGGGGAGTTACTTAAAAACGACATCCCCCACGTTTATGAAGAGTTTGATGGAGTGCACGACTGGGATTACTGGACGGAAAATATTTTCAGGACATTATTATTTTTTAGCAATAGAGTATGAAAAATTCAGATTTTAAAACCGATCTGTCAAACTATAATGGTCAAATTGGCCAGATGTTTGAACAGCCGCGTACCGCAGAGGAATGGGAACGATATGCGTTATCAGAGGATCAAATCAGTTTCTTTGAAGAGAATGGTTATATAAGCGGCATAAAGATACTAACGAAAGAGCAGGTGGATGTGCTGAACAACCAGCTATCACGGCTGCAAACGCTACGCCCGGAGGAGAAGGAATTATTTTATTACTATAAAAGTAACGAATCGGGCAATCCAAATGAAGTGCTTTTTCATGCGATCGGCGCCTGGCGCGCAGCAGAAGGGTTTCACGATCTGCTCTGGTCGCCTGCATACAGGATGGCTGCTTACCAGCTTTTAGGGCAATCATTCCGCCTGTTTCACGATCAATTGTTTTGTAAACCGGCTAAACACGGCGGGGTGGTAGCCTGGCACCAGGATTTTTCCTATTGGACGTTTACCAAGCCCATGCACCATCTTACGTGCTGGATCGGTTTGGACGATGCAAGTACGGAGAATGGGTGTCTTTATTATATTCCGGGAAGTCATAAGTGGGGCTTGCTTCCCATTACCGGACTGACGAACGACATGTATGCGGTGAAAGAAATCCTGACCGAAGAACAACTAGGTCAATTTGAACGAAAGTTCGCCAATGAACTGCCAAAAGGCTACGCTAGTTTTCACCATCCGCAGATGATGCACGGTTCCTATTCAAACTACTCAGAGAGGCCGAGGCGCGCTGTTGTACTTAATGCCATGGATCATAATACTTTAGGTAATACGCATGGCTATGACCGCACCGGGGAATTGGAGAACTTCCCTGAAATGCCACAGGATAAACGGCTTGAAAGCAAATTTTTCCCTGTCTTGTTCGATCCGGACCGCGAACTGGGTGAACTTCTGGCCTCTATCCCGAAAGTGGATTATAAAAAACTATATGAGGAGAACTAACAGTTACCCTTCAAAAGATCTCATTTGGTTTCGGCACGGCACATGATTTTATTCAAATGCCTGATCGTCCATTTTCTGATTATAACACTGACTATATATGAAATTTGCCCTTTTTACTCTTCTTCTTTTTCTTTCTGGAGCTTTCTATTCCGTTCAGGCTCAAACGGTGGGTTTCCCTTCGGATGTGGAATATAAAGTTAAACCTTTTTACAGATTTCTTCCAGATGGTAAGCCCGGACGTGAAGTAGAAATTGTTTTACATGGATCAAAACTGGTTGGTGTTGCCGAATTGGAGATCAGTAGCGAAGGAATAAAGGACAGCCGTCGATTGGAAGCCGGTAACAACGGGCTTGACTCCTTGTCTTTTCTTCTTCCCGCTGAAATCGGAGTAAAACGTGAGGCCAAAGTAAATCTGACGTTTGTTCAGCATGGCCATAAATTAAAGAAGGTGGTTAATGTGCCTGCTATGCGGCATTGGCTTGTTTATGTATATCCTCATTCGCATGTCGATATAGGATATTCTAATACCCAGGCCAATGTCGAATTTATACATAAACGAAATATAGATGAGGGGATTAGGCTCGCCGAGCAGACAAAAAATTATCCTGCCGGGGCCCGCTTCCTCTGGAACCCCGAAATAATGTGGCCGATTGAACGATATTTAAACTCCGCAACGCCGGCGCAAAAGGAAAGACTCGTGAATGCCATAAGGGATGGCCAAATCAGTCCCGATGCATCTTACGCGAACGTAAATACAAGCACTTGCAGCGAGGAAGAATTATTTCATTTATTCAAGACCCGTGATGAAGTAGAAAAATTAACCGGGAAAACAACTGACGCAATGGTGCAGGTTGATGTGCCAGGCATGTCGTGGGGTATGGTGCCGGTATTGGCCCAGGAAGGGATCCATTATATTATGATGTTTCCAAACAATGGCCGCAGTAACGAACCGATGACCTATAAGCTTAATCAGAAACCTTTTTGGTGGGTATCACAGGATGGAAAATCAAAGGTGCTATTTCTGCAACCCGGTGGCTACACCGCGGGCATGGGCAAAGGGTTTACAACCGGGCGTCCATGGTTTGGACAAAGGGATACCAGCAAAATCCCCGAGTATATTAAAACCGGTAAGCCCCGGGAACATTTCCTGGACAGCATTTTATTTAACGCCTTGCCCCCGCTGGAACGATCCCATCATCCCTATGATATTTATGTAACAAGCTGGGCTTTATGGGATAACACGGTAATTGACGCTGACTTGCCGGACGCAGTAGCATCGTGGAATAAAGAATATGCCTATCCTCATTTGCAAATTGCGGGAGCCCATGAGATCATGGCTGATTTTGAAAAGCGATATGGCGACAAACTTCCTGTTGTTAAGGGTGATTATACCGAATACTGGACAGATAACATGGGCGTCGCCGCCAAAGAAAATAAGATGAACGGAAATGCCAAAGAGCGCCTTTTGCAGGCTGAAACTATTTGGTCGATGCTAAATCCGGGAAAACAACCTCCGCGCAAAGAGTTTGACGAAGCATGGCGATATATCATACTTGGCTCAGAGCATACCTACGCAGCTGAAAACCCGAAAGACCCTTTTTTCTTTGATGCCAACTGGAAGGTTAAACAAAGCTATTTCAGGGAAGCCGGGGATCGAAGTATTGAATTGCTGAATGACGCACTGGCCTCTGCAACAGATAGATCTGCAGGCGGACTTGGGCCGGTTGAAGGACCATCAAATGGCGGCGTAGCCGTTATCAATACGCATTCGTGGACGATGGGCGGGGTTGTCACGCTTAATGCCCTTGAAAGTCAAAAGGGCGACAAAGTGGTTGATGATAATGGCACTGAAGTATTATCGCAAAGGCTTTCGACGGGCGAGCTGATATTTCTGGCATCAGAAGTGGCCCCTTTCAGTTCGAAACATTACCGCGTTGTGCCGGGTAAGTGCTCCCTGAAGGGATCGTGTACTTTTGACGGTAAAGAATTATCAAACGAGAAGCTCCGACTAACAATAGACCCGAAATCTGGCAATATTACTAAGCTGGTGGAGGTACAGACGGGCCGTAATTTTGTTGATACTGGTAAGGGCCTCAATACTTTTACCTGGCAGCCTGGCAGAGGACAAGGGAATGCTAAAGCAGATTCGGGTATTGTTATTTCTGTAAAAGAA